>Ga0209611_10010851_pt1 | contig 13306 bp, 12 predicted proteins | sample S1TSphgellanicum_3_FD_187693 | JGI IMG/M metagenome (GOLD analysis project Ga0209611, IMG submission 187693) | Host-associated microbial communities from peat moss isolated from Minnesota, USA - S1T2_Fc - Sphagnum magellanicum MG (SPAdes) (version 2) | ecosystem: Host-associated > Plants > Peat... | reverse complement strand
CCCCCCCCAAACCCATCAACCCAATTGGTGTGATTCTTCTACTCACTGGAAGATGCTTGCAGGCACATGACTTTGATGGTGTGGGGACCCAACACAAATTCCTTTGTCACATAACTGTTAAAAACCCAACCAGCAACAGCAACTTCAAAATTGCATTCTGGAATCTTAAAATCTCCTTCCCACGAAACTTGCATCACTTGAATACTACCTACATCATAGCTGCATACCCTCAAAAGACAAAATATGATGAGTTTGGAATTATGATTCTTGGCATGATCAGTAGTAGTTGTAGTAGTAGTAAGTAGCCCATCAAACCTGAAAGCAAAGATATGAAAAACTCACTAAGAATTCTTCAAAATGCTTCTGAGACAGAGAAGGAGAGAAGCATTAGGACATGACCCATCTTTTATGTTACCATCACACACATGTTAGGAAGAGTTTTGGGTGCAAGGTTCTGAGGAAGTGGGGTTAAGAAGTGGCGGTGCAACACCCACACCTCTCATCAACAAAGAACGAGGCATCAAAGTAGGTTTCATCTGTCTCTGACTCCATCATCCCACTTGTCAAGTGTTGTTCTTCCCAAGCACCCGACAAAAGAACCCAACTCCAGAGAAGACCACAAAACCTGGGAAGAGAAAGATTGTCGTTATTCAGATGGACTTGGAGATCTTCTTGTATCGTTCCACTTTCACAGCAATCACAGCCTCTTCACCCCTCTTCAACCAGCCCTCCAGTCATGGAACTGCCGTTGGGCAAGGACCAGACCTCTAAGCAGAGGAGCCCTTAAGTCATGGAACTGCCCTTGGGCAAGGACCTGACCTTACCAGACCAGCCCTTAAATCATGGAGCTGCCCTTGGGCAAGGACCTGACCTTATCTGTGCTGGTCTGCTCTATTGGATATTCCATGGGTTGTCATTTAAAAAAATAATAATTAAAAAAAAAATAAAATTTCTTAAACCTATCAGCCTAGTACTGGCCTCAAGGGATCTCAAATTTATAGGTCAAAACTCATTTTTACTCAATAATAAGAAAAATTGTGAGTGATGTCTACTGACTTAATTAAGAAATGACTTGTTCAAAAACAGTCTTCTCTTAATTAATTAACCACTAAATTGAAAATGCAATAAGGCTAAAGACTAATGATATATATAATTTTTTGATATTATGTTGTTGGCTAGCATATCAAGAGACATTTAACCTTAAATGGTGACATGTTTTAAAACTTGTCTAAATAATAAAAAAAACTAGTTAAAAAAATGTTATCAAACTAAAATTAGAGTCCAAATGATGATAAAACCTTGCCAAACTTTATAAAAAGAAAGCACCCAAGACAGAAAGAGAGAGAAAAAGAAACAAGGGGCCAGGACCAAAGTCGAGGCAAACAAACAGCCCAAAAGAGACAATCCACATGAGGAAAGGGAACCACTAAAAACCAAACCCACCAAACCTCTCCTCATGAAACATATGTCACATGAAACATATCAATTAAAGAAAAGGGAGATAAACTCGATAAAACTTCAAGCTTAAAAAAATTGTCCCCTTAATGACAGTGTGTCTCAAAATAAGAACAACTTATGTTTTTTTTATAATGCTATTGATATTCTTTATTTATAAAAAAAAACACAACCTCGATAAATGAGGGCTTTTAGTGCCCTTTGTTAATCATGTCATATTGGCACATTGATGAAGAAAGTTGTTAGCTTGTTAATGAAAATACTCAAAAATCTCTATGACAAAAAAAAAGAAAAAGGAAGAAACACATCCAATAGATAAGAATCGTAATAAAGTTCTTCTTTCACTTGAGCCATCAAAGATATGACCACCCCATGAAAAAGAGCTACCCATTATACCAAGTTTATTGGAATGGGATTGACAACAATGATATTGATCAATGTGTGAATGTTATCATTCGACAAAACAATGTCAACCTGTTATTGAAAAGATTAAAAAGAAGACAATGAAAAACATAAATTTACTCCTACAAAACAAAATGTGAAACGCGTTATCTTTTGTTATCTTTTGTAAAGGACACAAAAACATTCCAAACAACATCAAGGGATGTAGTTTTCTTCCCACCATGGGATGTAGTTCTCTTCCCCACCATTTGTGCAGCAAAAGAGTTCAAATGCAATTTTTTTGAAATTTGACTATTTCTCCAGAAAAAAATTGAAAATATTGTGACACAATTATTCCCTTTTAGACTTAAAAACGTTGCTAAAGTGGCAGTGTGTGGGGCTTTTGTCTTTTTTGGGATTTTGGGATGTTCCCAGTATGTTCCCAGAAGTTCCCAATGATATTCCCAGTGTGCTCTTGTGGGTTCAGCTCGTTACAAAGTATAATTGTCTTATATCAAGTTTTAATCATTTTATATCTGTATTATATGTAGTTAATTTTTAAAGAGAGAGAATTTAAAGCCATATTACAGAGCATAATTGTCTTATTATGCTCTGTAATAACTAACTACAAACTGCAAAGGAAGAATTAGGACAGGTTTCGAATGTACAGTTCTTATTTTACAGAGCATTGGTCTTTTTACAGAGCAGAATCGTCTTATCATACTCTGTAATGTGATGATACCTGCAAATTACAAAGGGAAAATTAGGTCAGAGCATTAGCCTTATTACAACAGCAGCAGAATCGTCTAGCATTATGGTCCATAATGTGGTACCTGCAAATTACAAAGGGAAAATCGGGTTAGAGAATTAGGCTGATTACATTAGTGGCAGAATCGTCTAGCATTATGCTCCGTAATGTGGTACATGCAAATTGCAAAGGGAAAATTAGGTCAAAGCATTAGCCTGATTACAACAGCGGCAGAATCGTCTAGCATTATGCTCTGTAATTTGGTACCTGCAAATTACAAAGGGAAAAGCTAGGTTAGGTTTCTACGGATTCCGCAGCGGAGACAAGAGCAGGCTACAGTCTTCAAGCTTTTGCATGCAGGCGCGGGCGATGGAGGATCGTCCAAGCTTGGGCAATGCTGGCGCGGGCGACGGATCCGTGCACAAGCGTTGCATGAAGGCGATGGAGGATCCGGTAAGCAAGGAATACTATTTACTACTGTCTTTGTATTTGCGTGAATGGAGCCGGAGCGCGGATGAGACTAGCAGCTTCTACTTTGGCGTTGATGCTTCAAGCACCACGAGGGTACGTACTACGAGTTATAATTGCTCTTTTATATCTTGTTTCATACTCAGTTCCGCTGAGGGTTTTGGGGAATGCTTTCTTTTGGTCTCAGGTTGCAACTAATTCTTCATCATATAATGCAGCGTTCAGTACCAATTATTCACAATAGAACTTGCTGATACAGAAGATAGATTTGTAGTCCAAAGATCAGTCACGCGAATTTGATAAAGGTCTCATGATATCCTTTATGTATCGCTAAAGAACTTCAAGAAGCAGGTCTATTTCAGATCCTAATTCAAATCTGCTTGATCAAGCAGATCTGGATTGCTTCGATGTAATTCAAAACTAACTCAGATTCTCTTGATCAAAAGGAAAATTAGTAAACATGCTGCGAAGAAGTCGAAGAGCAATAACTAGATTGAATTTCTTTCAAGGCAATATGCAGACGGAGAAGAAGAAGAAGAACGCGGTCTTACTGAAAAAGAGTAGGAATGATGCATGCAGCTGCTTCGATCGAGTCGGCGTGCATGATGATTCTCCGCGAGTATGCTAATATTATTTTCCTTTAGATCTTGCGTTCTTGTGTTTTCTCAGAGTAACGTGCAAAATTACTTCTATAGATTTGCAGAGTAATGAACAGAACACTAGATCGAAAATTACAGCATGCATGCATGCTGATCTCCTGCGATTTTGTCCTGAAATATTTGCCGTTGAACCTCTTCAACTCACAAAGGACATAGTCGAGGTTGTAAGAACTTAATTCGCAACATATGATTTACTTCCATGTTTCATCGGCTGTCTAAACTATTTTGTTTTTGTGTTTCTTTGTTCAGAGGCCGCCGGTGGTGCCGTGCCTGAAGAACGGCGGCATCCGCTTTACAATCATCGGCAACAAGTACTACTTTGAACCTAGTAGTAGTGCTGCTCATCACCTGTAACAACGTCTAAAGGCAACATTAGGCGATGTCCGATCAATCGTGGACGACGACTTCATTCAACTTGCGATATCTTGGACAGTTATATTCCGCTCTCAACAGTCAGGTGAGGTTTTTTGTTTCTCTTGAACCTGCTGCATGTCTTTGATCTTGCATCTCAGAAGAAATCTTGCAAGTCCTAGGCAAGCTGCTTCACAGTCTCTTTCATAGTAGTACACTTCCTTTTAGTCTTTCTTTCCTGTGGTTGACAGCGAAGTGATTGTAGCAGGGCTGCACAGAAGAAGCCGAAGCTGCCGAAGAGAAGAGGAGAAACCACAAGAAAGAAATCTGTTCACTGACTGACTGACTGACTGAGCTTCTGTTTATGAGTGCATTTTTGCAGTTTGCATAACCGGAAGGAGAATCTTGAGGAAGAAGATGATCTGCTGCTCGCAAATGCAGTGCAGATTGAGCAGCAAGATCTTTTTCCTCAGCTGTTTGCATAATTGACTCAATTCTGAATTAGCTTAGACACTTAGGTCTTGAAACAACAGCAGGGCTCCATGTACCCAGGAAAAGAAAAAGAAACAAATGACCTCCTGTGACAAGACCAGCAACTGGGCTGAAACCTGGGCTTTACAAGAGATGAAAAGCAAATCTTTAAAAGCCCAACTTTTTCACCAACAGCTCTAAACTCTCTCTCTACTTGCAACTTTCACTACCAAACTTCAAAGGTTAGTTTCTCGCTCCAACTTGTGAAACCACTCAAATCGAGTCTAGAACCCCTCTAGAACCCCTCCACCCTTTGGTGAGGAACTCCAGGACTTTTTTGTGCAATCTAGACTTCCAGCAACATCCTCTGCATGTGCCAGCCCTTTTAACACAAACTTTTTAGGCTGTTCAACAGCCTCTGCTTCAGACAAAAAAAAAAGGGGTCTAGGGGTGTGTGTCTCTTTCAGGAGGCTATCTCCCAGCTCTCCTCCTGCAGCAGCACAACTGCAGATTCATGATCTAGCTCCTGAATGTTGTCCTCTTCTCTCTCTCTCTCTCTCTTCACTACATTTCAATTATAAGTTTTACATATATACCCAAAATTATGGGGCTGGCTCCAGCCATGAGTACTTGCTGTAGGTCAGCAGCAGATACTGTTGTCTGGCATTCATTCAAACAATATGCCAAATTTCTGTCAGTCAAAAATCACTGAGTCACTAATAACTTGCGTATATTAAACAAGCTCAATCTGACAGCCTGCTTTCGCCCTTTTGCAGGACTGCCGGCCTTAATTTAATGATCCACCAGGGAGCAAATCTCAGGGGGGGGGGGGGAGTTGTTGAGGGAGAGTTGATCTCTGCGAGTGATGTATTGTATCTCCTCAGAGTTGGCAGCTTACTGCTGTATGGGTGCTGTGTCAAGGATCTCAAGCTGATCCTGTGTCATCTGTGACACTTCACTGGGTGACAATATCTTGATTGATCGCACACAGCTCACAAATTCCCTGTTTTTCATGATGCGTGCCAGAAATGCAGATTGATCAGTCTTCTGTCAGAATGTGGGAAAAAAGGCAGTGTATATATTATTACCAGACTGAAAGCAAGCTCGAACTAGAAGATGTACACTATGTAAACAAGCACCGGGTAAAAACCCTAGATGTCTCTCAATCCAACAAGGCTGAACTAACTAAATGAAGCACAGACATGAGGTGTGAGGGGGTTTGACGAACGGGAGGAGGGACTTACTCCCATGGATCATCACCGACTAGGAGGGTGTCATTCTCGTGGTCCACGAACACAAGCTGCCAGCCTGATTTGACTGTTTCATCCAGTAATCCTTCCAAGTTGAACATGCGTGCTAACTCACTGCGCAGCTCTACATAATTGTGGAAGTTTCTAATGTCCAAAGATCTCCCTGGCATTCCAAGCTTATGAACCTGGAACGAGAAGAATTCCATGATATCCACACCAGTCATTGGTAGGTGCCATACTCAAATGCAGCATAAATTTTAAAAGTAAACAATCTTCGATGAGTTATCAATGCAAGTTAATAATAAGCCAACGTTCCTGACCTCTAACAAAGGCATGCAGATTACATGCAAGCTCCCTATGTCTGAAGCTTTCATCTGCAGGAATGGGATTGGAACTTGAGGTTTTTACCTTGGTGAAGGTGCGCAGAGGTTGTGCAGCTTGCATGGCAGGCCATGCAGCAGCAGAGTTTCGCTGGTATAACCCATTGTCATCCAAGCCTCCACTACCAACAACCCCAGATGCAACGTCTGCTGTGGCAGGTTGACAAAATGAGCCTGGCAGCATGTTGTTGCCAGGAAATGCATTTTGCTGCTCCTTGGTTTTACTTGTGGTGGTAAGGGGTGCTGAAGCACTCAAAGGTTGTCCAAAGAGGAGATTGCTGCGGTCTGCTTGCAACTGATCTGCATCCTGGTCGTTCTGCCTAAACCCCAGAGGTGGAAGTTCAGCTAGGCCAGGCTGAACACCAGTTTCGCTGTGTTGTGGATGTGTGAATGGGGGGCCAGTCACTCGAGGAGAGGGCGAAGTGTCCACTTGACCCATTCGAGTAGGTAACATAGGCTGTCCCGGATCAGCTTGGTTCTGGGTTCGTATTGTAGAAAACCAGGGTGCGGACACCTGCCACACCAGATGTCCTGGTGTTAGTCATCTGCAGGGAATGGGGCAGACAAGGGAAAAAGAACAGGCAGTTGAAAAACAAGTACTGGGTAGTTTTCCTACCTGCCGGTCTTGCACCATAAGGTCAGACCCATGTATAGGGTTCTGCATTGTGCTCTGGCTTGGGGGCAACATGTTGAAAAACTGGTCATTTTCACTTATTGGGCTGCTGCTCTGGGCTCTCCCAAGCATGCCCTGCAAAGAAAACGAGGAGGAACCCATCTGTAGGTCTGATTCACAATAGCTTGAGGCTTGCCTCATAGAGCACGCCAAATTCATTTGTGACTGTGGTCCACTAAATGAAAGTTGGAGAAGGGGCCCAGGGGCATCAACCATTCGATGAGTGGATGGTTGGTTTTGTTGCTGTTGAGCTTGAGATTGCTGTTGATGGAAATGCAACTGTGGTGATGACAGAGGGTGGTGAAGTTGCTTTGAGTCTCCAGTTCGGATTTCTTGGAGGGCCTCTGCAGCCAGTGCTCGGTAAAGTTCATTATGTGAGGATGCAACTGCTGAATCTACCCTTTGCTGAGATGGTTGCATCCAAGGGGACTCCATGGCTGGGTTGTGGAAGTTGAGTGTGCCTAGAGAGTCACTTCCATCTGCCCACATTTGTGACTTCTTCAGTAATGATTCAATGTCCTCCTCTTCACCTGCACCCAGAGCTACAATATGATCAGCAACTAAAAGAAGTAGCTGTGCCAACTATGCCATCACTCCCAAATACCGGTCATTGATATTTGTAGTGTTCAGACCTGAATCATAGACCTTACCTCTGCTTTCACGAGTACGCTTGGATCTTAGAGCAAGCGGAGGAGGGCACAAAAGGAATGGTGTGGTCAGAGGTTCAATATCCCAAATTGACACCCGCTGTTGTCTTTCACCTGCAGTAGACTCATCCCATCCAACCTGTCCCAGAATGTAGAACAACACATCCACAAGTCAGAATATCCTGACCTTTTCTCCAACACAGGGTAGAACAGGAAATGTAGCCTTTCTCTCTATACCAGGTGCTGTGTCATCAATTCCTTTTGAATGTCAACCAAGCAGAATCTTTGGCATAACATCCCGAGCAGCAAACATGAAGCAACACAACCATTTTGTCAACAACATTTTCACTGGGTTCAGATTGGACCTACCTTGAGGGAGCGCCACTCCGACTTTGGCCACCTGATGGGATCGAGGTCTTCTATCCCAGTGATAGTGCCCATATATCTGCAACTTTGAAGTCAAATGTGTCAGGAGAGCTTTATTATAGATTGGAACCACAAAGCAAGCAAGGAACATGGACAAGGAGAAATTTGACAGAAACAGGTCAAAAGTGTTCAAATTTCTCAGTGTTGGAAGGAAAGATTGAACAGGTGCTCACTCACCTTCGAACACTAGATTCTTCAGTCTCAAACACCATTCGGAAACGCATGCCGACATTAACTTGAGTGAGCAGTGCCTTCTGATATTTGGCAACTGGGATGACAAACTCTGATGGACTTTGCCTGAAACAAAGGACAAATGTGAGATTTAGAAGAAACCACTCTCATCTTACTGACTATAATATGAAGATGGAAGTGAGGACAGAAGAATCTGACAAGATTATGCTCAACACTCTTCTGATTTCTTGCCATCCACAGCTCCAGGTAATGTACCTTGGGTTGTAGAAGATTGTGAAGCGGCTGTTAGTGGTTGCAGCATGATTGGCAGCAGCTAGGACACCGATATGCATGCTATCACTGGATAGCACTGATGATGGCATAATTGTCTGCTGTCTGTGAATGCGTCTGATTCCCAACAAAAGCTGACCCTTGTCGTCCCTGTGTTTGCAATCAAAAGATTGTTCATGGTCAGGACAAAAGTGAACCAAATGCATGCCAAACTAGTTGCAAAGGATGAGATAAAAAGATAAAGTCTGCTACCTTATGAACAGTACTGAGTCACCCGCTTGCAGTCTCTTAGCGCTCACAAACACACTCCACCCTGTAGTCAGAAGATGCCTACGTGGCTGGCCTGTAGCCACAGAACAAAGTACAATCTTAGATCTTATTGTTTTTACACCACCTCTCTTCATATCATGGCCACTGAAATGTCTGCAGTCAATGATCAAGGTTTCAAAAGTGGCTTTGCAGCAAAGATCATGAGGGAAGAAAAGCAAGCTGAAAACATTGCTCTCACCTCGGTAAATGTGACGAAAATGCCATTCCTGATCATGTAGGTCCCTGGCTATGAGCTCCTGTGCTGGTGGCTGCTGTGAGTAATCCTGCAAGTTCACAGCATAACCATGTTTTGGGTGTTCATGGCTCTAGAGGTTTTTGCAAAGAAAAAAAGCTTAAACAACAAGCTGTAAGTATGTTCCATGATGTACAAGGCTAATATGTTGTTCAAAACCAACATGCACCAGGAAATAATGGAAAGACAAATGTGCCACACATGCATGGGCCACAATGCAAACATACCAAAGGTGGAAAGACTTTCTCTGCAGCACGTCGAGGAACTGAAAAGCCACCATGAGTGCTGGTATCACTTGCAGTCAAGATCTTGCAAAAGTACTCTGTTGGCTGTTTGTTAGGCTTGGGATAATCTTCACTAAGCAATGGATCCTTCTGTTGCTGCAAGGGCATATATATGTGTGCATAATAATCAGCTCATTGGAACTTCAACCCTGACACTCACACAAGCAATTGACAAAGCATCTGCACACACTGGAAGGCAATTTAGAAGAAGGGGGAATGATACTAATGATATGGGCCATAGCAGAGGAACAAAACACCCAACTGTAGGACTGTGACTGGAGAAAGAGTATGATCTACATTTCAACATTGACATCCCAAACACAACAACTGAGAAGAAACCTTTGAAACTAAGATCCACCACCCTCATCAGGCCATGCTCATGGAGCCACCACACTCAGAGCCCTTGACATGGCTCCATGAGTGTGGAACTGAAGCCTCTTCCTCTAGGTTTTGTAGATACTATCTCCTTTTGGAAGTGGGCTGTGTATATCTTTGCACCATTGTTTACCACCTTGGGAGGTCCTCCATCCAGGTGAGACTACTTTTCAGCCAGAGGCTCATTTAGACTTTTGTAGTTTTATAAAGGATCTGGTGGGTATTCACCATAGCTAGGCAGAGCAAGACAACAACCTTCATGCTTAAGTTGCAAAGAACAAGTAGTTACTTACAGAAGCATGCAATGGTATCAGGGTCATCTGTGCATACACTTCATCTGTTTCCAAATCAGCCTGCAAAAACACCATATCAGACACTGAAAAAAGGGCAGTTTTAGAGCTCAAGACTAAATAAAAGAGGTGTCACTTGAGCAAATCAAGACCTCTTGAAGAAGCAGAAACAGGAAACAGGGTTATTACTTACAGATTAACATGCTTGGACTAAAGGTGAGTGAGTGTGCAAGACATGCATGGTGCCCCCAAAAAAAAAACAACAAAGCAAAATCACTGCTTGGGAATCATATCCATACATGAAGGGTGACATTGTCCAGCAGACAGATGAGCCGTGAAGGAAGGTTGGGATAGTTTGGGATATGAGCATCCAACTCCTTCTGTGTTGATGCTGTCACCTACCCATCAAAATAAAATAAAAATAGCCATCAGCATGAATGAATAAAAAACATCTTCACAAAAAATCACCCGTTTTTTAGCTGCACAAAAGGACAAGCTACTGGAAGTTCTAAAAGAAAAAAAAGTCCTTCAACCCATATGACAGATTGGGGGGGAGTGGGTGGGGCACCCAGTTTTCACCTGCTCAGTGTGTCCTTGGGGAAAATATACAACACAGCTACCAACTGGTGGTAGCGAAACCAAGGGCCCAGCACAGGCATGCCACAGTTCTGAGTTCAGACATCTTCTCTCTGCTTCCAATGAAGAACAACGACACACCATCAACATTTGTCAGATAGATTACCTGAAGAGTAGAACTTCGTATCTCAACATGATGGCAGTCAAGACTGAGCCCTTCTGAGTCCCTCTCTCCCTCCTAAACTTCTTTCTCTGATTGAGTTGAGTAATAAGGTGCACAATGAACACAGGACGTGGACAATTCACGATTTCTTCACGGCGATGAATCGATCTGATATCGACTAGACAGATCCTTACGGTTTCTAGATCCGTGAAGGAGAAGATGCTGCGGCTATGCACACGCGAGCCACCAAGGGGGGGGGCTCCCAACAAAGCTTAAGATGGAACTTTGCTGTGAGGAAAAATATACCTTGATCCATCGATGGAGGGGAATAGCTTGAGGCTGACAGCCTCATCGGAGGACAAGAATACATCAGGGACTGCCGTAGTTACGCTCCCAATTCAAGGAGAGAAGGATAGGACGGGAAGAAACCGCTTTGGGAATAGGAGTAGGACCAAGCTCTCCTTCTCTCTCGCTATAATAAGCTCCGGCAAGAGAAAACCACCACCACCACTTCTTATCCGATGCAGCACTGTAGCAGATATCTATTATCTATCTGTCTATCTACCTACTCGAACACTATTACTGCTCCATCTCCATTTTCCACGCACTCAAAACAGATTCAGCTCTCTGGCAAACTAGATCTTAATCTTTGACCTCTCCAACATGACATCCGCGCCCGATCTGCACAGAACCACCAAACAACAGCGATCATGAGAGAGAGAGAGACAGAGACAGAGAGAGACAGAGACAGAGACAGAGAGGCGGAGTCCGCCCTGTGGCAACCGTTTTGCTCCCCCATGGCAAGCAACCTGCTGCTGCAAGGTCTATCCTCTTATTATCTTCACCTAAAATGTTCCACCTGATAGCATTGCATAATAGATTTTCCTCCAATTCCAGGTCTGTAAGAAGAAGAAGAACCGAATGCTTTTATTGCAGCAAACAAACATCGCCTCATCATCAAACTGTTCACAAATTCAGGGGCACGAAGCCGAAGGATGTGTCTGGTGCACTGCAAGGGTTATGAGAAACTACTAGTAACGCCATGATGCGCGGCACATTTTCCCCCCGCCCCGGCCGGGATTTCAGCACTCTGTAGTTTCTATTACTTGGATGCAAAGCAAAACGTCCAGAGCAGTACGGTTGCAGTTGCAGATCCTCCTCACGCGGCAACGTCGTCAGGAGGAGTCAGGAGTCACAATAGATAGATAATAGCAAGAGCCAGCTGCGGAATTCGACAAGACGCCATCGCCATAGCCACTATTACTATGATTTTCCTTTCCTCATCTTCCAAAAGTCCAGGGTAGCTTACCTTCCTCAGCTTCATGCGATACCACAACGCCTGGATGCGCGTCACAGGCTCATGTTCATGACGAGGAGCTGCCTAAGGTCGCCGTCTACGTCTAAAGAAGAAGGAAAAGATGCAGGAACTAAGGTTGTAAAAGCTTCATCCCTACATGCATGATGTCGGAACTTCAAAAGCTTCACAAAAGAAGATATATGTCTTACCAGCTTCCAAAGTGCCAAGGCCACGAGAGAACGTATTGCCAGATTCAAGCGGCGGCTGCTGCTGCCACATGAACATCCACGCTTGTTGAACACGATTTTCAAGTCTTCTTTAGAGCGTGAAAGAGTCGGATGAGCGCCACAGCTGCTACTGAGGTTTGATGCAGCAGGCCAGTACTTGGACTAGATGCGATAAAAGGTCTTCACGAGGAACTCGACAAAAATACACTTACAAGTCTGTCTTCCGGTTTGATCTAACACGCAAACTTTGAATCCAAATCTGTTTGAATTACCTCCGCCTCCTCGCCTACTACTTACGCATATCGATGAAGTCCAAAGCTCAAGCGATAGAACAAAACACAGATAAAATTAACGAACTGAGAGACTCTTCTTCTTCGTCTTCGCAAGACTACAGAGAAGCACTCCTCTCGCGAGGAGCAACAATCCACCGATTCTCCACTTCCAGCTGTCTTGAACTAAAACACCAAAAAAAAAAGCAAAAACAAAACCAAAACAGAAGAAAAAAATCTTATAAAACAGATTCGCTACTCCTATTCTTCAGGATTTCCTCTCTCACACAACAACAGACCAAAAACGAAATGATTTCCGCTACTAAGATATGGAAATCAGACTAAACCAAACCAGAAAAACAAAGAAAGAAAAAGTAAAAAAGAAAAAAAAAGCCTTAGCAAGGAAGCAAGCTCCGCAAAATACTGCGTGCTCAGAGGAGGGCGAAAGAAAGGAAGTCCAAAGCAAGACAAGTCGATGCAGCGACCATTATATGTGCTGCGACGGATTTCGCGACGACACGATTCCGAGAGGGAGAGAGGCGTGGTGGTGCAGTAGGAAGGAAGGAAGAAAGAAAGAACAAAGCAAGAGAGAGAAAGAGAAATGCGCACGCAGGCAGGCAGCAGACCACAGAGGAAGAAACCACCAAGGCAGGAAAGAAAGAGAGAGAAAGAGAACCCACCTAGATACCTACATGTAGGTACCACTACACAACCTAAACCCACCTAGGCGGTCCCAGCTAGTGTGTACCGGTCCTCTCTCCCCCCCCCCCTTACCTTGAGTTAAAGTCACTTGTCGGGTTTTGGCCCCACCTCCATCAGTGCGGTCGGCTAGTTCTTCTTCACCCCCATCCCTCCTTCCCTCATGGGTGGAATTTTTTTGAACCGCTAAAAA
>Ga0209611_10010850_pt1 | contig 13308 bp, 10 predicted proteins | sample S1TSphgellanicum_3_FD_187693 | JGI IMG/M metagenome (GOLD analysis project Ga0209611, IMG submission 187693) | Host-associated microbial communities from peat moss isolated from Minnesota, USA - S1T2_Fc - Sphagnum magellanicum MG (SPAdes) (version 2) | ecosystem: Host-associated > Plants > Peat... | reverse complement strand
TCTTTGAACCTGCTTTGTTTGGATCATTGTGCAATTTCTCTCTCACTTTCTCTGCTTTTGCATTTCCAAATGTATGAAGGTTGTTGGTGAGATGCCACTGAGCAGTAACCCCCCTTCTTTTACCTGGATTCAGTTGGGTAAGATTCAAGGGTGAATTGCACCCAGGTGTCAATGTTCTACTAGTACAGTCTTATGGGATCCAGTGTTTTCCAGCAGCCAGTCTCTGAGGTCATCACCACCAGGAGCCTGGACAACCAGATGGCATTAAACTGTAAATTCGGAAGTGAATGGAACTCTGTTGCATGTCCAAAGGATGCACACATGTTGATGACTTATTCATTGTGTGTCCCAAAGGAATGTTCAATGACGAAGTTAGAACACAAAACTAGTTTGCATTCCAGCTTGGTGCGGTGAGGTGAGAGTTGCTTTTTGAACAAAGTCCACAGATCTAGAGTCTATCAGATTAAAAAAATGAAATTCCTGGATCACATGCTATGATGTACAAACCTGACATGTGGATGTGTTTTAAGCTGTTGGCTCTAAATGCAGGTTCTTCGAGCTCTTCGTACTGAAACAGCCCAGTAAATGGAAAATGAGGCTCACAAACTGATTTTAAGGAAGAGGAAACCACAATCCTTGTTCAATGGTGAATACGGAGTCTGCTAACCTCTTCAATATTTGCAAGATGGAATTGCTGAACTACAGAGCAAATCATTCCCGTGAGATTCACTGAACTGACTTCCAATCTAGTTGATTTCCATTTCAAGTTCACAAAGATTTGATTTCCATGTCACAAAGATCAGTTTGAACAGCTAGAACACTAGGACTGCTAGTACAAATTGCCTAGTTTCACCACTTCCTATTCTTCAATGGTTTGCCGAGACTCTCGAGTCTTCACAGGAAAACAAATGAGACAGGTCCCTCAATTGAATATGCAGTTAATGAATGTTTCTGCAAACATGAGTGAAATGTATCGATGGAAAGATTGTGTCCCTTGTGTCCAGAGCATGTTCTACAGCAAAACCTGCTGTACTACACAAGACAGATTGCTGATCAAGCTCAGCTAACAGGAAGCAACAATTTAAAGAGACATAGTTCATCATATATGACAGAGTATATATGTAGGAATGATGAGTTCCAGCCATGATCAGGTGAAATCTCTGAACTACATAAGAATTCTGCCAAGCTACTTACTTGCTCCCAACACTTCTCGAGGCTCCTTGTGTAGAATTTGGATTTGTAGGAGTTACTGGTGGTTTGTAGTGTGATGGCCCAAGATCGCCGTATGAACGGACGTTGTCTTTCGGGCTTCCGTTTCCAGACACACTTGCCGTCTTCTTCTTCCATGCATGCGACGTCACCTCCCGGTGGGTGTTCATATTAGTGTTCTCTTTTCTGGAAGCCATACTGAGATTTTTGTGGATCCTAGAACTGGAGAGCTGATGCTGCTGCTGATGTTCCCAGTCACTTTGGAGATCACTTGTTTCCTCTGGATTTACAACTCTGCACATCAAATAACACAATCTAAATATAACTCTAGATCGAAATCCCTTCCTTCTTCATGAAGGAAGAATTCAAGCTCTAGTTCTTAGAACTCAAAAACCAAAGAAGAAAAGAAAGCTCCCAGGTTGTTTGTTCACCCTAACGACATCACAACTTCAGTCTCGAAACAGACGCCGCAAGAAGAATAAAAGAACACAAGAAAGAGCTCCAACTAGGAGAGATTCGAAGAATAAAGTAATTGACAACACGTTACCTGCAATCTGATGGAGCTCGGAGCTGCCGAGTCGGATCTCTAGAGCAGCATGCAACTGGATCGATTGTTGTCAAAATCTTTCTTGGGTGCGGCTTGAACCCCCGTGCACAAAGCGAACTTTAGGTCGATGATCGTTCTAGTTGTGAACTGATTTGGGAAGACGGCGATGAACGAAGAGATTGATGTGCAAGAGACTCGAGATCTTCTTCTTGCGCAAGAGACTTCTAAGCATACAAATGCGAATACGATGTGTAGGGGCCGAAGGTTGGAAGGCACATTTGGCGTGGATGCCACACAAATTACTTGAAGAAGACGGTAAGTCAAGCTAGCACCGGCACCGTCTATCTTTCTTGACTGACCAGGGTTTGCACAGACCTTGCAATCTGATGGCGATCGCGGCGAAACTGAGCACTTGTCGACATTTCAAACGATCACGATCCTGATGAGTGTGCTTGCTTGCTATGAAGATTAAGATCTTGGGCAAACCATGCAACCCAAGGCGGCCGCCGCCGCGTCCGAGTAGTAGGCAGCCACACCACACCACAAAACCTAACTTGGTCTGAAATCAGGGAAAGAAATCACGTCATCTTTGCTTCCTCCTCTCTAGCAGGCTTTCTTCTCTAGTCTTATGGACAAGGAATGGGTAAGAGCCGCGGCCAGTTGCAGTACTAGTCGCTATGCATCTACAAGGCTAGACCCTTTTCTTGGAAATTGTGTCATAAACCACCTCCAAATTAAGCTTGATCTCGCATACATTATGCGACAACTTAAGTACATAAAAAATGTGAACTCCTGCTGCAAATGCACAGAAACTCTAGGGTAGAAACTGGATCACAACTCCCGTGAAGAAATTGCTTCGAATCTCTAGCAATCGGCATCGTGTGTTTTTAGGTCTGATCAAAGGTCGTTTTGTAAAACGTTTTGTGTGTAATGTCGTCGTCGATCGCGTTTGGTGTGCATGATCATGCGGCACAGTTCAAAGGCGTTCGAGGCAGCTTCTTGTGCGCCGAGGGATTAATTGGGATAAACTCGAAGTGCAGCTTCATGGTTTTGTCGCTGCTGCACGAAGGAGCTGGGACGGAGGATGGAAGGGAAGGAGCGAGAGAGCCTGCAACGCGACGCTCATTGCGGCAACGAAGAAATTGAACAGGAGACTACAAAAGTTGCTTGTCGTGCAATAAAAAATTATTTCCAGTTGTTCGTTGCAATAAAAAATTTATTTTCGTGCAATAAAAAATAAAAATAGTACTAGAGAGTTGGGCGGTGGCGGCGGGGGGGCGGGCAGTGTTGGTCGGTTATTGAAAAAAAACAACAGCTTGTTATTGATCAACTTATCAACCCAGTTACTAATAACTTACCAGGTGGTTATTGATTTTCTTTTTAAAAGGGTAAACAATCTAGATCCATCTGTTACTAAGTAAATAAAGAATGGAGAAAACTTTTTTAATGTGCGTACCAGTTACTGAATTCTTAAAATTTGATAACTAACTTAGATGTTTAGAATTTTCCTCCAAGTAGGTTGGTTATCAATTTTGAAACCTTAAAATTTTAATAACCTGGTTGAATAGAACTCCAAAGAGGAGATCACAAAATTGCATTTTCTTGATTAAATATTAGACTGCTTTGATTAGCTGATTAGTTGCTTCAGGCCCATTGAAACAATAATGCTTACTATCCCTAGTAGGGTAGAGTAGAGTGATTCAATTGCATCTCTGCTAGTGTGAGCTCCACAGTGATAATTGTGCACAACTATACACTTTTGGTAAAGCTTTCTTCTATGCTAGCTTGGCAACAGTTGATATTCAGTTTGAGCATTTGGATGGATGAGCTTTCAATTTTGATGTATGTTAACTTAGTAGGTCAGCCCACAGCTTGTTGTTGCTAGTAACATTATATCATTGTTTGAATAATGTGAAGGTAGCATTGTGGTTTTAGTGGTCTTTTTTAACAGATTATTTGAAGTCTGTCTCTACCTTCTTGAAACACAATGTTCATAACTGTGTAACTTTCTTCTTGAAAATAGACAAAGAAAATGAAATATTAAACTAAACTAAACCCTAAAACCTAGCCCACTCCTTGTCCAGCATAAGAGTTGGGTCTCAAGGTGGGAATAAATTGAGTAACTTTGTCATGTGGGTAACTTTGTCATGGGGGTATTACTTTGACAATGAAATTGATAGTAGGTGATTCCTTTTATTTGGAATTTTTGGTATTGATACATTATGTGGTTTAAAATTTTCTTAAAAAAAAATCCTACCTAGCCACTTATGAAAAAAGTAATAACTGACCCACATCCGTTCATACCACTGTTAGGTGATTCCTTACTTTTATGAAAAACCTCTGCTTTCGATTTTAAAAAATAAATTAGAAATATCTTGGTTCCAATTTCAGTTTCACACTGCATAGAACTGAAATCTGATTATGGGTCCAATTCTTCAAAGAAATAAAAATTGCATCTGGTTTTGAAAATCAGACCTGGTTACTAACCCTGACTAGAACTAGTGAATAACTATCAATTAACCTTTGGTTAACTCCTGGTTCTACTCCATTTATTTTCAAAAACTTTTTTTTTCAATTATCTCAATTCCGATTGTGGTTCCACACCTAAATAAACCCAGGAACCCAGTTATGGATGTGGTTCTTTAAGAAAATAAAAGCCAGTTCCAGTTCTATAAATCAACACATGATTTTAATTCGATTCTTTTAACTGGAACTGATGATTCGTACCCACCAAAATGACTATCCACCCAATATTGGTTCATACCTAGGACTCAGCAAGAGGTACAAACTAAGTGGTAGAGTGTGCCCAAGGGGTATGTTCTCTGGTGCAAAGGACCAAAGGTAAGTATGAAATAGCAGCATAGTTCCATAAGTAAGAGATGGAGAAATTAGTATTATCACTAGTAAATTCCCTACCCTTGATTTAGATTAGAAGCGGAACAGACAGAACCAGAACTTGCGGATGGCTACATGTCCCACTTAGCGCACCGGCACAGTTTTTTCTTTGTATTTTTTGGCCCCTCACTGGCCAGAAGATGGCCCAAATTACAGCACAGCTCATTAGAATAACTTCCGGCTGGCAGAAGGTACTCGCCAGACTGGCAAAGTAACTTACACCCACTGGAAGTTACTTTCCAGGCCGTGTTTTTAAAGAAAAAATTCTCATTCTTCTTTTCAAACGTTTTTCCCCCTCTTCTTTTGTTTTTCTCTTCTTTTATTTTATTTTTAAATTTAGGCTCTGATTTTCTTAACAGAAAATTAATTCAAAATTGCCATAGTACATTCAAAGCAGATTCCTACAAGAATGAAAATCAGAATTCTTTCAATTTTGAAACTGGAAAAAATAAACATTTTAAACAAAACTCAACATCAAAAAATAAAAACTGAATCATGCTATTTCTCAAAGTAGGATGCTGCTTGCACAAAAAAGGACTCATATAGAGACTGAAGATAAGAACACTAGACAATGTTCTCTTATGCCACTCCACCAATCTGAAAAACCCAAGGCAATGCTCCCAAAAACCCTACCCCAAGGCAATGCTCCCAAAAACCCTACCATCACCAAGGCAATGCTCCGAAAAAACCTTCACTCAATGCAATTCTCGAAGCTCCCATTGACAAACCATCACTAGTAAAATATTGCAAAGGACCCAACATTGATCTCTCAACAACCCATACCCTTAACATCCTCATGAAATTCAAAATTTTATCTTGAGTTATTAACTTATCCATATTCTCCCCTAAACCTTTATTATGCAAGTATTACAACATGTAAGAACATTCTTGTATCACAAAACAATTCAAAAGTAGTCTACATAAACAAAAAATATCCTACTTATCAACTATGTCGGGTGGCCTTAAAACAAGGATAAATTTTGGATCTACAACACAATTAACAAAAATAAGACAATTTGGAAAATGGGTGGAGATGTGGCCAATTGCTTTGTTGACATTGATGGTCTCAAGTGGAGGACGAGAATGCATGGCATGTAAGTTGACATTGTATTTTGGTAGCTCCTTCTCAAACAAATCATTCCAAAAGTTTTCAAGGTCAATGTCAAATCCACCTGATTTTGGTTCCGATACTTGTATGATGGCCTTCCTTTGATTCGTGGAAATTGCAATAGAACAAATTGGGGTGTTGATTTCCTTTGGATCAATAGAAGTGGTAGTAGAAGCACCATCAACAAAAGTGGTAGTAGAACCAATAGCAATATAAGTGGTAGCAAAAATAATAACATCATCTAACTTAAGAGGGTTTTTTTTGTGTTGTGGGGCATAAACATGGTAAAGTGGACAACTAAATCTCATTGGTAGTCTACTTGACAAGTAGAAAGAAAATAACAACAATGTCCATCATAAACCATTGGTATGTGGAATATTTTTACTTGAATGATCAAACAAAAAATAATTTTTCACTATTGTGTATTAACTTTTAGATTCCACATTGTAAAAGTAATTTGAAAATAAAATTTTAAAAATATAAATAGATTTTGCAATCTATTTTTCATCTATTTTTTGCAGTGTGGACTTTTGTAAAGTATGTGGTAAATAGGTTTTAATAGATAGATTTTCTATTTTTTATTATGACCACCCTTCAAAACTATAATGATATCCATATCCCCAAAAGTAATATAGCAACTAAGTCTTAAAAGTAGACTAAAAGTATCCCCATTTACAAATTTACCACATGGCAAATGGGGATACTTTTGGTCTATTTAAAAAATTTGTTTGGTCTTAATTTTTTTAGAAGTGAATTCTTATAGTAATGATCGAGGTGTGAGATGATTTATAATTATATTTCCACCCATTTTTATGCTACTTGTTTGGTTTTATATGCATGATATAGGGTGAATCTAAAAACACTCATTATTTTTGTATACTTTACCATGCTTTTACCTTGTGTGTTCAAGAAAAATCAAGCATCAAAGTTTGAGAAAACATTTTTTTCTTTAATGTTGTGTATTCAAGGTTTGAAGAAAATTCAAGCATCGAAATTTGGGAGGGTATGGGAGGAAGCTTGCGAAGAAAAAGGTCAATTGTGGATTTAGTCTTGTCTTGGCCATTGCTTGTGCTCTTGTTCATTTTTGTTGTTCATGGTTGAGCTTTGCTCATTTTTCCTACTCTTCATGGTCATGCTCTATTGTTCCTCATGGTAGAACTTGAACTAATTTCTTTTTCTTTTTGTTGTTTGCAAATTTGTGGCAATGGCTATGGCTATGGCAATGGCGATTGCGGGTTTCATAATAACATGATCACTAGAAAAAATCTTCAAATATATGATTAAGTTTATGAGTAGTATTCTAGTCATAAAAGACATATGTGAAATCATTAGTCATAGTTTAGTCATTGTGTAATTTATTATTATTAGTAAAAATTATAATAATTGATATTATTACAATATAAATAATATTAAAAAAACATTCCATCATTTTTAATTACATTATTTTCATCCTATCAATTGTTGACACATGTCACCACTTAAAATAAGTTAAAAATTAATTTAAATGACTAAGTAGACCACTTAATCTGATTAAGTATAAAATATTCAATCATTATTCCATTGTTGATCACAACAATGTCATTTGTGAAGTTTGATCCTTGGACCCCAAGGATGGAATTGAACTCCTTTATCACCAAACCACCCCACTTGTTGTTTAAACAATTTAGTGCTTATTTTATTTACACTATACTTCATTTAAACATTACACACAACCTCAAATTTGATGTTTTATATCTTATTGATAAATTGTCCAAATGAAAAAGTTAAAAATTTATTCATAAATTTCCTTTGATAATGTACACAAATTATTATATGTGTGTGTATGTGTGTGTGTGTGTGTGAATTCATTTCAAAAGAAACATATTTGAATTTCATTATTGAATAATATTTCAATGAACATTTTTAGGAAAAAAATTCAAACACATGATTTGTAAATGGAAAAACCCTTGTGCATAGTACAAGAATAAATAAAATATATTTTCATATCAAAAACCTTTTTTTTGATTTAGGAATTTGTATTATACAAAATTTCTTCCAATATATCATAATTCAATTATAATATATATATAATAAATTTTTTATGTTAGTCATATTAAGTTGATTTATAAATTTAATTTGAATATTCTAATTATAATTTAAAATAATAATTAATATGAATATTGAATAATTTTCTGAAATTATGATTTTATTCAATTTTACACATATACTTTAATATAATTGTGTAATATTTATTTATATACATATAATATATAAAACTTTTACTTAAATTGATGATAAAAATTTAATGTAAAAATAAATTATATATTATTACATCTTACATTTTTATTTGATTTAAAAATATAATATAAAAAAATTATTTTTAATATATCATTTTGTATTAGTAAAATTTATTTCAATGTATGATAATTAGTTTACTCATATAAAATATTTTTAAATGGATCATATATCAAGTATATTAAAAGAAATTTAAAGTTTTTATATTACTTATATGTATAATATTAGTTGAAATTAGTTCCCTACATGTCATAATTCCTTATGTGTGAACTTATACCAATAATCATTTTTGAATCATTGTAAAGTAATTTTATAATCATAGTATATATGTAATGACACATCGTTTTGTCCATGTCATTTGCATAATCATTTTTAGTTATATTTGAAATGATTTTATCTAATCACATTTTCATATGATATTTTGGACATCCATGCCATTTAGTTATTAATCGTGAATGCCATATGCTAGAAAACTTGTAATGAAAAAACAACATTAGCCTTCTTGTTACCATGTTATCATTTATTAGTCAAATGCATTACTAATATATGACTATAACTTTTTACACATAGGATTTGAAGTAATATCCTATTATTACAGTCAATTACAACTCATTTAGGACATTTAATCCTTGATTTCTTGGTTGTAAAGGACAAGATTTCTTCTAGTGGATGATGATCTTTTTCTTCAACATGAAAATTCTTTAAACTTGAGTCATTAAAAGAAAAACAAAAAAAATTGCAAATTTTGAAAAGAAAATAAATAATAATGTAAATAAATTACTTTGGTGTTTTCAAATATAACCTTTTCTTTGTTAAATGTTTCTTCATATTCAACAAATAACCATCTTTTAATTCATTGCTCATGATTTGTTGCATTGCCCTCATGCATAAATGCTTATCAATTTAGTTATACTTACACATATATTGATTAAACAAAAAGCTCGTGCACATTAGCAAGTGGAAAAAATAAAATCAAAGAAAACACGAAACAAATCAAAAACAATAAAAAACAAAGATTCAAACAAAACAAATAACAAATCCAACAAAAAAGTCAATATATTAACTTCCCATATGAAATGGGGTCCCTATGGCATGTAACCTTCATACTGTATTCTCCATGAACCAGAACTTCCTCCATACAAGTGATGGCAACACCTTTACTCATCTTGTTGGACAAGACTTTCTCCTTCAATTCAAAAAAATTAATAGGAAGACTATCTACAATAAATTCTAGTTAGTTGTAACCAATTGTAAATGTTGTAAACCATGCTTGATTTGTAACAAGTGCAATGGGTAGTTGGATCCACTAGTGCTTATGACAAAACCATTAAATTTTGAATTCATTGAAATCTCAATTATATTACGCACATGTGGACTTGAATTTGTGATTTAGTTTAATAAATTGATCCAAAGTTGTGAAACAAAATGGGCTACATCCAAAAAGTTGATTATCATGTCTTTGCTATTGTTAAAATATTGTCATGTTGGCTTGCATTTTGTACACATAGGTTATCTTCAATGTTTAAAATATTTTTTGTGTTGATTGATGTAATTTTCTACAAAATATTAGACTTTAAATATTGTGAAATATGAAATCAGCACATATATTGCCTAATTAAATACCATTTCACTCCATAGGCAACATGTGTGTCCTCATGAAATTTATCCATATATGGCATTCATAGCATATAATTTTCAATAATTGAGCCACATGTTTAGCACACATACACAACTTATATTAGTCATTAAAAATGATTCTTTAATATTTCAAATTTGGCTATTTTGATACAAAAAAAAGAACCTTCTAAATACTATGGTGGGTTTTAAAATTTGCATGGGAGGAAGGGTATGCAATGGTTCTTGGGATGGTATTGCTTTGATAAACCTAGGTCAATGTCAACTATAAAGAAAATTCTTGAACAAACAAATGATCATTCATGCATACAAAAATAAGTGCAATATACATAACTACAATTCAAAAAGGCAAGTTCAACAATGTTTGCACATATGTTATGAGGTACAACTAATTGAAATATCCATCATTCAACATTCGTGGTTGAAATATTTATCAATTTGATAAATCTTGAAGAATTAAGTATTGTATGAAATGGATTTAATGTTTTACTATGGTCCAGGTAAAATAAGATCTTGAGTTGTACTTTTTGATTGGTGATTTTAATCTTACCCACAAATTTCCAATATATTTCATATCTATTAAATCCAATTCATGGGAACATGAACACCAAATTCATAAAAACAAACATCATAAAGAAAAAAATGCATTTAGACAATAAAACATATAAACTGAAAAACATGTTCTTCAAGCATTTTAATTTAATTCAGATTTCTCATTTCTCATAATTGCAATTGTCAACCTTACTTTCTTACTTGTTTGTTTGGTCATAACACAATTGCATTTGCCTCAACCTTAGATTTTGCGCCAAGCATAATGTGTTTAAATTAGGGTTCATTACCTTGGATTAAAAGGATGCCTTTTGTCCAATTAGAACTAAACCAATCCACTGGCAAAAACAGGTTAAGCCACAAACAAATGTAATATAACATTATAACATATGTCCATATGTTTAAATTAAATTTGGCAAGGTTAATATGTGACAAAATGTGTAGTTGCGAAACTCATAATGATAGCTAAATTATGCTAAAACTAAGGAAGAATTTGTATTGCAAGTACGTTTATTTTCAATTTCAAAATTCTTTTTTAAATATACAAGTTTACTTTTGATGTATAATGTTTAAGCTTTCCTTAACATTATTAATTGTGAATTGAAAGCTATAGTTGGAAGAATAATGTTATAACCTAAACATTGGCTTATGATCGAGCCCCATGTTAGACAATGATAATGAAATGTGTTTGTTTGGTCGAAAGCAGGGAATTAAACCAAATGCAAGCATGGGACATGATGAAGGCCAGGGAAATTGCAATGTTCATATAAACTAAAAGACAAGATCAAAGTGTTTGGGAATGAAAAGGAGGCATTTTCAAAATTTCCAACATTAATTTTTCATTTTAGAATTGAAACTCCCTAGGAGTGCTGAATATTTAGAATAGGATTCACTGGTGAATCTTCTTTACATTGAGTGTTCATTGGTTCATTGTAAACAACTAAACTTGAGAACTTCAATTTTCATTAGTGTTTGTCTTAGCAAGTGATTACCAATACTACTGCATAAGGGGTGTCACATGAGCTTGATGAAATAATTATGTCTAAACAAGGTATAACCATTAGCTCATTTCAAAATGCTTTAAGTGATAAATTAAATTAATGTTGAAATTTTTTGGATGCATTTTATAAAATAATGTTCATAATATGTTATGGGAGAAAATTTTGGATAAATTTGGAGTAAGTCTTATAATCATAAAGTTCAAATTGGGCTTAATTGCTTAACTTCAAAGTTCTTAATTGTGAAAAAACAATTTCATAGTTTTAAAATTAATTTCCAAAAATCAAACACATTCTAAATTCAACAGCTTTTGTTCCATTCATGTGAAAATTGTGAAAATACAAACATTCAAAGCACCTTGTTGAGGGCTTTCTATTGGTACCAAAAGTGGGGTGGTGGGCTGTATGGTTTGGGAGGGATATGGTGGTCACATCCAAACAAACATGTACCACAAAATACCTATCTTAAAATATAGTATAATGGGATATATATCTTGGTGAGGGCTTACAAAACTCCTAGTGGTTTGTAATCAAGTTTTTTTTTCCAACACTTTTTTTCATTTTTAAGATGAATTGTTTTGGAGATTTATGTTTTTTTAGTGTAAATTCTACCAATTTTGTTAAAATTTGAGGGAAACTCGCCATATCTTCAACATCATAATTTTTAAGTTCAAAATTTACATAGTTGTAATGATGCAAACTAGTGTAATATAATAATTTAAACCTACCAAATTTTCTCAGGAGAAATCATTACCACAACATTACATAATTGAAAATGGAGAAACAAAGGATATAGGTCCTAAATTAACTATTAAATGCCAAATCTTGAATACTCCAGAAAGGTGAACAATTATAACTCATGACACCGAAAAATCTCCTTTTACTGCTGCAACTATCACCTACAAGATCACAACTACATATCATTCTTGAAGCCTATCTTCAAAGTCCGCATTCCACCAAGTTTCAAAATTTTCAACTCATGTCAGTTCTTTAGGGTGATTGCAAAATATTGTCCATTGTAGTTTCGTTCAGCTTTTTGTTGGGAGAATATCACATATCAACTTTTTTAATTGAATAAAAAATCATTTTTAAATGGGAAATATTCTTAAACATAACAAGTATGTCATCATAATTCTAGAAATTGGAATGTATTCAATTAGTGGAGCATGATATTTTAATGATATTATATGAGCATGTTTTTCTTTTTGTTCATGACAACACATCCATGTTGAAATGCCGATTCTGTAGTGTTCCCTTTGCGGTTAAATGACAGAATCAACAGTGGCAGCTGATTCGCCAAATCACTCTTACCTCGTTAAAGTCAGGGCTGGCTGTTTTAGGTGGATTTTTAGATCTCATATTTGTGCGGAATCTGCATGAGTGGCCAATTCTGCAAAAATGAAGCCTCTTTTTCTTGGATTCCATGCCTTTAGCAGTAGGGCCAATTCTGGCTCCTAGTCTGCCCACAGGTCCACTGTAAAGGACTCACATATGGACTTGCTCCGAGGTGGTTTTGGCCCCAGTCAGCTTACTCTCCAGTATGGAAAACTGCTGCTATTTCATACCTACCTTTGATCCTTTACAACAGAGAATATACCCCTGGGGCACATTCTGCCACCTAGTTTCCCCCTCACACCAAGCCATAGGTACGATCCAATGTTGGGCCCATACTAGCTTTATATCCTTCCTACCAGGTGGGACCTAGTAGGTTCTTTATTGATTAAAAAAATCAAATAACCACCCAATTGATCATTATAACCGAGTTGATAACCTGGCGAATAACCAGGTGTTTTCTCTATAACCGGGTGGCAGAATGTGAACCCCCTTCGCCCACCCTTGGGCCCAGCTCTAGTGTTATTATTTATTTTATTTTTCCATGTTGCCCAAATGAAATAATTTCTTACTGTTTAAAAAGGAGCTTGTGTGTTTCCTGTTCTTTCCACAGTCGCGCTTTCTTCGTTGCAGAGACGAACGTCGCATACCATCCCCTCTCGCTCGCTCCCACCGTCCCATCTTCTTCGTGTAGCAGCGATAAAACCGTGAAGCAATTGCAGTTCAAGTTTATCCCAAACCCTTCCGCGCATAAGAAGCTG
>Ga0209611_10010849_pt1 | contig 13309 bp, 7 predicted proteins | sample S1TSphgellanicum_3_FD_187693 | JGI IMG/M metagenome (GOLD analysis project Ga0209611, IMG submission 187693) | Host-associated microbial communities from peat moss isolated from Minnesota, USA - S1T2_Fc - Sphagnum magellanicum MG (SPAdes) (version 2) | ecosystem: Host-associated > Plants > Peat... | reverse complement strand
AATCCACAACCCCCAAGCAAGAATCCAATTAATTGGACATGAATGAAAAAATGATTGTAGGTGAGTGGCCAAATGCTTTGACCTTTACAATTACACTCCAAATTGAGGGCAATAGGTAACCATGGAAAAAACATTATTGAAGAAGGCTGGCCCTATGAGTAGTAGCCTAATGAATCTCCCCACAAAAAAATGAATGATTTTAGCATCAATGATTTGCCATTGATTTCCATGCAGGACAAGGCACCCCCCCCCCTTCCCCACTTCCTTGCTTTCCCTTTTGGACTAGAGATGGAGGGAAAAAAAAACCTTAAAAAAAAACCCTAAAAAAATAAAAGGGTCTTTACATAGGCATTTCCTTAAAAGAAAACCCCAAAGAAAGAACTACCCAATTCACAACTCTAAAGCCTTTTCTATGCTTCACAAATTCCGTAGTTCCGTGTACCACAACCGCAAGTTCAACATTACGGTGTGGAATAATTATTTTTATTTATTTTGAAGATTCCACCATGTCAGAAAATCTTCAAATTATATATATTTATTTATTTATTTATTCCAAAATATTCCAAAATATTGTCTCTTTTTTTCCTTCCAAAAAAATTCTTTTTTTCCTTTGACTTGTTTTTGAAAATTGCATCATTTTTGGAAAAATAAATTTGTAATTAGCGTGGTGGATCAAAGCTGCCTAGGGTGGGTATAGTATGTACTATGGGATCGAATATTGAGTCCAAAGAGAATATCAAGCTTTTGTAAAACATGAGCTCTCTCATTCATTTTTGGTTCCTTTTTTTTTCTCTCTTTTGGACATAGTGCACGCCTGGATGCCACTTCAAAACCTTTGAAAGAAAAGTTGAATCATTTGCTTTCATTGCATCGTAACGAGTTTTTATGTCTTATTATTCATTCAAGTGTACTTTGTTCGGGCTTTTTCCGAGGTGGGACAGGTACTCATTGGCTGGTTCCACTTTTAGGTTCCGCCAGTTCCACTTGTAAAAAGGACATCAATGGTGTGGGGGAACACCAGTTACACTCCGGAACATGTCCTGCTAGAACTTGCTACCACATGACCCTACAGGACTCGACATTTCCGTACGTGGAATGGACAATATTACAGCCCATTCCATAGGGGGTGACTGATTTTAACCCCCCCCTCGCTTGGTCTGATTGGGTGGTGGGGCAGAATCAACCCCTGCTGCCGATTCTGCCATCTACCTCCTTCCTCCTTAGCAACCTAGCTACTATGACCACCTTTGACCACCAACAGGACCACCAGTGCACCATCCAGTGGATGCCAAGTATGACTCAGTTGTGGATGAAACCTCAACTGAGTTGATATCCGGTCTCACCTTGGTAACCCTTTCCGAAAGAAGTAGGTCCAATATATAGATAGGTAGGAAAATAGGTGACTACAAGGTCAGTAGATGACTGACATATATTTAGGGCCTGGTTTTACTACCTACCTATTTGTAGGTTGGGTAGCCAAAAAAGGCAACTGAACTAACCACCATGGTTAGATTAGATAATGAACCGAAACCCAACAGAAAACTGTTTCCTGAGCATTTACCATCCATCCTTTTTGGCGTACTTGTGGGTGCTGCTGATTCACTTTGTGGCTGGCAAATGGTCCAACTATGGAATACCATTTGGTCGCCTATTTTGCCAAATTGACCTTACCTATTTGCCGGTCCATATTGCCAAATTGCAAAGTCGAAAATTCTATTTGGCTATTTTGCCAATTTGCTAAGTGGATTGTTCAATTTTTTTTTAATGCCAGGCCTCTCTGCCCAAATTTCTGCCCCAGATAATCAGACTGCCCCATGATTACTTTTTTTTTTCTTGACTTGATGGCTCTTTGAGCTTGAGAGGAGGAGCCCCATTTAAGTCTAGCAATCTGTGAATCAGACTGCCCCTGATTTATTTTTTTCACAGGCTGCTTAGGGCTGCCCCACTCTCCTTTTTCCTTCCTTCTTCCTCTCTCTCTCTCTCTCTCTTTCTTTCTTTTTCTTTTTTTAATTTATGGCTCTTTGAAGCTTGAGAGGAGCCCTTTCAAAATTTTACACAATTGACATGTATTTACAAAGGGAGAGAAGAATGAAGCTTTAAAGACAGCGATCAAGTCCCAAAGAAAAAAGAGAGAGAAAACAAAGGAAAAGGCAGGGGCAAGGAAGGGGACAGCCCGTGAAAAAAAATTCAGGGATAGCCTGATTTACAGATTGCAAACTTAGGGTGCTCCTATGAAGCTTCATGGACCCATGAGGTCAAAAGAGAGAGAGAGAAGGAAGGGGGGGAGAGTGGGGGGGGGGAACCCTAACCAGCCTATGAAAATCCATATCTGGAGCAGTCTGGTTTTTTTGGGCAGACCGAGAAAAAAATTGGACAATCCACTTGGCAACTTGGCAAAATAGCCAAATAGCACCGTGGACTTTGTGATTTGGCAAAGTGGACGTGGCAAAAAGGTAAAGTTGGCTAGGCAAACTAGCCAAATGCCTAGCCACTAGCAATTTGGACTAACATGGACTTGGGAAAGAGGTACCTAAAGTGAACTTGGAAAAATAGCCAAGCAAAGGGGCATTCCATGGGCAACCCCTCTTTGACCTAAAGTTGCTTAAGCTATTGGTCCTTATTCCAGGCAACACTTTTGTACCGCCTGCTCTTTTTTCTTTTTTTTGCCTTTGTCTGCCCTTGGCCCAACCAACCCTTTTTCTCAAAAAAGATGGATGATACCCAAACGCACTTTGAACCCATGTTATCCACATTTTGAGCTTGTTGTAATGGAACACCTTTCACAACATCTTCTTACTATGACTACAAAATTTTCAAATATTGCTACTAGGTATCAATCAAAGAAATTTTCAAATAACTATTACAACCCATGAAAGAATTTCACAAATATTAACACTACAAAATTTTCTAATTTTAAAAAATAAATGAAATTCAATGGAAAATCACTCATGGAGAGAGAGAGAGAGAGGGAGCATTGGAATCCCTCTGAATGCCAACTTAGTTTCGCCTTTGGGTTCCCAACTGATTATTATTATTATTATTATTATTACATACATTAGATGTTGAAGTTGGATACTAAAAATAACTGCTACCATCTTCAAAGCTTAAAGGGGGGTGTGACACACTAGGTATAATGCCATATGGGTTCAGATGACATGCTTAGGGGGGGGGGGGGAGCCTTTACTATTCTAGTGAATTTGAAAAAAAATTATTGAAACCAAAGTGTGTGTGCACATTTAAAGTCTTAGTATGTATAGGATGCTCCAAAAGCAATAATTCAAATTTTTATGCCTATTTTTTGATCTCTTTCTTAGGTGGTGGTACCTAAACACAGTTGAGCTGACACATCTTTCAAGACCCTAACAATTTTAGGGGGTTTAATGTGGGGGGGGGGGAGGGCAACAACTACCTACTATGATTGTTTTTTGTGGACTTAACTCTCTCTCCCTCTCTTGTTTTGAAGACAAAGCTGGCACTCATAAACAGTCCGTGTCTGTTAGCCAAACTTGACCACAACTCACATTGCCCCCAATACAAACATATACTTCCACACTTGAAAGAAAGACGTTATCGAGAGTTTGTTGCAACACTACGAGTAGTAGTAGCCTGTTACACCATTCAAGACTCTGTAACAAAGTCTTAATTGTAGTCTAGTATATATATTATGATTGCCAAATTTGCTGCACCACAATTGCACCACCAATTTAGAGAAATAATTATTAGAGTTCTTCGTAAAGTCACCCTGTCTTTGGGCCCTAGTTTTGGCCCTGTAATCCCTGTTTCATCCCCAATTTGTGTCTAGCAATACACCATTCAAGACTCTGTAACAAAGTCTTAATTGTAGTCTAGTATACATTATGATTGCCAAATTTGCTGCACCACAAGTGCACCACAATTGCACCACCAATTTAGAGAAATAAATATTAGACTTCTTCGTAAAGTCACCCTGTCTTTGGGCCCTAGTTTTGGCCCTGTACTCCCTGTTTCATCCCCAATTTGTGTCTAGCAAATAAAGTTAACCAAACTGGGTTCTGTTTAATAAAATGCAACTGGGTATCAATTCACAAGAGCTAAATGATTTCGTCAATGAACAACAATATGAGCAGCAGCAATGAAGGCATAGATGAGTCAAATCCAAAATTGGGGGTGAAACTCCTGTCAGGTTTCGCCTCCTCTTTTTTTTTTTGGCCCCCTACTTTGTAGTGTTTTCATCCTGACCTTTTTGGTTTCATCCCCAGTTTTGGTCAAACTGGGACCCAGTAACCCCCAGTTTGGAGTACTTCATGGTCAACCTGAATCAATCGGTAAAACTGAACATTGTGTTTTTATTGTTTGTGTCTTCATTTCACAACAGGTGAAAACATTTTTCAAGTTTCAAATACACACTAAAGATTTTTAATGAATTATGTATATGTAAGTGTAACAATGGCTAATCACATGAACGGATTAATGGAAGGAAGTTCCTTCCATTAATGGACATTGCCAATCTCCTAAATGTTCTAGCATCATATTTCATCACCGGTTTGGGGGAAAATGATCCTGTTTGAAATCTCATTCAAATCCTGAAAGTTTAGAAAATTTAATGTCCAAAACAGGCTCATGAATAACTAGGTTTAATACTACTACTTGTGCACCCATCGTATACCTGATGAGTAAATAAGTCTCATTACCTGAACCATGAGATCAAGCAAAGGGAAGGCGAGTGTGGCAGGACCATAACTTAGCATAAAGAGACACTACTCAATACAGAACGGATGTGAGTTTATACTAACTTTTGAGTGTTATCTGAGAATTAATATGATGAATTTATAGAACCTGATACAGAACGGATGTGAGTTTTTATACTAAACTTTTTTGAGTGTTATGTGAGAATTTATATGATGAATTTATAGAACCTGATACAAACTAATAACTTGCAAGTGTGTATCAAACTAATAACTTGCAAGCATGTATGTGAATTTATAGAGGCTCGTCAATTACTGACTTTGTGATTCAGTAGTACCCATTACCATAATGGATCAGTTTGTTTCAATGTGCAACTAACTAACTAGTTTGGTATTGAAGAGTGATGATGCGACAATTTCCTCAACTGGTGGTAGCTGACAAATATAATAAGCAACATGGCCAACATTCTTCCTTGCTTTCTTTCTCACTTGTAAATTGTCAGTCCTGCTGCTGCCTTCCATCATGACCATGCCCACTAACTTAGCTCTCTCTCTCTCTCTCTGTCTCTCTTTATCTCATCATCCCTGGCTTCAGTTCTTGCTTTGTGACATCTTCAATGACACTTGCCCAGGATTGCACCCATGCCCTTCTTTCAGTGACCATTTTGGGGAGCTAACTCCCCCACCTTTCTTTCACACCTTTTTTTTCCTAATTTTTTTGGGAATTTTTCTCTGGTCAGAGAGATGCTTCTTTGAATTTTGATCACAACTATTCCATATTCCATGCAGGGTTTTTCTTTTTTTTCAATTTTTTAATATTAAGATGTTGGTGAAATTTTCCCCAAAAAATTGCCAAATTAGTCAAATTTACACTAGAGAAAATACTAACAATTATTTTTGTTAGCATTTTGTGTCATTTGGTGACATTTTCGGTAGAGTTGGTGCCTTCTTTCACCCATGTATTTCATAAACTTTGCTCAGTAAAAAGGGTTGCAATTCCCCCCTCCCTCTTGAGGTTCTCTCTCTCTCTCATATTTTCCAGAAAGCACACTCTATTCTTGAATTGGGTGTGTAGTACCTATCCAACTTCCATACCCATTAACCCTAATTTTCAGAACAACTCATCCATATAAAAAAGAATTTTATGTGGTGATTTATGCTTTCCCCAAAACATGTGGATTTCATCCATCCATCCATCCAAATGTTGTTTTGCCAGTAAACAAACCTGTCATCAGACATTCTGGTGTCCTAGAACATGGTCTCCACAAATTCATTTAGAATATTGGATGATATTCATCCACTCTGATTAGATATTTAACAGGAGATCAATAAGGTGCTACCCAAGTCTGTTTACTAGAGTTATCTTTAAACTCATACCCTGTTTCACCCTCACTTTCACACCCTCTTGATCCCCTATTTTCTTCCCTTAAATAGTAGTCCAAAAATAGTAAGGGAAAAGCTTTTTTTTTATTGTTTCTATCTGACCCAAAACTCTAGACGACACTCCCAAAAAATTGAGTAGGGTCAGCACCATTATTGTGATTTCTTTAGGTAGAACCCTAATTACTCCCCCCAATTAACATACATACCCACTACAAAGAAGAATCACCCTATTGACTTAAGTATGTTTTTTAAACAGCCCCAAGAATAGTACCACTATTTGGAATGGATGTGAGTAATAATTGAAGGGGTGAGTGGTTTATCAATTGGTGGTGATTAGAGTGCTTTGATATGGTGAGTTAATGGGGTTCAAATTCAAAATTTTCTAAAGTAAATTCAATCTTTACATATACAACAAGCAAGCAATTGGGAATGTGTGAGACTTCTTCATATGAGATACATGGCATGGGAGGTTCCCGTGTTAGTGGGTTCTCCTAAATAGAGGCCCACATGAGGCCCTAGGGTGTTCCCAAACCTCAGGAGAACGCACAAGTAGAGGAACCTCCACTCATATAAATGACTCTCTTTGTATGGGAACGTGCGAACATAAAAGAATAAGAGGATCTCCCCTCGCATAACCCCCGAGGGTTCTTCTCTCCTGGGGTAGATCCCTCAAACTACACATAGAAATAAAAAGATGGTTATTTATGAGATTTTCAAAGCATTAAAATGAATCCATGGAATCCCGTGAGTGGTATATTTCCAACCAGAAATTTTTGCACTGTGGCAACAAAACATTTTGGAAACAAATTGGACATGATTTTAGTGTCAATTTGAAAAGAATTACTAAAAATTCGGAAAAAATTTGCCAAACATCCAAAACCACAAAATTGAAAAGAAAACCCTGGAACACACCATAAATATCTAACACAGCCTTTTTTTTAAAACAATGTAAATTTTTTGAAATTTTTTGTCAAAAGTCCAATGAGTTTTTGGGGAAAAAATCCAAAATTAGGGAGAAAAAAAAATTTTAAATCTTTCAAATTTGTCAAATTTTTATACATGGTTCAACTAGATAGCCAAAAATATATAAGGATATTTTTTAAGTATTTTTACTATGAAAAGAAAATCATTTTGCAATCAAATGCTTGTAAACACACAATTCTCAATCAATAATTACATAATCCATATTAACACATGACAATTTGTGGTGAATATATGCTCCCTAGGTAATGACTAGGTACCAAAGTTTAAACCCCTACTCAATGGGAAGAATGCCACAACTACTAGCTTACACCTATTATGGAAACTAATTCAATGAACTTGAAGACTTATTCATAATTTTGGAAATCATTTGGCTTTGCCAATCTACAGGAAAAACAAAACAATATAGATCTTTGGAATTTTTTTATTTAGTTTATCAATTTGGAAAAAATTCCCCTTTCTTAATTTTCACCTCCATGATACACTTTGAAGAGATTTTTGTGATTCCACCTTAGATGTGATATCAACATAATTAAAAGCAATTTCTTTTCTATGCACATCTCATTCATTGAATTTTTTTTGAATTGAACATTGCTATATCTCTATATTAAGAAGTTGTTGTAAAGTATTGAAACAAGGTTGTGCAATTTGCTACAATTGGGTTACACATGGTTGGGTTATGAGGTTTTGAAAGTGAAAAACATGTTCAAAAGGCATTAGAGCGATGCTTTTGGGATGGAAATTGGTGAACATTTTCATGTTCAAGTTTTAAAACTACCAATGACAAGAGCCTAGTATTTCTCAATCATCTACAACAAAGTGATTTCAAATGATAATTAACAATGGTTGTCTATTCACATTTACATGGTGAATAATTGAGTTCACACTGTCTTGTTGTTGTCATCATTTACTCAAGTAGTGGACAAGTCCAATGCGAACAATTTAACAAAGTGTTTAATGCAATTGTTGTTCAAGGAAGGAGTTTGAATTAGGATGTTATACTACAACAAAGTTGATTGCTTGTGATGTAGATAATGTGAAATTTGGTGTCATGGTGCAAACATGTGAATCTTGGACTCCTTTTAATTAAGGCATGCATTGTGTTTTGCTACGTTAATCTTGTAATGCATATTTAGTCTACTTTTTTTGGGTACATCAATTTGAAAGGTTATTTTAAGCTTTTTATCAATATTTTTATAAGAGTTCAAAAAGGCATTCAAAACTCACAAAATTGGCTAACCCATAAAAACCAAAGGGTTTAAACTTTCGTGAAATGTCAAAACAAGATGGATATCCATGCTTAGTCCAATAAAAAGATCATGACAGAATATTGAAAAAAATTGGTGAAGATGGGCATGGACATGGTCATGAATTCTCAAGTTATAAATAATTTCAACCTATTGGCTAATTTTAAACATGCTACTATTACTTTTTTATATCCTCCCCATATTGGAAATCATGCATTATTTGATTAAATTTCCATAACCAAAAGATATCTTTCTTTGTGACTTCAAACATTACAATCAAAATTTGTCAAACACAATTGTATATTTTGTATGTTGATCACACCAAAAACTTTTGCCCAAATATGTTCCATGAATATTATTCATTGTTCAATTATTTTCATGACGACAACACTATGTGATAGATCTAACTTTTGGATCCTTTGTTGAACATTTCACTCTTGATTTGAATGGTAATTTGAACTTTTGCCATTGTGATAAGAATTGTATGGAGAGCAACAAAATCCATGTTACAAGGGCGATTCAAGATTGATGCACCCTTTAGGTTTGTTAAATGATAATTGAGGGTAAAAAATCTTACTATGTAAACCCAAGGCACATTCTTTAATGCACAAAAAAAAAAAGGGTGAAAGCTTTTATATGGGACTAGAACAAACTCAAAAGTGAGAATTCAAGGTAAGATCAACTTACAAAAAACCAAGAAAGAGCGTAGTTAATATAATTTGGAGTCAAAATGTGGCATGAACAAATCACGAACAAGTCAAATTCACAAAACCCACATGACTTGGACTTGGAAAAAAGCCACCACAACTTTTTTATAGTATTATTGATAACTAGTGGTGAGACTACATCAAATTGGCAAAAAGTCATATAGCTCTAGAAAGGGAATCCCAAAAGTTCCCAATTTTGCCAAATTATGAGTCCTACAACTTTGTGAATCTTTAATTCCTACATATGAAATCTAATTGAAAAACTTTCATCAAAAAAGTTTATTCTTTGAAAAGACCTTTCCAAACCATATTACATGGTCAATTTTGAGTTCATTTGATCCCTATTTCCTAGGTTCTAGTTATTAGGAGTCAAAAATGGGTGCTAGTTTAACTCATGGGCCTTTTTTTGGCCATAAATTTGTTTGCAAGCTAGGGTGCACCAATTTCAACAAAATTTTGACTCCTCAATATTATTATTCCTATTGCATTTTTTATAGGCCAAAAAATGTAAAGTTGTGAATTTTTTTTAAATAATCATCTTTTCCATAAATAAATGAATGGTAACCATGTAGAATAACCTTGGTTAAAATCTTTATGATTTTTTTAAATTTTACAAAATCATGACATCAGGGTTTTCATCGTTTTCATTGATTTTTATTCTCATTAAAAATACATAAAATATTCATATGATGTTGAATTGGTTAGCATGAGACATATTTCAATCCATAAGGGTTTAGAAAAAACAACACAATTATGTTTAATTTATGGATATTATACTTTGCAAATGCACATAATTCTTAGTTCATAGCTTTTAGTTCACAACTCCAAATGGACAATATGAACTCATTTTTTATATCTATGCCTCAAGACTTTTCCAATGACATATTGACAAGCCAATTTGAATCACATTTATTACCCTCACTTTTCTCCTAAAAATTCAAAAACTCCCACAAAATTACAATCACACAAAAAAAATCATTTGCAAGTGCTTTGAACTCAACAATTCCACCATTTTTTGTCAATTTCTCATGCCTATGTTGAATGTTGAATTTTTTTTTTGTTCTACATATTTTCCTTCAAGTAAAATGTCTTGGATTGTTTTGCAAACACTTTATTTGTTTAATGTTTTCTTATGTTTTGCTTGGCTTTATTATGGTAGAAATTGTCAAACACCTCTTGGATAAATCACATTAAAAAGAGCCATGTTGACCATTGACATCCCAAAAAAACTATAGCCTTGCATCTTCTGAATGATACCATGGGAACACAATAATCTGAATTTTCCATTTGTTTTTTTGAAATAGATTTCATTATTTGCAAAGTTTCAATGCTCAAAAATTGATCCATGATATTTCAAAAATCCATTTATATGATTTAAGGACTTGGAATATTCTTATGGATATGAAAAAAAAATTCCAAAATCTTTTTTCCTTAATAAAGGTGCACCAATCAACCTAAAAATTGGTGAGGGAGAAGATTTTGATGTTAATACATTAAAAATGAAAAATGTTCAAAGTGTATCAAATTATTGTTTATATGTGCAATGTAATTTCATTTGGTTATATATGGTTTAAAAAAAATTAATGTTTTTGACCTTTTATATCATGAATTTATAGGGTTTTTTCACAAAGTCATTCATTTTTATGTGAAAAAAGCATGGATGAATAATATACATGATATAGGATCAAATGTAATAAAAATATATTTATTTTTAATATAGATACATAAATTGGGTCAAAGAAAGTTCTTAAAAAGGACCCAAAAAGGTGTGAATTGTTCCTTTTACTATGATTTCACCTCTTGTCAAAATTAGATAATAATTTCCTTCACATGAAACATTTGATGCATTCAACATTGTCTACTAACAATATTGACCTAATGAAGGTGTGGAACAATCCTTCCTAAAACATCTTGTTGTATTGAAAGTACAATTTGCACATGCCCATATGTCCTTTCCTTAAGAGGAAGGTGTTGAACCAATTTCAATGCTAGAGCCTAGAGGTCCATTTTGCTTCAACATTTGATATGCAACATGGCTTCATCAAAATCACAATGAAAAGCCGAGTATCAAATGTCATGCAACTTCTCCCAATGACAACCCCCTTACTTAATTGGGGCATACCATTTCATTTTGTAAAATGTTGTGCCATAATCTACACAAGTATCTCATACTTCTTGATAACAAATGTGCTTGTCTAGGTGGGTGTGAAGGATGAAAGTTGTTTTTTTTGTTTGAAATTCTTGAAATCTAATCTTCATAACAAGCTAAGTTGTCATCTTCCCATGGTTGTGAGAATGTTTTGGCAACAATTTTTCACATTAGTTCAATTCCCTTACAAGGAGGCAATGGCATCTTGGAAGAATGAAAACAAGAGGTATGGTGATGTTTAGTTTTGGTATTGCATCTTTTGGAGTTTTCACTTTTCTTTTATTAACTCTTTTAAGTTTCCATGATGTAAGCCTATTTTTTGTTTATGTTGCAAGGACCTTAACTCGAAGCTTTGGTTGCTAGTGTTCAAAACTTTAGACTTGGGAGGCACCCTCAACAATTCCTCAAGCTCACACACAATGTTGCCTCATATATGCATTTGATTTTTTGTTGCTTTTGGGGTTTTTGAATATGCATTCTGTAGCATATTATAACTCTAGTTTTCTATCTTTTTTCTTCAGTACTTTTTTAATTATGCATTTTCTATCAGTTTTGAATTTTCTTGATGATTAAATGTTTTGTTTCAATTTTGCAGGTCACTTTTGTTGCAATGGCCAAATTGAGAGATTCAATTCCTCCATAGACGAGAAGGCTTATAACCCACATGAATTGGCACACTTGATGGTCACTCACACTCTTACATTGGAACACCTTACCATTTCTGCTAATTCATATATCCATGCAATGCATTGAAAATTATTTTGCTAAATCGGGGTTCACAAAAGTCTTCTTCCAGACATTGATTTTATCCTCCAAAAAGATCCCCCTAAATCTACCAAGTTGACAGATTTGGGGTTCTTCTTTGAATGTGAACATCATTCATGGAGGAATTTTGTTGTCATGGTAGGCAAATCTGCAGGAGCATCCAGCAAATCCATCCATCTCCACTAAAGCCAAAATGTCAATCCACCGAATGGGTCCATGCAGAATGATGCCAAAGAATTATCAAAGTTAGTACTGATAGTTCCAAGATTTTGTCAAAATAATTTATTTTTCTCAAAAGGTCTGACAACCCAAATCTGAATATTTCAGGATATTTGACAGTTAAGATTAATTATAGGACCTTTTCCTCTGTATTTTGAATGCATCCCAACAACCCAATGGGATGCAGAATTCAATTCTTGAAATAGAATGCAACGACTGTGAGGTTAGAATTTTTTATTTTATTTTTTCCAACTTGCACTCGTGAGAAATTATACTTCAATTATATTGCAACAACCCAACCCAACCCAGTGGAATGGAGAGAACTACCTTATGAACCCCAGGGTGCAGGGTTCAACTCTTGAAAATTTTCAAAAATGCGGTGTTAGAATTTTTATATTTATGGAGTTACCGTGTTGAGAAATTATAGTTTGAATGTATCACAAATAACCCAGCAGAGTGGGATGGAGAGGATTGCTCCATGAATTCCTAGGGTGCAAGGTTCAATTGTTGAAAAATCTGATAGTATGAGGTCAGAAACTTTTTTCTTTCAACTTGCCCACTTTGAGAAATTATTAAAAGATTGAACATTGTTAGCAAGCAGCAGCAGGTAAGGTAGTTAAATTTTGGTAGAAACACATTTTCATTGCAATCTGTGGATTCATTTGTCTAGACACTTCTGAAGCTCTCTCTCTCACTCTCTCTCACACCCACACATTCACATATTCTAATCCCTGGAACACACAAAAAGGTCGTATTTCAGATCCATTTCTGTGTCTGAAAGAGTGTTTCAAACTTTTGATCAGAAAAGAAAATTTCAAATTTCAAATTTCAAAGTGAAGTGATTTTGGAGGCTTTCAATTGCCAGAAGTGAGGGAAAAAAGGAGTAAAAATAGACAGATTTTGATATTTGGTTTTCAGTGTGTAGCCAAAAATATAAAAGGATGATTCTTTTTGAATTTCATATATGGTTTATAGCCAGATTTGGCTAAATGTTCCTAAAGATAATCACGACTTTTTTTACATCTTCCTATCTGTTATTATCACTTTAACACTAAATTTTCAGTTTTGTAGCGGATCTCGTACTCCTGATTTTCAACCTGAATGAGCTGCAGTTGATATCAATTGAGATGCAACTCATGGCAAGCATGTGTAGCAGAGTAAATTGTTGGTCTAAGAAGAGAAAGATACTCTTAA
>Ga0209611_10010847_pt1 | contig 13309 bp, 12 predicted proteins | sample S1TSphgellanicum_3_FD_187693 | JGI IMG/M metagenome (GOLD analysis project Ga0209611, IMG submission 187693) | Host-associated microbial communities from peat moss isolated from Minnesota, USA - S1T2_Fc - Sphagnum magellanicum MG (SPAdes) (version 2) | ecosystem: Host-associated > Plants > Peat... | reverse complement strand
CCCAAACCAACATGTTTTGAATTTTTTTCATCTTAAATCTTATATATATAGTGCATCAACGGAGTTGATTTAAGGCGAGGAAATTTTTTGAAGGATCTTTCTGGAGTTTGAGGGCCTTCTTGAGGGTGATAGCCCAAGGTCGCTTGCATCACATATAATGACATAATTTTAATGTTTACTCTAACAACATAATGAATGTCTTTTAAGATGCTCTTGAATTTGAAGACCTTGTCAACCATGGAAGCATAAGCATGAATCTGGGAAAGAAAGAACTCCTAAGTCTTATTACTCAAATTGCAATGTGGTGTCAGAACAGCTGATTACACAGTTTTCAAAACTTTGCCGCAGCTGTTTAAATTGCTCCAGTGCACACAGGGTTGAGAAAAGTCCCTACCCATCAAGGGTCATGTAGATGTGAAAGTCACTAATCATGAACTGAACTTGCTCACGATTGAGACCTGTAAATGTAAACGTCCCAATTTGCTTGAGAATGTGTGTCCAATCTCCTGGTGTTCCTGCATCATTATGACCACCTCCAGTGCACAATCAATTAAGTTGAAAGCCTAAAAATTGTAAGTAGAGGCTTCAAAAAGTGTCACAGAGGACATATTTGGTGAGCTGACACAAGGCCATTCTCTGGCATCACGACATACCAATTAAAGCACATTTCATCACATTAATACATACATAGCTACCTGCACACTTAGTTGCAATCCATACATGGCCTTAGCATTGCAGTTATACTAAGTTCAAACTTGTAATGGGAACAGAAATTCTTCATGATTCTTGAACAATCCATGGTGACAACTGAAAAAAGGTAACAAAGGCACTTGTGCTGGCTAGAAGATCTCACCACAAGCTTTCAGTGCATCATAAAGTTGGTGGCACATGCTAATGATGCGATCTGCCATTGCTTTCAGCTCCACTGTCTAATCCAAGAAAAGATCCCTGGAACAAAATAACAAATTGATGAAGCAACTTCAAAGATCTCCCACCCTCTCCAATGCCTGGAAGCCTAAATTCTCTACAAGAAAAGAATTGAACAATTAAAAGAAGCTCACAACATGGTCATGCAGATCTTGAACATCTAAGTTTCATGATTGTTTCCTAAACCCTGTAACAAAAATATAAATTGATGAAATCCATCACCCTCCTCAATGCCTGGAAGCCTAGCTGCTATATAAAAGAATAGGATTGAAAGAAGCTCATTACATAGTCATGCAGTTCTTCAACATCTAAGTTTCAGTGAACTTGCTTCCTAGTCTGCGAGTCCCACAGGACTTAGACTGATGTATCATGGTCACAGCCGCCCATGCAGGATATAGTTATGAAACTGGAAAACCAAATCAGTGGCCAAGTCAACTATGTACAAGGTTGAAGGTTCCAAATATCAAAAGGGGTGGCTCTGAACTGCAAAACTTAGAATACCCAAAGGCTGCATTGAGGGTGCACCTAAGCATGTACACACACATGTGAAACAGGATCCAAGAACAGTCAACTAAGAAGACCTGGGCAGCTGAAGGGAGCCCCTCACTGTAAAGAAGAAAAGAGAACACTGCAGAAGAGCTTACAATCTAGACTTAGCTTTACCAAGATGCACACTATGACCATGGAAAGAAAACAGTGGTGTGGATGAAAATTGTGAGTACCTATCACCCGAAATGGAGGCAGCAATAAGAGCCCCCCATGAGCAGGGGGGCTAGAATACATGGGTCGGATTACCATCTTCAGTTGGCTATCAACCCGGCTGGCCACTCCTGCACTCCTGCACACCTGGATAAGAAGACAAAGTAACCACATTCATGTACCCAATTAACCACTCTCATGTGCAAGTCCACAGTGCATGTACCCATCAAATGGTTGATGCTCAATACAGGCACCAGGTTTCACTGTTTGCTTTGAGGTCTGACTATGAAGATGACATTATCAACAGGACTCTTGAGCTTTTCCAGCTGATATTCAAAAGAAGAAAAATTGCAATCTAAACCAGTGATCTTTGCAATTGTGGGCAAGGCTTAGAAATCCTTGTAAGCAACTTCAGCCTGCTGACAATTGACTCATCATGTTATCATCCACCCTAGAACTCCCAAATCAACCTTGATCAATTGAAATTGGACACTGTAGAGTATCATCTTGTGTCAATGATTGAGGTCTGGTCACTAGACTTGCAAATCTAAGAAAGTTTCTCTGTGCGCATAAGGTTTCAAAGCAGCTCAGGTTTGACTCAAACATGCAAGTGCAACGAAAACCATGCAAGCCAATCATTCACAGAAGTCCAATGCATATCTGGTTGAGAAGAGAGAAACATGGTTTTCATGCAATGCTCAAGGCTCCAACACATTCCCCATACAGTCCCATATTCTTTGCATAACTTTGTGCTATCAGACACTCCCCACCATCTGCAACAAATGTCCGCACTGCATGTGCATTTGTATCAAGACTACTACTGGTAAAACCCTGGAATATTGCACCATAAATGCTTCATAAACATTTTCCATTAATTCTTGAGGCAATTATTACCAAATCACTACTAGGTACTGTGCACAGATTCTGGCAACAAATTGCCCAGAGAAATCAATTTTGTGTTGCAACTTACACATTAGGTTTGGGCCTAAGTTCCTAGATAAAACTTCAATTGAAAAAAATAACACTATTTAGTGCCCATCAGGAACCTACACCTGAGTGTGGGTGCCACACTGACAAATTGGGTTTAGCAAGTACATTGTCACAGCAATGATCATCTGTAAGGTTTCTCAGCATATCAAGTTGGAGGTTTTGCTCAATATGAAGTCTCAGGCAGTCAGTTGGAGAAAGACAAGGGAAGCTTAGCTACCTGGTAGGCACAGTCAAAGAAAGGAAGCTGTTGCTTACTACGCATGACCTTACGAATACCTTCCCACTGTTCTACAGTTGGATCAACTCCAGTTAGGTTATGAGCACATGCATGCAAGAGCACCACTGCCCCAACTGATGCTGCTCTTAGATCCTCAATCATGCCTGGCCAAGTAGAAGGAGATATGACATACTAAGGATCCTTGATCTGTCATCACAGCTCCCTAACCATCTAGAGAAAGGACAAAGTCTCCATACCACAATTATAAGAATGTCATGTAGGTCGCAGTAAGAAGTAAGGTTAATGAATGAGAAGGAAAAGAGATCATTCTCCTGTCCTGAACACTAAATCAAGCCAGGCTTCAACACAAGTCTAATTAGCACAACCAAGTAATGTTGCCATCCCCAAATTAGCTGCAACTGATAGGTGATCACATTCTCATATGTCTGAAGCCCTTGTCATTGCATCCCAAAGTGTTTTGAGACATTAGTACAACTGGTCAATCCTGATGTTTATCAAGGCAGCTTGTATTTCTTTCAAACAACAATATTCCTCTCTTTCACCATACATCTGTCCCATGGTTAGAATTGAGGCAAGAACAATTGTATTGCAAGTTCTCCTGTGTGCACCTTGATAATCCAGTCCACGAGTTGTGGGGTCATAATAGTGATATGGTTTTGCAGGCACTCCTCCAAGGGGGAAAATCTTGTTATGATTTCCCCATGTTGACACAGGCAGATAAATAACAGGCTGCACACACAAAAACAAAACTTGGAGCTGTTGAATTTGAAGTAGCAGCTAATATATCCCCAGATTGGAGGGTGAAGATACTCATTACAGATTTCTTGACCATCACCAAGATGTCAATTTTCATGCTAGAGGTAAATTAAGAAAATAAGAAATTCCACCTCTGAAATCCCAAAAAATTGAGTGGATTAAAGAACACAAATGACAACAATGCTGGTTCTTTCCAACTTGTTCTGGAAAAATTGTCCAAAAAGTACATCATCTGCCAGGAAAGAGAAAAGAGATGCATCTGGAGAAATCATGGTACTGAGTGGACTACAGGCATGGGAATACCTCGCTATAATGCCTTGAAAGGAATTCTGCACCAACAAGTAATGAGCCTGTTCCAGACAGTGCCTGCACTGTGGTCACTCGCTTCTCCTTTATTGCCACGTTGCCATGTTACACAGACCATTCCAGAAGCAAAATGATACACATAAATCAGTGGAGACTTGCTTAGATGTGCCTCCCTTTATCAAAGAGCCAGACCATTCAGCTTTTTGTCAAACCACTGAACACTGAATTAGTGCTGCCAGAAGCTGATTCTTCATTGGATTCTATGAAATGATATTGGAGGACACAATCTGGGTTATAATTTGTACTGTAAGTTGGCGAATATCTTCATGGTAAGCCCTAGTTCATCTTTTGGCCACACTAGATTCTACAATGAGAAGGATCTCACTTCAATGGTCTAGGATACCTGATGAAATACAATTGCAAGCTAGAAGAGCACACAACTGTTTGCCCCAAGAATGAGTTGGGCACTCAGTTTGTTGAATTGTGCAACACCTGTTATTGGCCGATACTCTTTATTTTGTGTCCTGAGTTATGAAAAATGAAACTCTATTAGTCCTTACATGAGGAAAATGCTTCAGTTGATGCATACATGACTTTGATCACACTGTTTAAGGTTTTTAAATGTTTTTGGGAAGTGAGTACCAATCCTGGCCATTGTATTCTATCTCTAGCTCAGCTCAAATCCAGCATGACCCTGCCATTGTCAACACCTCAAGGAAAAGCTGCTCAAGCTTCTAAACTTGCTGGATCCAAAGTATCTTGCAGACCAACTGCATGTAAGAATGTACAATCAGAGATGTTCAGAACACCAAGAGCTACATGAATTTGTCAGCTTTATCCAGCAAAACTGACAATGTAAGATTCAGCTTATTGTTCATGAATAGAAATGATGTCTTCTAATCCAGCAAGCTAATCTGTTGAGAATTGGATACTGTGCACTCTGAGACAAATAGGTGGGAATTTTTCAAAACATAAATACCTGTTTGCTAAAAGCTTCTCCTCTGCCCATCACACAACATTCAGAACAAGTGGTTTTCCCTCCTACAAACGACCCACCCACAAAAGCACAACATTCGAAAGATCTGCATAAATTCTATGACAGAGCATGTGTTGTTGCTGAATGCTGCAGCAGTTCCTCCTAGTTTCAGTTAATGCAAAAGATAATGCATGTCTTGGAGATGTGTACTTGATGTTCGAGGTTTCCTTCTTGATGACTCGATGTGACGACATTATGCTATCTCATTACTTAAACTCAGATCCAACATCCAATTCCTACCTAATCTTGTGTTGAATTTGCTGATTCTTGACTGTAGGATGTCATTATGCACTAGTTTGTGAAGAATTATGCACTCTGTTCAGATGCAGAGATCCATAATGTCTCGTGAAAACAATTGAGCATGTTCTGAACATCTTGAAACTTTCTTGATCCAATTCCTGCTGGTTCCTATGGTGACAACAGACAGATCTTGTGTTATTTCTTCAAATGCTGACTTCAACAAAAAGCCTTGCAAAAAATGGCATATTAGTATTTTTCGTAAACATGGCGAGAGCAAAGAGACACAGAGACAAAGAGAGACAGAGGATAATGAGTTCTTTGGGGCAAGAACGCTGCAAACACCAAGAATAGGATCCTCAGGGGCTTGCTGTACGTATTCAGGATGCATGTGTTTGATGTCACATATTGTACATTGTAATAGATGAAATCCTAAAGTTTATCTCATACATGTGTCGTGTAACTCTGATTTTTTTGTGTGGGAAAAACCACATTCTCTTGTTAGAGCATCTCCAGCGGTGCTCGATATGTGATCCTGCACAGTAAAATTGGATGAAGAAATCCAACGTATGCATGCCAGTTTGGTTAGGAAAATGGTTTTGGCTCCCCATAATTGTGCACATTGCCATGGCTGGTAGTGAAAGGCGCAGCAGCACTGTGCACCTGTAGAAAAGAGTGTAATAAATATGATCTAACTGCTGGTCAGTGTTTCTGATTGGCCCCATTATAATTATTGGTCCAGGTGGTTTGATATTAGGTAGCAGTCCCCCGCCTATTTGCTGTCCCAGTTTCAGTTTTATGTGTGGGGTTGCAAAAGAGTACACACCTAAACTTGGATGTGAAAAATCCAATGAGTACATTGCCTTCACAAATTCCATCAATCACTTCAAGGTTGTCTGCCTTTGGGAATGAGAAACAAAGTACTCAAATGACTACCAAACCTCTTGGCTCTCATATTGTCTTCGACCTTGCTAACAATACAAATGATGACAATGTGTTTGTTATTTCTACCCCATTTACTTCTACAAGTGCTTAGCATGGAAATTTGATACAATGTCAAACCCGGCTTGCATTCAAAAAAGACTAGGCCAAGACTTGCCTACATTTTCTCCATGGCATGCACCCTTCTCAAGTTTTGGATTGTCTTCCGTAAGTGCATATGCGTGCTTTCAAAGTCCATTGCTAGTTGATGTTCATCATCATCTCAATCTTTGCTTGCTCATATTCCATCCTTTTCATTAGATGGGTTGTTTAAGTTTTATAGTGTCATTCATTGCTTGTGAAAGACGTCACAAGCATCACAATGTAGAAGTGAGATTTGTAATATAGATTTTGATATTTTCAAAGTTGTTCCAGTGCAAGTTTTGCTTCAAGAGTTTGATGGTGAAATCTTATTTGAACTTCCTCCTGCAAATGTCACATCATCCATGATAGAATAGATGCAAGGTATAGATAATTCTTGCAAACCTTCAACATGAAGATATGCACTCACAAAACCTGCTTGGAAGTGAAACTACTATGTAGTTGTAGTCTAACAAGTAAGGTGGTTCAATGTAATGCAATGAAGTTTATTAAGAATTTAATGTGTTGTGTCCACTTACAAAATACAAAGACATTGTGGGAGAATCGTAACTCACCACGATGGAATGTGAAGGGGCATTATGTTGATGTTCATTCAATGTCACACTTGATGATTGAACGCCTTTTGTTCCATTCGTCATAACATCTACATACAACCTTTTAATCTAACATGCATTGGATTCTTGAAAAGTTAATCTAAAAAGGAGCCATGTTACAAAATCTTCTAAGTTTTTATTTTTTTGATCAAGAGTTAAGCATTGGGACTAAAAATCACTTTGTTTAAATTGAGGAAAAAATAGACAATTTCAACCCCCTTTACTTTCAACAAGTGTAACTCCCTTACAACAAACCCGATGATGTTGAAAGTTGAAAAGAACCTTTTACACCTCCTAAAAAGAACTGTTTTAAGTTTGACACAAATTTAATGGTGGATTTGAGAGGAATAATTATTTGAAATAAAATTCCAAAGGCTTTGTCATGGAAATCCTTCCATGAACTCCATTATAAACACCCTCTACTTTCGGCAAGCGTAGCTCCCTTATAACAAACCCGATGATGTTGAAATTTGGAAAGAACCTTTTACACCTCCTAAAAAAAAATTGCTTCAAGTTTGACACAAATCCAACGGTGGATTTGGGAGAAACAACTATTTGAAATAAAACTCTAAACGCTTTGTCATGGAAATCCTTCAATGCTTATTTTTTGCACACATCTTTTCCATGAATAACACCTTTCCACACGTAAGAACTAATCTTTTCCTCACACATTCATTCTCCTTCTTTCCCCTTCCCCCAACACAAAATACTCTTCTCTCCTTTAGTAAGCCTCCATGACCTTTCTTTAAACTTGTTCCCTTTGTCCAATGGAAGCTTCAAAATTTTCCCTTCCAATCAATGGCCTCTTCATCCTTCAAGAGCTGATGAGAATTGAAAATTATTTGCCTTCCAATTGATTTTAGGATGAGAATTCTTGGGCCTAATGAGACACAAAAAATATTTCATCCTTCAATCAAATAAGATGACAATCCTCATGACTAATGGGATTAGAGGACTCATCCTTCCCCTTATTTTGAATATCTTGATGAGGTTCTTGAGCTTGATCCTTATCCTTTTCGTCCATTGACCCTCACATCCTACTTCTTCATCCTAATTATTTCAAATAATTAACTACTAGGACAATTTATCGGTAATAACAAGTAAACATCCTTGAGTCCTTACTTGACTAAATCAATTCAATGGTTGAAGTAACATCCCTGCGTACTATTTACTCTTTTGATATCCCCTATTTATTTATTTTTCCATGCACTAATTAACTATGTAGTACATAATAAATTAGAATAAAAAATTTCATCACAAAAACCCCCACATACTTCTAGATCCACCGTCGAAATTAAGGTTCGATGAATCCATTAGATCTACGATGTTCGAGTTTTCATGAGGTTTCGTCATCACTCCCACACCTTACACCTACCCTAATTTGTTAAATAAAAAAGCCTTGACCCCTTCTAAACGTAAGTACCACATTATTTTTGCTACCCTTTTTGTTTTTGTTGATGCATGTGAGAATTTAGTCATGACGAATGATGTCACTACGCCCTCGAATCTTCCAGTTTCACTAGTAGAAAAGGAAGAGCTTGAAGAAGCACCGCTTGATGTGAATGTCTCTCAACGGTTACGCGAAGAAAAACCGTCCAGAAGAGTGGTGTGCACTTGAGTCGATTTTTCGGCATGGGATCGTCGATTGTTTCCTAACCCACATGCCTTAACAATCTATTTAGAATTTTTTCTTGCTTGTGGAGCTGCACCAAAAGGGTTTTAAGAGTGTCAATGTGAAGACGATAATGTTCGTCTTCAATGTCAAACTTGGGTTCTCGGTGACAACCATTATCGTTGGTTGCGAGGCCCAATCAACCCCCTTTCCATTGAGCATCAAGCCGAATACCTCGCTCGCACCATTCGTCGCATTCTAGAGTTTTTCCAATTGTGATCTATCCCTTTAAAGTTGTTTACTAAATTGTAATTCACCTAAGGCCACTTAGGTGGAAATGTTAATACCTAAGTTTGATTTTGATTCTATTTAAGAGTCTGATAGAAGTGAAGACTAAATAAAGATGTATTAGGACTACATCTTAGAAATCTTTCAAGTACATCATTCGTGTTTGAAGATTATTTTACAGACTATCTTAATATTGCCATGGCGAAATGTTATTGTTAATTATGGGCTTATATTTCCAATATATCAATAAATCACATTTAATTCTACATCCCCTTTCCCTTCTCTACAACATAAAAAGATAATGCATTTAAAATGGTTTATTAGGTCCTAAAATTAACTAAACCTTGCATCAATTTAAATAAAATAGTCTTTTACGTTGAAATATCCAAAGGTTAATTCAACTCTTAATAACTATTACTTGGAGGTTTATCAATATTCAAATCATTAATATTAAGGAAAACTATGGAACTAAAGCTTAACAATTTGTGGTATTATAATCCATGACTCACAAGGATCAAATCCAATTATTGTTACAAAGGCAAATCTAGTGATTTTGATAATCATAAGGCCCACATTAGGCTCCCTAGCAAATGCAACATCATCTAAAGATAGAACTCCCATTTGGTTCTTAGAATTCATGATCAATTACCAAAATGATCCATTTATGTTGCATTTCTTTGGTCAAAGAAATCATGTTGTTCACCCTCAACAATAGGAACAAGATCTTGAAATGCAATTTGTAAAAGTGAAAAGGTTTGTTCATTTGAGTTGTCTAACTGCCATTGGAGTCAACGATTATTGTATTCACACAATCTCCAACTCAATATACGTGATGTTAGCCTTGATGTTTCTACTTTAAAAAGTTTGTCCCCAATTTGAAATAACATTTCAATTAATAAGTAAAATGGTTAGGAGAAGTTGCACATTGAGGTATCAAAATATCATTAATTTTAACAATTGTAGAACCATCCTTTCTATGCAAGGTAGGTGGTGAAATGGAACTATTGTTAAAATTGCACACATGTTTGCCACTCATGTTGTGAACATGCACATTGGACATAAACATGTTGTGTGTGATTTTGATAGCAATATCTTCGATTTGTGCATCTGCCAGATTAAATCCTATCATAGTCACAACACCAAATCCAACTGACCTTAGAATGACTAATGCTACCTAGGGTTCTTCTACTCTAGAAGGATTATTGAAACTTTAAATTAATTGTTGGTCATGAATGGATTGAAGGTCAATAACCAATTGCACTTCACTGGAGTTGGACATAACTATTAACACTATAACTCTATAATAAACATTTTACAAAAAAAAAATTGTTTCAAGAAAAACTGGCTCTAATAGCACAAAAAAAGTTGTAAAAACCTTCTAATTATCCTTGATCACAACATAATCCCAGTAGAAAATGAACATCAATCAAGGAAAAAATCTGAGAAATCAGAACCTACAACTACTTTGTATATGTTAGAATTTAGGTGAATAAAAAAACTTTGGATTCTCTTTCATTGAGCATCCATAGATTCTTAATGGCATCAATCATCCCATACCCAAGTACATCCTAGAAGCTTTGACAAGAAAGGATATTCAGCCCAAATTGAAATATCAAACTTCAACACCTAGATTTCATGTAAGAATGAGTTGCAGACCCATATTCAGAACGCCCAAGCTTGGGTACTCACTTCATCCCACAATAGTGCCTCTTTTCGCATTCAAGCCTTAACTTTGACACAATGCCATTAGGAATCGTTCATGAACCCCCTTTAGTTGCATCATTTTCACCACTAGCCCATTTCTAACAAACTAACACAAACTTTACATGTCCAATGCAGAAGAAAATTGGAGAGTAAAGTCATGCATGAAGAGCATTCTTCTCTCTATGCATGTCAAAACCAAAAACAAATCTATATTCCTACCCAAACATGACTAGCATTGGAATACTTAGCTTTTCATTTATCTACTCCAAAAACCAGCAAAAAGCCCCCTTGTTGCAAAACTGTCATCCTTCAAATAATTGCAATTCCTCATCCTTCCATAATCCAATGCACCAATTGGAGCCATATACCCACAATTCTACATGAAAATAAAACTTTTTAGTAAAATTTCCAATCTACACTTGATTTGCAGAAATTTCAAGGCCGACAACATGGTAGCAATTTAATAATATAAAAAATCCTTTTGTCCAATAATAATAACAACTGAATGAAGAGTGAACTTTCCTCCATTCAACATCCCTTAAAATCAAGGGAGCATTTGTTAATAATTTAAAAAAAAATAAAACTAATGAAAGTTAGTCAGTTGTGCTTTCCATGGCTCTGAGTAGGCCAATGTCATGAAGAACAAAAAACAACAAAGATAAGCTTGCAAATTCATCTTTTAAAACAAGAGAAATAAAATGCCTCCATTTTAAAACAAGAGAAACAAAACACCTACATTCTCCCATCTCCATGAATGCAACCTACAAACATAAAACACACGAAACAAACAAGAGACTATTTTGAGCACTATATGGTTAGCGTGCTCATAACAGTCACTGTTTTCCATCAATTGCCGTTTTAGGGCAATAACTGTGGCAACCTTTTTGCTTTAGGGCTCCTTTTAGGTCACAAGGGCATTACACGCTAGAGGTTGGCCCTTGGTTGTTTTTTTCTGAATTTTGTGATGTAGCTGAAGTGGGGATCATCTATAAGAGGATTTAGCCAAACCTAGCCATAAATAAAACATAAAAGGTGAAAAAAATTTAAACATCCTTTTATATTTTTGGCTACCTAGTGGAAACAAGGGTTTTTTTCCCCCCCCAAATTCCTTAAGTAGGTCCATTGGCAAGGATCCTCAGCATCCACTAGCATAGGTATGGTGATTGCCAGCTTAGGTGGGCTATAGCATTTTTACAAAAGAGCTACTACATGTGGGTGACTCATGAAGTGCCTAGGTCTAGACATGGCTAATTCAATTTTTTAAATTTGGAAAATGATGAAAAAGAATCGCTAAAAATCACGAATTTTTATGTTGGCTTTTTTTCATTTCCTGAAAAAATACCCAAATTGTGAAATTTCACCACAAATAAAACAGAGTGGATCTTCATGTAAAAACTGACAATTTTAAATTTTAAAAATATCTTTTGAAATTTGGCATTTGGCAAGTACCCCCCACCCCCCCCCACAAAAAGAAAAAACTTTTTTTTTGCCAGTTTTTTCTAAAAAAATGCCAACTGGTGACAATTCACCAGCCATAAAGCACCATCAAGTTCCTGTGTGATAATCCACATCCATCCACATACCTACCTAGTAGCCCCCCAAGTGTCCTACCTACATAGCTAAGCATATACATTCCCTACCTATGTACCTATGATACCCATTTGTATAGGTAGTGCAATGTAATACAGTTATCCATAAAGTCACCGTCTGTTTCACCCCCTATCTCCTCTGCTTTCGGCTCCTATCCCCTCTCTCAGTGGTATCCAGAAAGTAAGGAAATTTTATTAAAACTGAGTATGAAATGCTGAAATCAGCATTTAATGCACAAGGTTGAAGAGTAATTATAGTAGTTGTACAGGTGGATGCAGTGAAAATATATGTAGCAGCAGTGGAGGCGCTCAGGAAAAATAAAAGACAGGATGAAACTCTGTTTACCACCAAAATTGGTGGCAAAATTAGTTTGGGTCCCAGTTATTTCTCTATGTAAAATTTTCATCCCCAATTCCGCGTTTGATGGCCTATTATGCCAAAACTGGCCGTTCTCACCCCCTAATCGCCTGACTTTACAGATAACTCTAATAAGTAAGAGAATTTCAGGATAGGTTACCAAGGTGGAACCATGGAACTCAGTTGTTGATTAGAGTTGTCAGATTTCACAACTGTGTTGTGGATAATGGGTTTGCAATGGATTGTGCACTGGTGGGTTGTGGGTCACATTGTTGAACTTGGTTGCTCGATGTCAAGTCAAAAGTATCAAACCAGGCCAATCAGATGTAAAGGTTTCAAAGCTGCAAAAGTTCTCACCAGTGATGAAAGGCCATAATCCACTTTGAAGTTTCTGGAAGCAAAAGTGCGCTCTTGTCCAGTTATCTCCATTCCCATGTGAAGTCAAAGTTTCAATCCAAATCCATGATGATCAAACCTAAAGCTCAAAGCTGAGATTTCACTACAATCAGATCTAAAGCTCAAGTCATGGTTTCAATCAATCCATGATGATCAAACCTAAAGCTCAAAGCTGAGATTTCACTACAATCAGATCTAAAGCTCAAGTCAAGGTTCCAATCAATCCATGATGATCAAACCTAAAGCTCAAAGCTGCAACTCCACAATAATCAGATCTAAGGCTCATCAAAGCTGCAAAAGAGCTTGCACTCATCATTTATAACAGAGGGTAGAGATACCAATTCTTCTATGATGCCCTCAGATCTCTCCCTTTGTAACCATGCAATGAAAAAAACTATGCAAGTCTAAAGTTCTACTAGGCCAGTCAACCACACCTGTCTATCAATCCAAGGCCCTCTCTTTTTCCCCTAGAATAGCCAAATGATACATAATTTCTG
>Ga0209611_10010846_pt1 | contig 13310 bp, 8 predicted proteins | sample S1TSphgellanicum_3_FD_187693 | JGI IMG/M metagenome (GOLD analysis project Ga0209611, IMG submission 187693) | Host-associated microbial communities from peat moss isolated from Minnesota, USA - S1T2_Fc - Sphagnum magellanicum MG (SPAdes) (version 2) | ecosystem: Host-associated > Plants > Peat... | reverse complement strand
GGAAGATTATTATATGCTTATCTACACCCACTGTTGGGAGCTGATGAACTCAGTGGGTAGTCATGGCAGCTCATCACTGCCGTTCGTGATGAAGGTGATGGTCTGTCACTTTGTGAGCGACTCTCATGAGGTTATAACTGCACTCATTGTCGTGTTACCTTTAATTGTTGTTGTGGAGATTTCTCTGCACCTTCATCAATCTTTCTTGGGTTTGGGACAGGATGAACTTGGCACTTCACACACATCATGTCAGAGTAACATCTGGATTCTGAGGGTGATCCCGACCCATAGCAGCTTACATAAGCCTAGTGGTAAGTCCTAGTGACTGGTGAGGCTTCCTGATACTGGTTCTTGATCTCTTGAATTTTGATAGGTGTCAGCGCCTCCAGCCTTAATTAGTTAGCACCATACAGGCTATGCAGTTGATAAATTGGAGATTTGGCTGGTCCAGTAACAGAGCTTGAAGCAGGTGAAAATGATTCGGTGAAGGGGGGGGCTACAGCTTTCTTAGTATGCTACAATCACTGTTATGTTATGGAAGGATCTTCCCTTTTGGGTGTCGTTCCTATTCATGGTTGCCACCGCCATTCATTCTGAGGTGAAAGTAGTCTGATGCTTTGTGAGTGACAATCACATGGTAATGACTGCACTCATTCTTGTCTTTGCCAAAATGACCTCTCCTGAACTGAGTGGAATGTGAGTGAGTGACAAATTCTTTTTACTTGCTGTACTGTGTTTAAAGAGGTTGTGTCCATACAGCTAATTCCAGTGTACACACCAAGTTTTTTTTGCTGAGCTTCATTGAGAATCTTATGGGAATGGATTTCAGGGAACCGAGTTTGAGGAACATCATCAGTGAAAGAGTGTTGGAATCATTGTGGTGTTCGGTTATGTGTAGGAGGTTACTCCTTACTGGTGGTGTATCCAGACAATGATCCATGATTTATCAGAGCTTAGAAACTGAAACCATTGCAAGCTAACACAGAGCTATGGTTGTAAATGTAATTCATTTACATTCCCACAGGTACCAGAACAACCAGCAAACCCTGCTCTAGTCCTCCTGATCATCATCTATTATGTGTGCATGTACCTGGATGTGGTTTGTCAGTATTTGCAACTGTAACGACATTTGTTCTGTGGTTGTGAAGTTAGCAACTAGCTAAAGCTTAGTGAAGATGACAGTGAAATTGAGATCCCACTACCAACTGATTTCTCTCCACCTTTGGGAAAATGTGAAGGTTGGAGAGGGGATGATTATGGCTTACCAGTGATTGGGGCTTGGGCAGCTAGAGGCTGCTGGTGGTACTTTTACAACCCCTCACCTCCGGATCTATACATGATGTTCTCTTCTTGCATTTAGATGGTACACACAAAAAGAATTGACGAGGAGGGCTCTCTTTCTGGCCTATCTCTTGGGTTGTGTGCAATTGTTAGTTAGTCTTTTGAGTAGCCGGTGTAGTAAGGCTATGAAATAATACTGCATCTGTTAACAGCTCTTTCAAGCCTATAGACACCCATGCACATAAATATGTATTGAGGAGTTCGAATCACTTCTACAATAGAGCCTCAACTATTTCAATGAATTCTGAGTTGAAACCATTAGCTTTTTTCAGATCTGTTATTGATGATTGCATTTCCATTGGCCACATTGAAAGACATAGCACATAAATTTATAAGTAATAATAAAAAATTTCCATTTTCAAATTCTCCCAAGTTTATGCCCATTTAAGCAACATGCAAAAGAAAATAAAACATAATATAAAGATTCATTGCCATCCATTAATGAATACAAAATCTATTTGTTTAGACAACATTCCAAATCATTCACAACCAACATTACAACCATTTCATGATCAATCTTTATTAACCCCTTGGATTGCTACAAATATCAAACTAAATGATATTGTAAAATCAGTTTTAAAATGAAATGAATTGGAAGAATGACTAGTTTTCCCTTGTTTTAATTTGCTTTTGTGCCAATTTTAGCAGCATCAAGATATGGACATTACAACATAAAAGGAAGCATAATAAATGTTTCGTTGAAGATAAATTGATTCAATCCATATTACTTTGACTTCCACATGAAGAAACAACCTAGGATTATCATTAGAATGACATATGAAATATAAATCATGGAATTTAACTAGAAATGTGCACCCAAATGTCACCATGTTAGCATTACATGATCTTCTAAATACTCCATTTTACAAAAATGCTGATGTTTCAATTCATCCACAATGGTTTGATATTCATGATGATGATGTGCATGACACATATGAAAACAACAATAATGGTCCATTTGAAGAAGAACAAAAAAATAGTGTAATGAATACTATGGTGCAAAACATATTAGTACCAAACTAAATTAATGATTATTTCAAAAATATGATAATTGTTGTAGTAAGTGAAAACTTTAAACCATTACGGCTTTTTTCAAGAAATTCATAGTGAAAAATTAAAATTCCCAACTTTATTTTTTGGTTAACCTTGCAATATGCAAAAACAATTTTTTTCATATCAAACAATTGCCCCATGGGGATTTTTACATCATTTAAACATCATTTTGCTACACATACCAAATTTCTTTTTCAAAGCTATCGACATATTGATTAATTTGTTATTTTAACATCACTATGAGAAATCATGTCAATTAGAATCACACTACCCTACAACTAGAGCTCCAAACTGACTACAACTACATTACAACTAAAACATGAAAATACAAATAATTAATAAATAAAATGCCATGTTAGAACATTAAGAAGAAGTACTATAGTTGCAACTTGATTGCACATGGGACACCTATACAATTTTTTGTATGCATCATACATACAAATGTAGTCAATCATTTTTGACTTTTTTGCAAGTTGCATTTTAATTTTGTGTGGCAATTGCATTACAATTGGTGTAAATGCAACACCCAATTAGCAACTACATTGCAATTAGTGTACAAATTCAACACATACAATCATGCCACATGTACACATTTCCACCACCCATTACATATGACACTTACAACTAGTTATCACCTATAATTCCTATTGATACAACTAGTTGTGCAACTATGTTGCCACTATATAAATATTTTTTCACTATTTTGTGAATGTTGTTCAACTTTAATAAGTTAATAACTAAAAACATCATATTTGATTTCTAATATTTGATATTTAATTATTTTATAAATAATTTATTAAATATTAGATATTAAATAATCAATTTGAATTAATCAATCTAATTCAAACAATTAGTTTGTCAATTGATTCAAATAATCATTTTATAAAACATTAAGTAATTAATAAATAAAATTGATTCATATAAAATTAAGCTCAAATGATTAATTGTCAATTATGTATTTGACCCAAATTCATATTTAATTTTTAATTTTTCATAATGAATTATTTTGAATAAATTATTAATTGTCAAATTAATACATATTTTACTTAACTATTGTGAATGAATGAATTAAATAAAATAAATACTTATTAATCTGAATTAATTATTTTAATTCAGATAATAATTATCTGAATCAAAATAATCAATTCAAATAACTAGTGTATGTAATTATTTCAAATAATTAATTATCTAATACTCCAAATAATTAATTTTGGGAATCCATATAATTAATTATCTGATAATTAACTAGCTAACAACTAACTATTTGAATTAGATTGCTTGATTCCAAAAAATCAAATGATTATTACATAAAATTTTAATTCACATATATAAATATCAAATAGTTTTTCTTTTAATTTCAAATTTTACAAAATAAAAAATAAACGCAAAGAATGTGAGAATATATTTTTGTAGTTGGAATTCAATTTGCAACTAATGTGTAAGTAAAAGATTTAACCCATTAGCTTTGTCTTAGAATATCATCTCACAAACTATATTTTAAAAGGTTTTTTTGTGTGATTGCATTAAAATGTGTCAATATGAAATGAACTCAAAAAAGTTTAGCCCTAAAAACAAAACATAAAATTGAAAATTTACATGGCTATTCTTTATTTTATCTTACCTTTTGCCTTCCTACCTACTTGCCATCTTACTTACTAAGTAGCTAGTCCTATTTTTTTGTGGTATGTAATGTAGGTAGGTATGTAGGTAAGTAGGTATGCAATCTAGGTATGTAGGTATGTCTTACTTACCTATCTACCTATGCCTAAACAAAAATAATCATAAAAGATATGGAATAAAACTTTTAGATGTAAGTAGTTTGTAACTAAACACTCTTATCACACAACATAGTATGCAACAAAGTTGTAGTTCCCAAATTTATCCCATAAGTTTTGTTTGCCATTCTCATTTTGAAAAGTATATGAAAGAAGGTTTTTTAATATCTTACATTTAATTTTCAAAAACATGGGCCATATGGATGAACTGATTAAAATGCTTAACACTATATTTTTAAAAATATTTATGTACCTTTAGTTACCTTACCTCCTTAACCAACCTACCAACCTAATTACTTACCATATCTACCTACATAAGTAAATATCTAACGTAGGTAGGTAGGTGTTTAATTGAAATAAATAGGTAGGTAGATCCTTCTTACTTACCTAGTTCAACCTACTTACATACATAATTACCTACCTAAATTGATTTTCAAATTTAATTAATATGCCATATGGCACATTTTGATTGTGCAATGTGTCACAATCTAAAACCATCCAAACATACAAATTGGATGTCTTAAATTATATCAAAATTATATTTGAAATAAGTTATAATTAAAAGATGAAACATGTGGCAACACATCATTTGTTGTCATGTCCACCAAAATTGTTGCATTTTAGTCGCAAACAACAATATGTATATGGTTAGTCAAAGGATGAAAGTATAGTTCATCAACTTTTTTTTCATCCAAAATTCATTGTCATTTGTGACCAATGTCATATGTGATTTGTCCAACATGACTGATGGGATTTTAATCATAAATGTTGCTTGTAACGGAAAAACTAGTTGTAAGGTCTAGTTGCAAATTGTCATATTCTTTTGTGATTATAGACCTTATATGATGTATCATATAACATGTGCGTGTTACTATAATCACCACATGAATTTTCTTTGCAAACTATTATAGACCCAAAACAATGCCATTTATGGATTTGTATTTGATTATTTTTTCATCATAAAAGTACAAAGATGTGGAAGTGAACATGATTTAGACTTTTATGGATTTTTGGTGCACCAAGTTCTCAAGTTAATCAAAAATTGAAATTTTCATATATAAATATAGCACATGTACTATTGATTTAGATCCAAACATGTTTTTCACATCATTTTAGGAATTGTGTTCCATAAACAAAAATACATACACAAATGCATTGAAAAAATAACCAACAATTTTCTTACAAAGGGCATGTAAAAATATTTGTCCAAATTATTCTAACATTCATTTAGGAAACCAATGGCAAGCAAATATAGATGCTCATTTTATACTTGACCTTCATGATGTTGCAAATTATTACATTTCATACTTAACAAAAATAGATAAAACCATAACAAAGTAGTTGAAAACCAACATAACAACTTGCAATGAAAAAAGGTTGAAGCAAACATAAGAATTTGGAAAATGGGAATTTCTTTGAAAATGCACAACAAATATTAGCAAAATTAGTTACTTACATAGATTATCCATCCCATTATACCATGCATTTAAAACATTCAAATTCATTAACACACTACTGTGCATTTCTATTGAAAAATACCAAATCTTTATGTGCATTACATCATGATTCCATAGATGTAATGTGCCCATCAATAATTGACAAATACATCAAAAGGTGTCAATGTTTTGCTAATAACTGGTTTTATTGAATTTGTTGCAAATCACAACCCACATGCTATCAATCAAAAAAGGAAAAAACCCCATATAATTCATTACAAACATTACAATGAACATGTGACCTTAATAATTACTTTAGATAATGACTCTTATTATTTCATCTTTAAAAAAAAATTGAAAACACATGTAAAGAAAGTCATGTTACATGGCATGATGCATACTTTGCACATGAAAAAGACATTATTCTCATAAAAATCAAATTAATGCACAATTTTGTTAGTAAAAATCAACATGCAACAAATTGGGCCAATATTGAATCACAAGCCAATGAATCAGCTTCTACAAATGATATAGAAATATGGATGGATAAGTTTCAAAATGTGAATATTCCATTTTCACCACAAATTGTTATGAATTGTTTAGAAATTGAACCTTACAACATAAATTTAGTATATGTTGTCACAAACACATCCAAATATGTTAACCATTCTCGATTCACACAATGTTGATGTTGAAGACCATATTTTACCCATTGAAAAATATCATTCATTATTACAAAAAAATGGATATATAACAAAGGCTTATATTTGACAACATCATATACAGGAAAAAACAAAACCCTAGTGAACCAATTTATTTATTTATTAACGAAGCAAATTGACACATCATAACCTTTCATTCTTATGCTTTTAATGTAAACATCGCTTTGATCTTACAATAGATACCCACAAGTAGATTTTTCCAATAACAAAACCTTGCTCATGGCATGCACCAAAAATGTTGCATTCAATATATATAAAACAATGATTCATTCAGGGATTGCTATTTGGTGAGCATGTGAGCCCAAACATGAGCCTATGAGTAAAACTGGAAGGCATATTTTAATTATATTCCATCCATGTCAATTAAAATATTCTTTGACAAATTTTGATGACATGTCAGAATATATCCTAACAAAAATATATTCCTACCATGTCAGCAATAACTCACATGTCATCACTAGCACATGGATAATCAACAATAATGTTTTTGTCCAATTGAACATAAACATAGAAATCTACCAAGGTTGTTGCACCATGTGTTGAAGCAAAAAAATCCTTTTGGCACCTTTATTAAGAATCCTACCCCTTAATTTCAGACATGTCTTATGTGGTAGAATATTATTTGTCAACAAAAGCATATTTTGCATTGCCACATCATTCATGGTCGTTGTCACCCTGGGCATTGTAATGGGACACAAGTTAAACATAGTGGAACATGAATTTGTTAACAAATCATAGGTGGTCATATATAATAATTATTTATGCGATACAAATTTTTTTTGACAAAAGATATTTCAACTATTTTAGTAACATTATTGTGAAGCAACTATTCTAAAAACACACTAAAAAATTGATGCACAATTTGTAAATGTATCCTATAAATGGTTAGGTAGTTAAAAGCATCACTATAGGAATGTAAGAAAAGAATGCAAGAAATTGACAAGTACATTATTATGAATATCTATGTATAATCTAATAATGCCACTTTCCATATAAAATATAATTGTCATTGAAATGCAACAAGTATGTGGCCATTGTTACACATGTTAAGATATTATTATAATGCAATGCAAACCATGTTCTAATTATTAGAAAGGTGGGTATTTAATTTGCAAGTTTTCATGCACACATTATCAATTGTTGTTTTGCGATGCCATGAGTTTTTTGCACAATTTCTTCACTCCCAATTGTTTTGCTCCATTTTGGAAAAGATAACAAACATGGCTTATTGAACTCCTCAGGATTTAAACTTGTACCCTATTATCAGGAAGAAAGAAATGAAATCCATAAATGCAGAATACCAAGTACAAGTTAGATATTGGGCAACAAGGAACCATTTACAAGACTACAAAATCTATGCAACGGTGATTTGTATGTTTGACGAGGACTTTCTGAATAGTTTATTACAACCTTCAAGAAACAATCCATGGCCAACACACCCAAAAAATTGGAATTATAGAATTGAATTCTTCAGGCAATCCAATTATCTGTTGGGATTTGTGTATCTAAATAAATATTCCCTCAAGATCACCATCAACAAAAAGTGGCTAGATAACCAAAGCGACCTGGAGGAAGACGAGTACAAATAAGCAACACTTGTTTATTACAGGGAAATAGACACAAATGGTGCCATTGTTGAAAGTAGGCCTTCAGACTCCAACTAGAATGCAAAGCTTGGAGTGATAACAACATTGAAAGCTATGGTAGAATCATCTAGGGGAATGGATGGCAAACTAAATCCAAGTGTTAGTGGTTCTCCACAATATTACCACATACAAGGCCATTAACATAAATGACATCTTAGAACATGAAAAAGTATCAGAAAACTATAGGAATGTCATTTGCAAAACCTTGAAATGAACAACATTATTTGAAATTAAAGAGATGAGTTGGTGCGAAATGTGTATTTGACTATGTGTGTTTGGTTCTTTGATCATGGCCACTTAACGAGTAATGCATTTAAAATTTTCTTTCAAGAGTTGACAAATGAAAGTTATGTTTGCTTGAACAACTACAACTAAAAAACTAGAAATTGAATTATTCTTTGCCCACTCCAATCTTGGGAATTGTATTTGGATTTAGTTAGGATGGAAATTCTATTCATTGTATGAAACATATTTTAAATAAACATTTGACACCAAATTCCACAAAGATATGTTGAACACCAATGCAATGTAGGATATAGAAGGAAAGATGAAATATGTATGGCCATTTGAAAACAAGACAATTGGGAAATGGTTTCAAATATAATGAAAATTAAATTCCTAATTAGATAACACACTCCACACAAGATTCAATTGCAATAAATATATAAAATAAAATTCCATCTCCTCATGTGGTTATTCACTATTTAAATTCGAAATTCGTTATCAAGTAGTCACAAACTTTATTGGAAATTGTTGTGTATTGTTATATATTGTTTTAAATATTGTTAGGTATAATTCCCCACTATAGAGCACAACAATCATTATAAATATTGACAATATGAATAATTATATACATTTTTGTGTCAGGTTGCTAAATTGATAAAATTGAAAGGATTGATCAAATACCAATAGAACCATTTTGATATAAACAACATCAACAAAAATTATTTATGAAAATCTCCAATTTTGTAATTTGAAATATGTTTCCAAAAAACATGTACATTGGAATTCTGGATAGAAATATTTTCAAACATAAATGTAACCCTAAGAAAAGGAAGAAAACATATAATCTTTATTTGGCATCCATATAATGTGTACAAGCCAATATGGAATTCCAACAGCAAATAACCCAATTTTTTTCAAAATTTGATAGATGAAAATGATGGTTTGATTGAACATTCGCAAGAATCATATAAAGTTGGAGATCATTTTGAAAACAATTATATATTAAATTATCTTCTAGAGAAGTAATAAGTTTTTAATTTTCTCTCAAAGGATAAATTGTTTTATGTGGGGACAATTTATGAAACTTTGGATTTTCCTTGATGTGTGCTTCAATCATTATAAGGTAGAGGTCACTATTACAACCTAGAATATTATTTGTGGAAATTAATAAAAAAAAACACACACACCTAGAAAACATGGAATTGCATGGGTAGAATATACAATTGATCTCAGAATTAAGATTTAAATTGGAGAGGGCATTTTAACAAATAACATCAACTGTCAATCTTGTTTGACAAAGTTTTTTCTAACATTGTGGTCTATACAAGTTTTGACATAGACAATACAAATATAGGAAGATGACTTAAAAAGAGCTTTGAGTGAAAATTGACATAAAAAGGAAAGTTTGGGGCAAAACATAAAAACATCATTAGAGCTCTCCACCCAACCTTAGGACCACCCAACAAGTTCATAAACCTAGTGATCCACCCCCAAGTTCAAAAACAAATCCTAAACATCTTCTAATGTTTCATCATTAATGAAAGCTCTAACTCCTGGATGGTAACCTCAAGAAACTATCCATGAAGGAAGTGGAGCCAAGGACTTCAAAACCAAGGCTTGAGCTTCAACACATCACTACTAAAATTCTTGGTTTTTCAAATTGACTAATAGTCATTATTTATTAATAAACATGTCATTTTTTACTAAAGGCCAAGGGCTTGAATGGCATATGTGCCTATCGACCATTCATTTTGATTATAGTGGTGTATTTGACTAGCTGTCAAATGAAATAGCTAGTCAAATTAAACAAACAAAACAACCTTTTAGTCAATGTGGACATTGACTCAATCATAAGGGCTAGCTATTGCCTATACTAGTTAATTACCCTAGGTCTTCTAAGTATATTTGTACATGACACAATAGCCTATGTGGCTACATATTTGAAAATCACATAAATCCATTTATTCCATGGACTATATGTCTAGATTGAATTTTATTTTAATGTTATTGTGGCAATGCAATTTTAAATGATTTTAATGTGAAGAAAAATTGGTCAAAGTTTGTAAAATTAGTTGATTTTTGATGTGATTAACAATGTTTTCCCAATTGATTATAATAACCCAATATGCATTAATGCCTTCATTGATATCAACAATATGTAAACAATCACATAGGCTTATCAAATGGGCTTCCAAACCCAACATCCTATAGAATGAATTCATTTGAAAGTTGGGCCAAACCAAAAATTGATGAATGAGAGCTTAAATGATTAAATTGATAAGATCAATAGTAGTAGGGGTTTGATAAAGTATCTAACCCAAGTCAACATGTCCTACTGGATTTTGGATCTTTTTAATCAGTCCTAGATTGCAAGCTAATCCCTAAAAGGTTTATGGCAGCCCTCTCAAATGGAGCTTGCCATAAGAACAAAATATAGTCACATGCCCATATACATGTATACACATTACTTGCATTAGAGTCGTATACGTTCTAGACTCTAGTTGAAACTTGCACCAATGCATCTTAAGTTTTAAATGGATGACAATACTTTCTAGTAGGCAAAGGTCTTTTTGACTAGAGAAAATATCCCACCATAGCCTTAGATGCATAATCCAAGGCGTTCAACCCACAAAATCCAATAGAGTCCCAGTGCATTTTGCAAAAGAATGCAAAATCCAAGGTGTTTAGCCCACAAAATCCAATAAAATCCAAGTGTATTATGCAAAACAATCCATATCCAATGCACGTAGACCACTTAATCCAAGAGTATTCTGCACAATAGTGCACAATCCAATGCATCAGCCCACATAATCCATGTGCATCTAAGATTAGTGTTTATACCATGGTCCTTTTGTCACCTTCTTTACCTTCTTTTTCCTTCTTCAATGTAAAACTTCTATGGTTACAAGTCATTCATCCTCCCGTGCATTTAATTCAATTATTGACAGACATTGAGAGAAAGCTTTAACCCCTACAACATATTCATGGGATGATTTAATAAATTCCTTATATTTTCAAGATTGTTTCAATACTTTTGAATAATGTAACATAAAAATAATTGTCATACATATTTGTACAATAATTAATGAATTTTGAAATTTTCATGTCAATTATAAAACATTTCTAAATATTTCAAAAGATTATGTATTTTCCTTCACAAGAAACATTTTCTTGGAAAAAGGTAAATTTGAAAAGTATAAGATTTTTACACATAATATAATTAGTGTCAAAGATGCCAAGGTACTTTGGTAATAAATAAAATACAAATATAAAAATGGCATCTATGTATAGTAAATTATGCAATAAACAAGATGATTTTTTCTATTCTAGGATGTCATATTTGCATAAGGGACAAGGATCACCAAATGATTTAAAAAAAAAATACAAATCATTTAATCTTATCAAATTATGCTTGTTTTATGACAAAATTTCCATCTTTTTATCTTGTTTTGCAATGCCAATAATAATTATAAAAAATTTCATAAGTTGTGAGGATATTTTATAATCATATAATAAGAAATCACTAATTTTTATATTGTAAGTTTATTAGGATGTATCATCAAGCAATGACATTTGTAATTAAAACAATGTTAATTATATACCGATATAATTAATGATGTCCCAAATTGAATTTTTAATTAATGATTCTCAAAAAGAACTAATGAAAATATTACAAACTTAATCAATAATGGATACATAGAATGATCACTTTTATTCAATAAAATATTCATGCAAAGGTTTTTCTATATATTCATGATAGGAAAAATTAGGATCGTCAAAGATGTCATTATATAGCGATTCTCCTAGGTGGATTATAGCTTTTTTACAAAAGTGTTGGTACAAGTGGTGACCTAGGAAATGTCTATGTCTAGATGTGGTTAATTTAATTATTTTGATTTAAAAAAATGGCAAAAAGAATCCCTGAAAATCACAATTTAATTTTCATGTTTTTTTTCCATTGCCTGAAAACAAATTTGCCAAGTTGCCAAATTTTGCCATCAAAAAAAAAAACGCTAATTCTTACTTCTTTCTCACATTTTCAAAGTGAAACTTGAAATCAAAATTTAAAGATTTGTTTAACTATTAGAGTACATTCCATAAATCCAGAGCTTTTTTTCTTTGGCTATGGGGTTCTAGTAGCATCGGTGTGAGTCCAAGGCTAGGAGGTGCACACTTCACACCCATTCTTGTCATGTTACTTTCAAACTATTGTTGTGGAGTTTTCTTTGCAATCTTAATTAGAGATACGTGTCATTATAGGGGTTGTGTGTGTTTGATGATGCAAGAAGGAATTGAGTGGGATTTGTCTGGAAAATTGCATGTCATTTCTTATGTGCCTTTGGGAAAAAAAGAGTGAAAACTCTTCCCTTCATAGAATCTAGTAATCCTCTATGTATGTGCCTCCCACTTGACACAACATACATGTCTACTGTTGAAATTTCTCAGGTTTAGTGACATTCTGAAGTTTGGAGAAGCTCATCACCTTCTTGCAATTTAGTTAATATTGTAGACGGGGAGCATGTGACGATGAGCATTCTTGATGTCACAATTATCAACTAGGTAACTGACCTCCCGCCAGTTATGGGGCATAATGAGAATCAAGATGCCCTCATTTCATTCACAAAGGGAGTGGCTATGATCTTTTTATCAAGAAATGCAGGGTTACGGAATCATTGGGCCAATGACAGCCAACATCGGTAACTTGTGCTAACTAACGCATGGCTTATAAAACAAAAGTTGTGGCTTGTAGCCCGTGACCTGATAGCCAATCAGAGCATCAAGATTCTCATTGTGGTTTGTTATGGTATATATGTTGTCATCCAACTTGTCGTGCACTTGGATCACAATCATATACGCTCAGCATAAGCCAGTAGTAACAGTCACAAATGTGAGATTGAGAATGCCAGATAAAGATTTCTCATTTTACACAGTAAATGAATTAAACTCGTGGATCTCTAATTCAACCTAGCAACACTAATCCTATATTTGTGTAATGAAAAACTCCTCACCCTGCCCTTTTCACTACAGCCGTCTTCAATGGTGAACATGTGCTAGCAAATGTTTGCATGAAAAAGAGCCATATATCACCAATTAGTTCTTCATTATGTTTGC
>Ga0209611_10010845_pt1 | contig 13310 bp, 8 predicted proteins | sample S1TSphgellanicum_3_FD_187693 | JGI IMG/M metagenome (GOLD analysis project Ga0209611, IMG submission 187693) | Host-associated microbial communities from peat moss isolated from Minnesota, USA - S1T2_Fc - Sphagnum magellanicum MG (SPAdes) (version 2) | ecosystem: Host-associated > Plants > Peat... | reverse complement strand
ATGCTTAAGAAGATAGATTGAAGGAAATACTTGATAACAAACATGCATCAAGTTTGTTGAACCCCGACAAGTAAGACCCAACATGAATAAAAAGAAAAAGAAGCACATGTGTACATTTCAATATAGAGCCATTTTAGGTGCCCCTTAAACAAACAAAAATCTCCACAAAAATTAGTTATTGAGAAATAAGGTTTTAATACAATCAAGCCACAAGAAATTAGTTGTTACAAAATTCATTTCTAGCATTAGAAGCAAAAACAATGAAAATGACAAAGAAAGAAAGAAAGACAACACATGCATGAAGCCCAAGTCATGCATGTAAATGCATATTGACATAAGATAGGTTTACACCAAGGGGAGGAGAAACAATATGGACATTGTGTCATAGGGAAATGTAGTACAATTGATTGGAAAAAAACATTCTACTAATTGAAAGAAGAACATAAAAGTTGAAATAAAGGAAACCAACTATTGTGCATAATATAAAAGACTCCTACAAAGGAAAATATCCTCATAATAGAACGAAATGCAAAGGACACCATGCACTTGGGCTTATAAGCTCTATGTGTCAAAAGTTTCAAAGTTTTGTAATTTGATTACAAATATTTTATGTTTTGTTCATATGCATCTTTCATTCGTTAATAAAGTTATTAATTTTTTAGACCATGGGCATTGGGACTTGCTTACCCATTTTATTTTGCCCCAAACATCAAAAGTATCATTCAATCTTCACTAAGAAAGGAAAAAAAGATTTCATACTAACAAAGAAGATTTTTGCCACAAATAAAACCATTGCACTTGGCGATCACCACAAATGGCCTTAAATGCCAACCCATGAATTGAAGATCAAGATATCAACACATACCTTAGCAAGTTGCAAAGATAATTTTTCAAAAGTTTTTTAATGTTAATATAATCTTCACACATATATTACTTTAAGGATGCAAATGACAACATTAATGATCAAAAAGACTAGCCATAAACCATCTATAATATCCCATTAGGCATATTAACCCAAAACATAAACTCTTGTTACATCCAATATTCATGTAAAAAGTTACAACAACATATGTTGATAACACGTTTTATATTGTTCCAAATACACATGTTGGTATATTAATATTATCGTAACCCTGGCCTTGGGCTTGCGACCAAAGCAAGGGCTGGTAAAGGTGTGAGCCAAAAGTGAAGCCCAGGAATCACATTTCATGCTTTCGAGAGTGTTTCGGGAGTGTAGGAAAGTGTGAGGGAATGAATCTCACACTCCCAAGTGAGCTCCCATTTTGGGAGTTGGAGTCCCAATGGACTTCCAAATCTTCAGAGGGCAATTGCAGGGGTCCAAACTCATTGGATTGAAGAAATCCTTATATTGTTGAAAAGCTCTTGGAACGTAGATGTTTAAAATGGGTTTGCATGACTCATTTAGGCACTTAAAACATAAGTTATGGTCAAAAGAAGGGTCAGGAGGCAAATTGCCAATTTGACTCCCGACCACTAAAAATCAGGAATCGCCATGATTCCCTTGCATGGACATACCATTGGAAAGCTTTCAATGAAGGCTATAACTTTACTTTCAACCTCACCTCAATTGGAAGTCTGCACACAAAGTTATGGGCCTCCAAAATCGCAGAGGTCTTAATTTCGGGAATTTTGAGACTCCAACTTGGGAGCTCCAGGACAAAATGACATTTGGGTGCTAGCCCTGTGACGAGGAATAGAGAATAATATAAGGGGGAAAGTGGTGGCTTCCCCTAAGTTCGGGCCGTGGTGAATCTGTGTTTGCCCATGGTTCATCCATGCACCAAAAGTGCTCCAACTACGCACTAATCAACTTGTTGTTTGGTTTGTGCAAGTCCATGTGAGTGGTTGAATTGCTTGTCACTCTTCCTAATCCCCATCCTGGAACTCTAACATGCCCCTCTACCCCAAAAATGTTGTGAGCCAAAGAGCGCGCCTCAATTCCTTAGCCTTTTATTGTTTTCACTTTAGACTCACATTTGAGTCTATCAAGGAGCTTGGGAGTGCATCAAATATGAACCCAAGTTTCATATGCAAGTTACAAGCATGCATCTTACCTATCATACCCCATACAAAGTTTAATAATTTATTTTTTTGCAAAAGAGAACCGAACTACACAACTATACTTGGCATTAAAATGTTAGCTCGATGAATCAACATGGTGTATGTGATGAAAAAAAAAAGTCCCAATAGATCCAAAAAAATGTGTTATAAAACCTGTAGATTGAATAACACTTCACTTACAGTTAAAGCTTCTGCCATGAAACCTTTTGACCTCCTACGTTTGAGAACTCTTATGTAAAACCAAGAAGAAATTCACAAGTGATTACACATAAGCAAATGCCAAACAAACACGCACATAGACATCCCATCCATTTGAGCATCACATCTCAAAAAGGTGGCCTCTTCTCCCTCTTATTTTTCTAGAATACTAAAACCAAGCTATAATAGGAACAATGTAAACCACATAAGAAAATCTCCTCTACAAAAGACAAACATTATTCAAAGGTTCAAGCCAAAGCAAAAGGAGGGTGAAAAGAACTAAAACAAGAAGTGCAAGCACATAACATTTCTAGGAGACTTTACAATTGTGAGCAAAATATATATTGGCCAACCGCATGGTTTGCCTAACATGTCCAAAAACAAAAATTGTTTCATATTGGGTAGGTATTAATATTGTGTATTACTTTCATACCAATTAGATGTTAGTATGAAGTCCAAGGTTGATTTTGACTTGGTATATGGTACTAGGTAAAAGCTTGGTATTGATATTGGTATAAGGCATGTATATACTTGGTACCATTTTAAGTTTCATACCAAACTAATATTATTAAAAGGTTGGTATATTTGCATAAGGTCATATTTGATTAATATTTTTGTCAATATTAGTATTGATTCCAATACCTTACACCTAGGTTGCACCCTAAATATTAATAAAACATTGATTTTTTTCCGTTGTTGTATGATTATTTGAATTTTCAAAGAACAACCAAATTCAATTTTTTCAATGTTCTAGATTCAAAAAAAATTCATTTTTGGTTATTTGAAAAAAATAGAAATAAAAATTGTTAGTTCCAAATATTTCAAAAAAAGATAATGTGGTTTTATGAAAGAAATGTTAAAAACCCATGGTTTTATGGCCAACTATTTGATTTTTCTAAAAAAGTTGAGAACTATGAATATATATTAAAATTAATTATTTGATCTTTGAAAACTATGGTTGTGATTCTAAAAACCACCTTGATAACTATTGGGGGTTTGTGTAACCTAAAAAGGGTATGAATGTAAACACATACTATATCAACACATGGCCAAAGTATAAATATGTATCCATATTAGGAACAAATCACACTAGCTCATTATTTTTTATCAACAATACTTTTAAAATTTTTATTTACATTTTTATGATTCATATTTAATCACTAATTATATGACTTAAGATTAAATTTAGAACTTAAAGCATGAAATGGATTATTCCAAATCTCCACTCGTAGGCTATCTTGATTTTATGTATGGCATCAAAATTACACCCAAACTAGAAACCCTTCGTGGAACATTCAAAATTTCACACAAGCTAGTCCAAAAAATATGATTTGAATATTCAACCTTGTATCCCCAACATTTCAAATTGCCCTTTTAGAGATCCTAGACATTCAACATTGGAAATTGTTAATGAATGTAACCTCAACCTCCCAAAAACCATCCCCTTGCACATATACACACAAGATTGAACCCCAAGACAATAGATGGTTTTGGAGGAGCACTAAAGCTAAATTCAAAGTTCTCACATCAACAAGTACCCACTTTCCTTATCCTTGTATCACATTCTACATATCCCTTAAATTATTGTACAAAACCTACAATATTGATACTATGAATATAACCAACCTTTCATATTCCCCTAGAGCTTATAATCAACGCCACTCATGGCATTAATACTATACACAACCTATTTAGATCCTAGTTCTTTATTTACATAATCTCCTATGCAACAAACATTCTTAAAGATTCATAGTTATACAATCCGAGAACTTCAGATCATGAACATTTTTCTCATCAATTCACATCTATAACAACATCACAAAACAAAACAAAAACCAAAGCTAAGATGCTTAGCTTGTTGAAATTTGCTCCATTTATCCCCCAACCTTTGCAGTAAAGCTAAATAAACCCAATCCACCAATAGCATCCATGCTCCATGAAAAAACACAACATAACACATCCCATAAATTTGGCACCATCATAATCAAGCACAATCTCCATTGCTCCACCACAAATCAACAAAAACTCCGTTGAATGATAAAAGACAAAAGGAGCAACATTTTTTGGTGCTTAGACATAGACATGGCTCTCCCTATTCACACCTTAAACCCTATCATGATAAACTATTCATAGTGAACACAAATCCAAGTTACATCTATTCTTGTTTTTAATGATCGCCCAACATTGGTTTCTTTCCAATCACACCAGCCTTCAAGTAGACTGAGAGTTTGTTTTCTAGTTTTTTTTTAAAAATTGATTTTTTGAGAATTGCAATTTCAATTCCTAATAATCGCCTTGTTAATTCTATTGGGTTTGTTCATATTTTTAATAACCGCCCAACACTAGTTTTTTCAATCACCCTAGTCTTCAAGTAGACTCAATTTTTTTAGTTAAAAAATTCAAAATAATAAGTGAGTAAAGTGATATTTAATTTGGAATTGATTGGAAAATATATAATTTAAATCCATATTTGAGGAAATACGTGTACAGTGTATTCATACTGTCGTACAATGTATACATACGTTTTCTTCCTCAGCAATCCAGACGTTGCTTGCCGCTTGTGCATTGCGCTCGCGCGCCCCCATTCAGGATTTGCGGAATTTCTTCCGGAATTCCTCCTGTTGCTGATCGTAGTATTTGATGTGCAGCGTGGAAGGATAGTGGAAACTGGAGACGAGCTACTGAGCTTGCAAATGGCGGAAGCCGAAAAGAATCAAGAAGTAGCTGCCGATGGACTGGTTCCCAGGCTCGAGAAGGAGGAAAAGGAGGAGGATGAGGAGGTCGTGAGTAGCTCCGGTAAGCAGGAAGAAGAACAACAAGTAGTAGAAAAGATTCCTGAGAAGCAGGAAGATCTGATGGAGAAGCTGGAAGGATTGACAGTCACGAATGTTGCAGACAAGGCGGAAGATATGGCGGATAAGCCTGAGACTGTTGTCAACAGTGAGAGGCAGCAGCTGGATGCAGCGGTGGAGGCCGAAACTGAGATAAAGAAGGTGCGTACGTGCGCGTGAGTTTGAACTTGTTGATTTTCGTATTGTTGAGAGAGAGAGAGAGAGAGATCTGGTACAAGTTTTTGTTGTTAGGTTTTTTTTTTTGGCGATGGAGAGATGGGGGACATGGTCGATGTTTGAGTACAGGCAGCGAAGAAGTTGTGAGCACTAGTAGTTGTGTGTGAGAAAGAGGATATGAGTCTCTCTCTTGGAGGATACGTGTGTGTTGCAGGTGATGGCAGATGACACGCCTTACACTTCTGCGAAGACATTCGAGGAGTTGAATCTCTCGCCTGAGCTTCTTCAGGGTTTGTACTCGGAAATGAAGTTCGAGAAACCGAGCAAGATTCAGGCGGCAACTTTGCCGATGATTGTGACACCCCCTTATCGGAATCTGATTGCGCAAGCGCACAACGGCTCGGGAAAGACGACTTGCTTCGTCCTCGGCATGCTGAGCCGCGTGGATCCAAAGCTAAAAGTTCCCCAGGCAATTTGCGTTTGTCCAACACGAGAGCTGGTGATTCAGGTAGGTACCAAGATCTCTTGACCTCTCTGCCGCAACATATTTAGGGTTTGAAGGGTATCAATCCTGTTGTAGTGTAGGATGATCTTTTGCTCTCATCCTTGTTCAGGGTTTTAGATCACTGCAGATGATGATGATCCATTTATGGTTTTGAACTCGTAGCTGCTGCTGGTGTGCTTATGTGTGCAATCAGAATGAAGCAGTTGTCGTGAAGATGGCAAAATACACTGGTGTGACAACAGCAAGCACAGCAAATGCTGACAGTAGCAACAGCCTGACGCACTCAGTCTCAAGACGAGACAGGATTGTTGATCAGGTCATCATTGGCACTCCTGGCACTTTGAAGCGATGGATGACAAGAGACAAGATCCTTGACACTCGGAGCATCAAGATCCTTGTCTTTGATGAAGCAGATCAAATGCTTGACCAGGTAATAAATTAAGCTTCTCACATTCTGGCAAGTTTGGCAAATTCTTCTCCATATCTTTAGTGCAATTTTCTTCTGAGAATTAAACCTCAGGATATGTGGTATTCTTGTCATGCTTGCAGAGTGGATTCCAAGATGACTCCATGAGGATTATGAGAGACATTGATCGGAGCCGAGGGAACTGTCAAGTAAGCAATCCTTTTCCTTGTTCATGGGATCTGAGTGCATGAACTGAAATCCTACCTACTGTGGGAAACTGTTTTGTGAAGATGTGTGTATAGGTTCTGGAGTTCAAGGAGCTGTAGCAACTCCTGAAAATCTTCACCGATGCATGGATCTAGGAATTGCATAGGTGCTTATTTTCTTCTTTGCTTGCCAGGTGCTCCTCTTCTCTGCAACATTTGGTGAAAAAGTCAAGCAATTTGCGCTCAGAACTATTCCAAGGGCGAATTACATCTTTGTTGAGAAGGAAGCATTATCACTTGATGCCATCAAACAATATAAGATACATTGCCCTAACCCTGGAGCGAAAATTGATGTCCTGCAAAACCGAATCTTCCCAGCAGCTGAAAAGCTTGGTCAATCCATAATCTTCGTGCGCACTCGGCAAAGTGCCAGTGAATTGCACAAGCGTTTGGAAGCTGATGGCTATAAGTGCACCAGTATTCAAGGAGGTCTTAGCCATGAAGAGCGTGACCATGTGATCCAGGAGTTCCGATCAGGCGAGACCAAGATTCTGATTGCCACTGATGTGCTCTCTCGAGGTTTTGATCAAGCGCAGGTATTTTGCCAGAGTGCACATACATTTTCAATAAGTAGAGAAAGATTGCATTTGCTTTCGAGTCTTTCCATGTGCTCTGCACACAGCTTCCTATTTATTGTTGTTGGTTACTGCTTATGGTTTTTGGCCTGATGCTGATCCTATCTTGCTTGACAGGTCACTTTGGTAATAAACTATGATATCCCTGTGAAATCAGTACCCCCTTATACTCCTGAATTTGAAACGTACCTCCATCGGATTGGGCGAAGTGGGCGCTTTGGTCGAAAAGGTCTATTGCTATTTCCAAAGTCAAATTGATGTGACATTTTTGGTTCTCTTTACTTGACAAATGAGTCATCAGTGTTTGCAATCTCTTTGCTAATAATGAGAGTTTGAAGCTTGTTTTTGGCCAACAAGTCTGCATCTTACACATCTTAATTGAGGCTCTTTTTAGAATTTCATCCAGGATGGCAGTACATCAGCCAGCCTTTTCCTGGCTTTGTTATGTTGATCTATTAGCGCCTTGGTTTTAACCTAATACTCCATTCCATATGTGAGTAGTTCTTCCCTTTTTTACATTGTGGACTACGGTTGATAACATTCCTCCTTTGTTTGTTAACAGGTGCTGCTTTTAATCTACTGGTCACCGACCAAGATGAAAGGAACCTGAGGAAGATTGAGCAACATTTCAACATAATGATTTCTGATGTAAGTCTATTTTTTGGTTTTCCTGGCATTTATGATGGTCATCTTTCCGTATGTAGTTTGCCATAGAGATGTCTTTAATTTACCATATATGTTTCAGTTGTTTGATTAGTGTCTCAGGTTTGTGGTCATTGTTGGCATCTCATTAGTTTCCATCTTTGATTGGCAGGTGGCATGGGATGATGACACTGCAATTGAGAAAGTTTTGAAAGATGCAGGCCTTGCGTAGGGTTACATCGCCTACATGAGTGGACACTCATCATGTCTGCACGTTATCATAGGGTGTAGGTACCTTATATTCCCATGTAACTTGCTGCATAAATAGGCAGGGGGACCATGTGGTTCCACTTCCTCAGTTCTGGGAGCATGCAAGGATGAGGTCTTACATGGGGCCTGTGCACTTGTGGGCATCTTGGGAGGTAGGGTAGATTGTGTCCTTGAAACCCTCAGTTCGTAGGATGTCCCTCGTTTTTTGACATTGAAGTTCAATTGAGTTTTGTAGTTTCAAAGGGGTGGTCCCTCTGGGCATTTCCCCCTCTACTAAAGAGATGTAAAGATTGTTCCAGGTTGTAGCAACAAATTTGTGAAATACCACCCTTACAACTCCCCTTGTTGGTGAGACTACCTCTGTCCACTTTTTTCTATTTGTGCTATACAACAAATCCTTTGTGCATTTCCTAGCAATACAGCTTACATGCCAGGCGTATAAAGAGTGAAGATGTTAAGTGTGAAAAATGTGCTTTGTTTGGGTGGTTTCATGCAGTATATCTGCAACTTTGGTCTCAATTTTGTTTGTCTTCTTCACTGCTTTTAAAACTTGATTGCAGAAGCTTCCCCTCTGTATGCAGAAACTGCTTACTTTTGGATGTGTTTCTGTTTCTCATATGCTGTGTCCTCACCTGCGAATACGTGGCTGTTGTTTCTTTTGCTTTGAAATGCAGCTCCAAATAGTACCTAAGCTTTGGATTTGCCTGCAATCTCAATGAGGATATGACTTCACTCAGTGTCCATGTTTCCTTCAAATTGTTGTTATGGAGATTTCTTTGCAGTTTCATAGATATGTAATCTCTGCAAAACCCTTGTGGAATCTCAATTGTTGTTGTCCACAAAAGGAGAAAATTAAAAGGAGAAACTGGTTGTCAAATATCGAGTCTTCATTTATTGTACATGAATTTTCAAAATTTTACTTTTGATTATAACAAAATAGCAAAGTTATTGTTATACAATCTTAAGCTAGTTTTACCACCATCAATGGGGTACAAGTCATTTCACACCTTGTTCAAGGTCAATGTACATTTCTTTTTAAAATTTCAATTTTGTCCTACATTATATGCAAATTTCTTGCATTGTTGTTGTGTTTTCCTTCTTTTGCCCAAAAAAATCATATTGTTGTCGAGGAGCTTGTTTTAGTACCTAGTTGGTACTCACTAATGTTTGCACAATCTGAAGGGCTTATTTTGTTATTAAAAGTGGCTTTCAGACTATGTAATAATATCATATCAATAGCATTATTATTGAGGGGCTTATTCATCATTGAAAAGAAACTCTAGAGGAAAAAAAGTTATGGCTTAGATCCATAAATAAGCCAACCACATCATGAGTTCAATAAGTGAATAACTCTTTTTCTTGACAAAGGATTGTGGATTTTTGCAACATGTTTTTTGCTATAAAAAGATGGGAAACATCATATTTTGAACATCTTTGGTGTCTACATGTTTACCAATCATTCTGATGCATATTGAATCATAACCAAGATTCACCCAAAATTATAATAAATGCCAAAATGTCAATTTAAATGAAACATTTTTTTTTTTAAATTGAGTTTTTCCTCAAGGAAAGGTCAAGAGGATCAAAGGCAATTATCTTTCTATTCTCTAAAATTTTAATGAAAGACATGCCCTCCTTTCACACACTTATAGGGAAATAGCAAAAGAAATTGAAGGTTTCAATCATTCTTGTAACAAAGACAATTCATAAACCATGAACGCATATTAGTAAATGATTTTAATAAACTAAATAATATTGTCAAAATATTGTTGCAAAGCCCATGATATTTTTGCTCAATTGTATTAGCAAGAGCCTTTGAAAGCTACATGAACAAAAAGTCAAATCATTTGGTTGATCAAATACAAAGGATTTATTAGTTGCAAAATATTTTCTATTTGCCACTATTTATTATAATGCATGCTCTCTCTCTCTCTCTATTTATATATGCACGAAATTCATAGATGGTGAGTTAATTGATATTTATGTTGACAAAACCTAATTTAGAGTATCAAAGTAGAAAGCTTGTCAACATTAAGAAGGAAAATAACAATATTGGATTTAATGTTGAATCTAGGTGTAAACCCTAAACCCTAGGCCGAGGGGAGGGAATGGTCTTAAAATCTGGAAGGGTCTATTTTTCCAGACCCTTCACCTACGTAAAGAAACGGGCTGATTTTCCTGTTATCTTTCTGGTGGCTTTCTCCCATATGCATCATACTTATAAAAGGCAGCACTAAAGAAAAGAAGACTTAAAAGGGGGAAAAATCAGAACCGTACCTTTTTTGAAATCAGGAAGGCCCAGTTGACAGAGTTGTCAGGCTGCACCGGGCCCTCTGGATGTCGGTAGGCCCAGTTGACAGGCTGTATTGGGCCTTCTGGACTTCCGAAGGTACAGCGACAAATTTGGGCTGGGGAGGGTTCAAAAACACTCTAAGAAAAACCAGCAGGATCTTTACAAACAGGTAAAGCACTCTGGGATGGGCCTGCCAGGGTCCATTCCACCTTGGAATGTGTTCAGGCCAGTAGGGCAATACACCGTTTTGTCATGTGGTAACTGGTTCTACCAGGGCCTATTCCAGAGCGTAACCAGATTTCCCCATCATGGAATCACGTCACAATTGAAACTGTTAGAACCAAAATTTGGCTGCATCTCTCAGACAGGATAGTATAATTCTTTTAGAATCTTGCTTTGTTTTGGTGACTAAATATGGCAACTTTTGTGCAATTTTTTCAGAAAAACCCTTTGTAGCCTTTGCAGCAGAATCGCTTTTTTCTTTTTTCTGTTGTTGCAGTGCAAAATTTTGCCAAAAAGAAAAAGATTGACTCTCAGATTATATATTTATTTATTTGGTTCCCTTATTAAACAAACTACAGAAGTAATGTGCAAAAACCCTATCTGTAAACACCTATTACACATTGACTTCTTACTTTGCTGAAGGTAACTAGGTGCATTCACACTTAATGTTAAGTCAGTGTTAAGTGAAAATCTAGGTGGCATCTTAGGTGGCACCCAATGTTAAATGGGTGATTGTTTAATGTTAAATGAATGTTAACTTAACATAAAATCTTCATGGTAAATAGGTTTAGGTCCTAAATGCTTAACTTGGTGTTAAGGAACTTAATACTAGAGTCCTAACACCAAGTGTGAATACACCTTAGGAAAACCGATTTAGACCACCAAGTCCAGCTATCCCTTTGGCCTGGAAAAAAAAATCTTCATGCCTACACACAACCCTATTTGATTGAACATTGAAAATAATGATCCCTTGCTACCATCTGAAATTTTCACAAACCTACTAAACCCTATTACATATTTAATTATTAATTCAGTCAAAATAACATAGGAAAAAAAAAATCGAACTACCAAATCGAACAATTTCATTGATCATAACATTTTTACACATCTACATACAAGCCTAATCAAGACCATTTGTACATTAGTGCACTAAAATATCATTCACACCTAGTGTTAATCCATGGCAAGTCAAGGTTAAAATTTCTTGATTTTGAGTTGCATTCACATATGTAATGTTAAATAGCCTTATTGATGATATGGCATCCTTGTTGGTAAGTGGTGCTACTATGGTGTTAAGTGTGTGTGCTAGCTAACATTAAATCTAGTGAACTTAAAATTTGGGCTTTACAGTTGATATTATGTAAAATCAACACGAAGAACCAAATAATTCATGGAAATGATTGTGGGGTTTAATCTGGAATGGTCATGTGGGTATTAAAAATTGCACCAAATCCCAATTCGGAATCAAGCCAAATATTGAAGTTGATAATTGTGGTTATAAAAAAAAATTTAAATACCTAGTCAAAAAATCAAATATTTTGTAGTTTTTTAAATACTCAAAATTGGTGATTCTTTGAATTTCTTTTTCAAATACTTGGACATGGTTGTCCTTGGATTTTGAATATTTTGAAATATTTGGAACCAATGATGCTTTGATTTTGAATTTTCTCAAATACTTAAAACTAGCAAGTATTACAAAAAACAAACATTCGCCCCTTGATTATTCAAAAAAAAGGTAGCCAGGTAAGAAAACAATAGCTATGATATGAATGGTTATTTTTGTCTAAAGCAACAACACCTAAATGTAACATTGCACCTCATGGGTGAATGTATAACGTTATGGTTAAGTTTCATGATCTCTAAAATGAAATGTTAAAAAAAAAATCAATTTATGATTATTTTCATGATAGCCTTTTTTTTATCACTAATAGTTTAACATTATTTGTAAATCATGTTTAGTATTATAACCTTTGTCTAATCAACCTTGACATGGTTAAGAAAAAAAAATTACATATAACCTTTTTGTAGTATTGCAAATATAACATAAGGTACATTCAAACCTAAAGTTATTGTAGGTTGATAAAGTTTTAATGATAGGTTGATGATAGGGATTAAGTCGATGGTAGGTTATAATGTTAAATATATCATTGGTAAGTATTAAAAATTTTAATTATTTTCACTCAAATGTAGTAATTGTAGTTACTTAAGGTATGTCGTAGCATTGCATCATTTTCATTAGTTCGTAAGGTACTTGGAAGTTAAACAAACAATAACAAATCATCATGATGATCAAAATGGCCATTGCTTGCATCACACACTAATGCCACATTGAAACATCATTCTTTTTCTTGCTCAAGCTTTTTCATTTTCTCTATGACATGAAATGTTCTCGTTCTTTTTATGGCATGTTGAAGCTCTCTCATTCTATGGCGTAGGCTCTCTCATTCTTGTCCACTCAAGCTCACTGCTTTCATTCATTGTTGTCGTTCATTATTATTATTTCCAATTCGCACCTTGTGATTGTTGTGACGTGTAGTGTCGTGACATTCGGTGTTGTAAGGGTGTAAATCCATAGTAAACTCTATTGAACAAAAAGACTAAAACCAGTCAAAGGTAAAAATTAATCAACCAAAAAGAGATGCGGGCGCGCGCACACACACACACACAAAAGGGAAGAGCTTGGCCTTTTATACAACCGTCAACAAGCTGAAACCCTAAACAAGCCATAACCTTAAAACACCTAATAACATATAGTAATCTAAGAACGTACATTAACCCTAAAAGGCATGATTGGCATGCCCGTAACTAGTTGTCATGTATGAGGCCATGCATACGGGCATGACAACTGTTGTGACGTGTAGTGTCACAACATTCGGTGTCATAAAGGTGTAAATCCATAGTATACTTTACTGAACAAAAAGACTAGAACCAGTCAAAGGTAAAAACTAATCAACCAAAAAAAAATGCACGCACATATATATACAATGCACAAAAGGAGGTTGAAATGAAATTCTAATGTATCCCCCCTTAGACTTGAGCCAGGAAAAAGGTGGCATGGTTTG
>Ga0209611_10010843_pt1 | contig 13311 bp, 9 predicted proteins | sample S1TSphgellanicum_3_FD_187693 | JGI IMG/M metagenome (GOLD analysis project Ga0209611, IMG submission 187693) | Host-associated microbial communities from peat moss isolated from Minnesota, USA - S1T2_Fc - Sphagnum magellanicum MG (SPAdes) (version 2) | ecosystem: Host-associated > Plants > Peat... | reverse complement strand
CGTTTTTTTTACCTGTTGTATTATGGGGACAGTACAAGAGGTACAAGAGGAAGATCACAGCTGCAGAAATGAATATGGGCCAGGAGCATGGCAAGGAACATCTTTTTTAAACAAGTTGATGCACTATTGGTGAGTGGGTTTGGTTGGGATTCAATTTCTGTTTGTGTTGAAATTGTTTTCATTTGAATCATGATTTTCTTTGACTAAGCTTTGCATGTTGAAATGTAGGCATTTGAGGGTGAGAGTGAGAGCTCCAAGGGCAGCAATGATGAGGAGGAGAGAGATGAGGAGAGAGCAGGTAGCACTGCTCCCAGTGTGCTACCTGCTCCGAGTGCTACCACTAGCAGTGAACCCAGTTCATTTGCTAGTCGAAATGAAGGTTCTGTAGGGGCCAAAGATAAAGAGAATAGGGAGGAGGAGGAGGAGGGGCAGGGGGACGATGAAGAGAGGGAGGAGGATGAGTAGCCTCCCCCTCCACCAGAGAACACTAGGAAGAAAGATTCAAGGAAGAAATCCAAGAGGGGAAGGAGGTCTAGATAGACAGCTACACCAGTTTCCGTAATTAATGTTACTCACATTATTTGTGAACAGTGTTTTTACACATCGCTTTTCGTTATTAATGTTAATAACCTTAATAGCGCGTTAACATTAATACAGGCGTAATCTAAATAATGTTAATAACATTATTTAAATTGATACCTAATTAATGTTAATAAGAGAAAACTATATTTGGTTGCCAAATGATGTATAATTGCGAATGGGATGGCTTGCCACGCGGCTACGAAAATGCTACAGTTTTACATTAATATTTATTGTTGTGATGTTACGGAGGATGAAGTGCCTGATCACGCGAAACGCGGCGGAGGCAGTCTGCTGAGGTTTAATCGCGCAACGGGGCGTTGTCATCATGCGGATCCAGATCCGGTATAGCAAGACCTTCGAAATGTTGACGATGTTTTTCAATGATGATTTGAAGATCGTGATTGAGTTGTTTTTCATGCCATTCTCCTATGATGTCGAGGGACAGCCCGCAGCGAATCATCGCCTTACGGGCATAAGTCAGGCCGGTTTGATCGCGCTGCTCGTTTACCCGACGAACTGTTTCGGCAGCCATGCGCAAAAAAAACGATTTTCTGAGATTTTGCAGCGCGCCAGATCCTTCACGCCAGAGGCCATCCTTGATGGTTTTGAACTTATAGTCGTCCCAGATCTCCATTTAGGCATCCTTGATCTTCGAGATCACAACAAATCGCACGGCTGAATCTTGTCGGTCGCGACAGCCACCAAGTAGCGAAGAGTGGCATTGCTCGCCTCCAACGCTGCATGCATGTTCCCATTACCGTCATCGTGATGGGCATTGAAGTTGTCCACAAATATCACTCTCTGCTTGGACCGATCGGCTGCATGTCCGCGGTAGTGAGCACGTGGTTCTTGGAGGTATTGTGCCCACAGCTTCTGCGTGATGAAACCCTTCTTAGTCGTCCTGTAGCAGACTCCAGGGACGTCATCGGGTACTCCGCGAATAGGATAGCTTTCGCTGGCATTCTGGAAAATGACACATGGATTACAGATTCTTGCATGTGGCCCGCTCGTTAGCCGAATCATCAGCATCATTCCCATGCCGCCGGATACTACATCAGCATACTTGACATCATTGTCACCGCGAAATCCCAGTGTCTTGCCGTTGTCCAAGTTGACCTTGCAATGCATTTCATCGATGTTCTCAACCAAGTTCTCATCGAGCGTACCAGCGCAAAATTCTCTCGCAAGTTGTCCGAGATGGAATGCGATTTGCTTGTCGATATGCTGTTGACGAGTAGGGCTCAGCATCAACTTGCCAGTTTGAGCTCGACCGACGATATTGTTGACCGTCTGAAAACGTTGAATCCATCTTATATCGATGCGATCAATGATAGTGGTGCCCTTGTGCTGTAGGTTGGGAGGGAAATCAGGATGATTCATCTCTACCAGGATGTCCTTCACGAGGCAAACCAGTAGCTTCGGACTGAACTTCACGCCCATTTTGCGATAGCGGTCAAATTCGTCGATAATGAAAGGATACAGCCAATCGACCCATGGAGCCCGCTTTGGTCCTCGACAAGGGGCAGCTTTTGTGAGCACCTTCTTGGCTTTCCCCGGCTGCGCAGAGTTACAGGATACCATGTTGTCACGATCATCACAGATCTGCAGAATAGTAACACGTTTTTCCCACCAACGTGACGACTTCATGATTGTCGCGGATGTCGTCCCTCAAAAATGCTCGAGGAACGCCTTGACGGTTCGTGCGTGCAGTCCTTTCTCCCCATTCGTTTCGTTGTCATTGATCATCCACTCAACAACTCTAATGCGAGTTTGCTAAGTTGTGATTGCGGTAGGACGTTTTCTCTTTCCCAGAGCACAAGGATTGTCGGCAAGCTGTTCGTCGACGATGACGCGATCATTGTTCGCAATAATTATCACGTCATTGGCTGCGCCATTCGGGTCCAATGGTTCGGGTGGCTCCTTTTCGTCATCGGCAGCCTGACGTTGACGAGCAACTGCACGAACAATGGGAGACGAGGAAAACACCGACAAACGTACTGCTCCACGTTGTATATCCCGTGAAGATTGAGAGTTTGACAGTGCAAACATGGCAAAGAGAACGCTTTCGGAGCGAGAAGGAGCTGGGGAAGCAACAGAGGTATGGGACTATCGTTGAAGAAGAAGTGTTCGAAAATATCTGAACATATGTTAGTGCCAGCTGGCGCCACTCTGCAGTCTGCAACCCTTACAGCGAGCTGTAGCAGTGTAACTGCCTTCTTGTCCCAAGATCCCCCATTCCTCCATTAATGTTAATAACATTAAATGGGAACTAACATTAATTTGGTATTAACTGCGCCACTCTGCAGTCTGCAACCCTTACAGCGAGTTATAGCAGTGCAGCTGCCTTCTCGTCCCAAGATCCCCCATTCCTCCATTAATGTTAATAACATTAAATGGGAACTAACATTAATTTGGTATTAACATTAATTACGAAAACCGGTGTAGATACCCAAGGGTTGCAAACCCTTTTACATTATAAATTTTGAAATTTTGATATAGATTTTTTTTTTGCGGCCCAAAGTGACCCAAATAAACCTTGCTTCCAAAATAAGAATACAGTGCCATGCTCTTGCGATACATAGTGCATCTCAAAAAAATTTGCGAGTCATAATTCTTCGCAATACTACAAAAGCCAAAAGACCAATAATACCATGTCACAGACATCACTACACTTTTGGGGGTAAAATCATTCCAAAATACGTTTGTGAAATCTATGATTTCGCAAACTTTTAGCGGCATTCTGAGAATCCCAAAAAGTTTGCGTGGTTCCCGATATAAGATCTAACGCAAACTTGTTGGGATTCTCAAAATGCCGCTAAGGGTTTGCGATGGACCTTATTTCAGAAACCGATAGACTTTTGAATCGATTCGCCAAGTCGTTGTGGCGATGGGTTTGTTGCAAATAGTTTCCGATGTAATGTCAATCGCAAACTGTATATAGAAGTAGTTACAATCGTAAAATGTTTGCGACTGTATCAAGTTCGGGAGTTGTGAAGGACTTGCGATTGTACAGGTGCGAATGTTATAGTATCGCAAAGGCTTAACAGTTTGCGAGGAGTTATGGTTCGCAAATGCGGGTTTTCGGAAACTTTTTTCTTTGTTGTTTGCGATGATATGTGGATCGCAAAATAGCCCCCTATTGTTGTAGTGAAACATGTATTTTTCCTAATTTAATAAGTTAGGTTTTAGTTCATGTTACAAGTTTTGTAGACTTAACTATAGCGATTGGCACAATTCGTACCTTTTTTTTTTGTTATGATAGGTCTCCATTAAATGATCGATTTTACCATGATTAGTACAGGTTAATGCTAATTTAGTTGTAACAACATGTACTATAGGTTTAACCATTGTATAAGCCTTTGGTGTGGTTAGTAAAGCATTGTATTTCAAACTAGTAGGTCTGCTTTTGACGCGCTCCCAAGCTCCTTGATAGACTCAAATGTAAGTCTAAAGTGAAAACAGCGGAATAATAAAGAATTAGGGCACGCTCCCTAGCCCATAGCACTTCGGGGCTAGAGGGGTGTGTTGGAGCTCCAAGATGGGGACTAAGAAGATTGACAAGCAACTCAAATACTCACACAAACCTACACAAACCAAACAACAAGTTGGTTAGTGCATAGCTTGAGCACTTTTGGTGCATGGACGAGCCATGGGCAAACACGGACTCACAAGACTCACCACGGCCCAAACTTGGGGGAAGCCACCACCTTCCCCCTTATAGTATAATATGTGCCAAGCCACAAGGCCAACACCCAAATGGCATTTTGTCCCAGGACTCCCAAATGGGAATCCCGAAATTCTTAAAATTAGGACTTTTACAACTTTGGAGGTCCATAAATTTGTGTGCAGACCTTCAATTGAGATGAGGTTTGAAGTAAAGTTGTAGTCCTTGTTGAGATCTTTTCAATGATATGTGACACGCCACCTGCACTTAAGGAAATCAGAGCAATTCCTGACTTTTAGTGGTCAGGAGTCAAATTGGCAATTTGACTCCTAGCCCTTCTTTTGGCCATAACTTATGTTTAAAGTATCCAAATTGGTGATGCAAACCCATTTTAGACATCTACATTCTAAGAGATTTCCAATAATATAATGAATTCTTCAATCCAATGAGTTTTGACCCCTACAATCGCCCTCTGAAAACTCGGGAGTCCATTGGGACTCCAACTCCCACTCCAACTCCCAAAGTGGGAGCTCATTTGGGAGTGTAGGGGTTCATTCCCTCACACTCTCTTGCACTCTCGGGAGCATGAAATGTGACTCCCGGGCTCACTCTTGGCCCGCACCTTCACAAGCCCTTATCTCGGTCACGAGCCTAAGGCTTAGGGTTGTGATAGTTTCCCTCACATACTACAATAGCTTCCTTGTGTTCAATTAAAGTATCTCTCCTCATACCTATAGTTGCTAATTTTAAATAAGGTAATAAACTTGCCCTAAAAACAATGGTGAGAGAAACATTTGTTGCTCTAACATGTAAACAATTTACTAGTTTCAATAAGCATTCATAGTAAAGTTCAACACATTCAATAGCTTATTGTTGTATATTTCATAATTACATATATCCTCATCATTTTTTACAATTCTAAATTGTTTACAAAATGTTTGCTCCAATTGTTCAAAAGTACAATTTGGATAGTCTTGAACATAGTTTTCACCCCATTCAGAAATATTATCCTTTAAAATAAAACCAAACAAGTTGTTGATGTCAACTTCCACTATTTCACCATTAGCTTTAATGGCCTTCTTGAATATTCTAATATGAGCATCAAGATTAGTGTCTGTGACATAAGTTGGATATTGTAACTTCCTATAAGGTATCTTGGTTGCTGGTTTTGATACAAGTTGCACAACAAATGGTTGATACTATGGTGGTATAAACATGTGTGGGTCAGGTACTTGCCATCCATAAAGTCCAACAAGTGGATTAAAAGGTGGTCCTCCAAGCAAATCTCCTTCGTTGAACTTCCTCTAGGTGAATCTCCAAGTTGTCCTCCATTAAATGGTTAGTGAATAAAACCTCTATGTACATAAATTGATAAACTAACAGTAACATGTACAATGGTTGGAACTAGTGTAGTAACAAGTTGTTGAGTAAGTTGTCAGTACCTACTAGTCATTGGTTGAACCACTATAGGAAATTGATTTCCAACAAAATATGGTGTATATGTTGATGGTACAAGTTGTTCAGGTACTGGGTACACATTCCCAAGTACATAACCTATATAATTCCTAAAGATCAAATAATCAAATCCTTTTATCCTAATTGGATATGTTGGATACAAACTGGGATCTAAAAACACAAAAGAGGGTGGGTGTAGTCATACTAACATGTACCAAAAACAGTTATAACGACTACTTAATTTTTTGAATTTTGGATTGTAAAACTAATAATAATGATATTTAGAGTATTTTTTTATAAAATGTTATTGTAAATACATTATGTACATGTCATAAAAATTTGGAACCAATTTAATGAATGAAAAATACATACAAGTACTTTTAACCTCTTGTAACCATTGTTTTAAAACTACATAAAAGTAGTTTAAAACAATTTTGACAATAAAAGCACAATTTGAAAATATTTTTGAATGACATATTTTTGGATATTTTTTAATATACACCTTAACATAACAGTATTAAAAAAAAAAGATTTTTAATGTTTTTTTTTAAGACGTATTTAAAAAATTCCAAAAAGATTTTAAAAATAAAACAGTGGTTTAAGGGGGCACGTGCGGCTCCTAACAAAGTGGTTGGACCCGAGTATGACATTATACCACATTGGGTATGTTGAAGTAAGTAAAATATTGGTTTTACCTAGTACAATTAGTGTAACAAATTGTGACCAAGTTGTCTAATAGTTAACAAGTACTATGACCTATATTAGGATTAGTGGCTTGAATTCCTAATATAAACACATTTGGTATTATTGTTGTAGTGGTTGGAAGAACAAGTTAATGAACATTCATCACCTCCTCTCGTAATAATTGTCTTAATCTATCGTCAACAAATGGGTAATAATTGATCAAGTGTCCCACATGTTAACAATATGAACAATTTATAGTTCCAACACTTTGGTTTCCTCTTAAAACTGACCGTGATGTGGAACTTGTGATCTTTCACCTAGACCAAGTACTAATCTAACAAGCCAAGCACCTTATGGATATGTGATTCCCTGTCAAACAACTATGGGTGTTACTCAAGGTTCAACAGGTTCCAAATGTGGTATAAAAATTAATTGATTAAACAGTCTTTGGTCAATGTGATGAAGTTGCTCCAACCTGTTGAATAGGTGAAGTTATTTCATCTCCAAATTAGTGGGTACCAAATTGATGTTGGTGTTTGGTGGGTGGTTTTGAAAACTAGCAAATGTTGCAATTGGTGTAAATGCACCAATTTTGTGTAAATTGTAACGTAAGGTTATTAATTACCATGATTGTCATATGGAAACAACTTATCAAACGGCTAAATAAGTTCATGATTATCATCATGATAAACATTCACTACCCATAACTGGGTTATTGTTCGTGGTGTTTTCTAATTATATTCTAAAAATTCTAATAACTACTCTTGACATTTTCTGAAATCAATAAGTTCTAGGAAAGCCCTTGCATTATTTTTAATATAATGTTTTTTTAGAATGACCCTTCCAAGAAGTCGGGAGTTTATAGAAGAAAAAAAAATTAAATTGGGTGCATGTTTTACTTCAAAACCGTTACACTAACCTCACCTTATGCCCAATGTTTTCAAACTAAATCAAGAAGCAGAAATTTGAATCCTAAAATTACCAAAAAAAACAAGCAAACATGAAGCAAATCAGAATTTTAATGACGAACTCCCAAGCTCCTTGATAGACTCAAATGTGAGTCTAAGGTGAAAACAATGGAAGGATAAGGAATTAGGGCATGCTCCCTGGTTCGCAGCACTCTTGGGGTATAGGGCATGTTGGACCTCCGGAATGAGGACTAGGAAGAGTGACAAGCAATTCAATTACTCACACGAACCTGCACAAACCAAACAACAAGTTGGTTAGTGCGTAGTTAGAGCACTTTTGGTGCACGAATGAGCCACGGGCAAACACGGACTTAAAGACTCACCACGGCCCAAACTTGAGGGAAGCCACTACCTTCCCCCTTATAGTATTTTCTGTGCCTAGTCACAAGGCCAGCACTCAAATGTCATTTTGTCCCAGGACTCCCAAATTAGAGTCCCAAAATTCCCGAAATTGGGACTCCCGTGACTTTGAAGGCCCATAACTTTGTGTTCAGACCTCCGATTGAAATGAGGTCTAACAAAAAAATTTAGCCCTCGTTGATAGCTTTCCAACAATATGTCGCACACCACATGCACATAAGGAAATCATGGTCATTTCCAACTTTTAATGGTCGGGAATCAAATTGGCAATTTGATTCCTGACCGTTTTTTTGGCCATAAGTTATTTCTAAATGCCCAAATGAGTCATGCAAGCCCATTTTAGATATTTATGTTCCAAGAGCTTTCCAACAATATAATGAAATATTCAACTCAATGAATTTTGACCCTTGTAATTACCCTCTGAAAATTTGGGAATCCATCGAGACTCCAACTCCTAAAGTGGGAGCTCACTTCGGAGTGTGAGGGTTCATTCCCTCACACTTTCATACAGTCTCGAGAGCATGAAATATGACTCCTAGGCTTCGCTCTTGGCCCGCACCTTTGCCAACCCTTACCTTGGTCACAAACCCAAGGCTAAGGTTATGACACTCAAGCATGATGGCTTTTCAAACCTAATGTACTAAAACTACTAAATCAAACTAAAGATTGTGAACAAAGTCTTTTATTCCCATGAAGGTTATTCAACTTCTAAATTCTTCAACAACAAGTTCCTTTTATAACAACATGTACATACAAAAAATAACATTAATTACAAATCCTAAATTCACATGTAAACAAATTATTAGAAGCTTGAAGAAAATTGGTTGAAGAAAATAATTCATGTTCCATAAATGAAATAATGAAACACAAAATCAAAAATGAAATCAAAAGTCTTTAAAACAAGTCTATCCTCCTAGTCTTTTACTAGCTATTTCAAAATACAAGTCATAACTGACCATTATAAACAGTCATTAGTTAGTATCTAAACTAACAGTCCCAAATTTCAAAAAATTACACCCTATTTAGCTACTTGTTCAACTACCTATTCTGCCAAGTACATGTTCAGCAAACTACCTATTACCTAACTTCTCAACCTGTCTTCTTAACCCAATATAATATTACTTATTAGGTTTAATAACCGGTTGGGTCAATACTACAAGTTAGGTTAATTAACAGGTTTAGTAATTGGTTGGGTCAATACTATAAGTTAGGTTAAATTTTCAACCTATTAAGTCACTTGTTACTAAATATGGGTAATAGTAAGCAAAGAGCTTCAAAGGCCAAGGGATGATGAAGATGGTGTAACTTAATGACATAACAAATGTGCATTTTTTTAAGCATAGGAAATACCAATTTATGTCCAAATATTACCTTGAAATCTGTTTGTGCAAAAACAGATGCTAGGTCTCATGCTTTGGGTTATATTATGGTCTGGATAGGTTGGGAGTATGTTTATTTGAATTTTTATTTCAAAAGTTATCGCCAGATAGCTTGATTAGTGAGGGTCTACTAAGTTAAACCCTAAACCCTGAACCTTAATCAAAGTTTGGGTGCAACCTTATGTGACCCAAGGAAATAGTTAGAAGCATGGGCATAATGACTTTTGGGTGTCTTGATAGTTCAAAGAAAAAACTATACTGTTTTCTTCTGAATTCTTGCAAAATTTCGAGAGTTAGGCTTGTTATTGAAGCTTTGAATGTGGTTATGAGTGTGGATTTTTAGGCAAAGTTGTAGCTCTCCTTGACACCTTTCCAATGATAGGTCGCAAGCATATATAAACACAAAAATGAAACGACTGTGATTACTAAAAGATTCAGAAAATATGGCCCAAGTTCCCCAAGGAAACATATGTTCCAAATATTTTTGCAATCATAATCATCTCATAGTAGTTTTTATATAATATTGTGACCTATCATTAGAAAGGTCTCAAGGAGAATTACAATTGTTTAGTTGGAAACACTTCAATTAGAATTCATATGCAAAAGTTATGATCAACAAAAATTTCAAACACATTTGTTCCCCAGAGAACATGGTTGCTCCCTCTGGCAACTTAAACTCTTTCCCCCCATGCACATGCTTGTTCCCCGAGGCAACATAAGCTCTTTCTTTCCCGGGGGAATTATTGTTTCTTGGGGGAAAAAAAAGTTGAAATTGCTCCCTAAGGCAACTTAAGCTCCTTCTTCCTTAAGGGCATGATTGTCCCCCAAGGGAAAAAGGTTGAAGTTGCTCCCCAAGGCAACATAAGCTCCTTCTTCCCCAAGGGCATGATCATTCAAATGTTCTTGTTTTGAGAATTCCTATCTTGTAGCTTATTGCTTTGAAGGTATTGGTTTTCTTTTTGTTGGGGTGGAGAAGTGTAAGTGACTATGTCCACATGTGTTGCAAGTTTCTCAAGCTTGGTGCTTTCAAGCTTCTAGCTTTCTTATTGTTTTCATTTTGAGGTGTAAGTTTTTGTTTCCACAATCTTGTAGCTTAATCAAGCTTGTTGATTTTAATCTTCTACTTTTCTTGTTGTTAGGGCTTTGAAGTAAGTGTTTCTATTTCCACAACCTAGCTTGCAACTTGTTGCTTTCAAACATCTAGTTTTCATGTTCTGATTAGGTTCTTGATTGAGTCCCTTATAGCATGACACCCCTACAAGTACCGATAGGGTTCATGTATAAGGTCTTTATTTCTACTGGGGTGGTTTTTGTTAGGGTACCTTCTATTGTGAATGATTTTGGGTCAACCCAAGTTACTGTTTTATTGTTTATAGTGCAACTTGTTACATTACAATCCATGGTGATGGTGAATCTAATGTTCTCAACGCAGCAAAAGTTGCACATGATTAATGTGAATAATGTGCTGCAACTATTTTATTGAGTTCGTTCACCATTGGAGCCATTACTTTATGCTAACCTAGCAACTAAGGAAAAGAGGAAGAAATTGATAAAAGAATGGGAAATGGGAGTTGCTTTGAATTTTTTCAAATAATTGGGCAGCAAAGCTTCCATGGGCGAAAGCTGTTGTTAATTCTAATGGGAATGTCCACATGGTAAATGTTGGTTGTGTTCATAAATGGAAGGGAAAAACAAGCTTTTGGTTCGAAAATCGACAACTTCCAAAACCATATTAGGAGTCGCAAAAGCAAAAAAAAACCTTAATTATGTTGTGGGGTAGTACTATATTGCTACAAAATGTTAACATGCAAAAGCGTTGGAATTAATGACAATGTTGGATAGGAAATTACAGAAGCAATGCATCACATTGTGCTCACTACAACTAAAAAAACTATTTTTGCAGCAAGGTTACTTGTTATGAGTTGTGATGAAATGACAACGGTGGACAATCAATCCTGGGTTAGCATTCAGGCTTACCTTGCCCATGTTGGAAGTAGTCCACGAGCTCATCAAATTTGATCAGAATCGTGATACTTTTGTTTTTAACTTTGTGGGAGCTATGAAATCTGTTGTGTAGATCTCTAATCATCATATTATGATTCAAAGAAAATGTACATTAATTTGAAGTTCAAGTTTATCATAGACTTTGTGGTCTAGATGAATGATGGGCTATTAACAGCTTGGTGGACTAATGTGACCACTCTTATTTAAGATGTCATTTTTTATTTCCAAGGCCATAAGTACTAGATCCATTGCAAGTCCCATTATACAAGGTTGCATGCCATGTGTAGCTACTAACTTCAATTCTAAATTTGGGAGGTTCCTTAACCAACAGTTGATGAATGCTACTAAAATTATTTATCACCAGTACTAGCTAAATTTTGATGCAGACTCCACATTCCCTACCCATTTAGCCATACTAAAAGCCCAGTACTGAATTGAAAAGCAGTTTGGTGATGAGGGCTTAATGGCACTTGCCTTATTGAATGAATAAAAGTTTGGTATGGGAGCATCCCTTTTCAAGTTGACTATGATGCAAATAGTAAGTACGCTTTGGAACCTCCTTTGACGTGCAATCTTGTGATTACATTGTGGTCCAATGTGGGCTTTGTGCTTTCCTAAAGCAATGACTGTTGGAGTATATCAAGTTGGTGAAAATCTTGATTGTCATGGTTTTGGGTAGTGTGGAAGACAAGCGTAGTTTTTCAAATGTTTCTTTGATGAAATCCAAGTTCATGGACAAATTGACAAAACCATTTTGATTTGGTTGTCAAGATGTTTGCTCAAAATCACAACTCCATGGATACTTTTCCATTTGGAGATGCAATCAAAGATTGGCAAAATAGGCCATGGAGGTATGTAGAAGATGCTTAGATTGTTTTGAGCATTTAGTGTAGCATACTAGATGCCTCTAGTGTGTTACGTTGGCAAATGCACCTTGTTTGGTTGTAGAATGTTTTGAAATCAAGTTGTAGATTTTATGCAGGCAGGTAGGTAAGCAATCATGTCAAGCTTTTTTGTTGCAGTTGCAACTTATATGAAAGCTACATTTTTTTCCAGCTCCTTCCTATGTATTGGTGTGTTATGGAGTCTACATTCTTCATTTTTGCAAGTTATTTGGAAGTTTTGTAAATTTCTATCTTTCTATAAGTGATGCAATTTATATCAATCTTTAAGTTCTTATTTTTTTATCTTTGGATTTCTATCTTTGAACTAATGTGTTGGTGTGCATGTAAGGTTTTAACATGTGTTGTATGTGTAGATCTGACTTGGGTTGCATCAAGCAAAACCCTGCAAGATTGGGGCTCAATCCCTCCCCAAGTCTTAGAGTTCTATTGCATCTATCCTAAATTTTAACCTCCTAGTTCTTCTTGTTGCCAAAACTATACACAAAACTTTATATATTTGCTAATACACCTCCATGGATGCGGAAATCATCGTCAACATTTTTTCAATTGAAACAATCATGTAACTAGTTTATCTTATTTGGCAAAGAAAATTATCACAACAACTTCATACCATGTTTTCTTCTTTGGATGCTAGAATTGTTGCTACAAATTATGCAAATTGTCAATTGATCTTGGGGAAAAAAACAGTCTATTTACTAAAATTGCCACATATGGCCAAAATGTATAGCCAACTACTCAACCTTGGGCAAATGGCAAAAATACGCTGCATATTAATGAGATATAAATATGAGGTGTATCATGATTTTGATACAACCACTCTACATAATGGCACATATTTATACTATAGTTTATACCATAAAATATACCTTGGGCAAATGAAAAAAATATGTTGCATCATAATGTGATATAAATATGAGGTGTATCACAGGTTTGATACAACCATCCTACACAACAACACAATTTTATATATAATAATTTATACCATAATATATATATGTACATTGGATTATAGGTGTACAAAATGTATAAGCATAGGGTTGTGACTCCTAATTCACTAGTACAAATCTTGTCATTTGCAACCAATCACAATGCAAATGTGTGCAACTAGGTGTTGTTTGCAACTACACTAATTGTGTGTGCAACTACAAAATTGATACAATATAATTTTGGGCCATACGTGACACGCTCCCAAGTCACGGGGTGAAACCCACTTGAGGGTTTCACAAAGTCAAGTTGCGGAAAGTTGAACTTGGTAGCACGCTCCCGGCTTCCAACTCTAGAAAGGGGTAGAGGGTCGAGTTGGGAGCCCT
>Ga0209611_10010842_pt1 | contig 13312 bp, 13 predicted proteins | sample S1TSphgellanicum_3_FD_187693 | JGI IMG/M metagenome (GOLD analysis project Ga0209611, IMG submission 187693) | Host-associated microbial communities from peat moss isolated from Minnesota, USA - S1T2_Fc - Sphagnum magellanicum MG (SPAdes) (version 2) | ecosystem: Host-associated > Plants > Peat... | reverse complement strand
CTGTTAAAGAGCTAGGAATGGCTCCATGACATGTGATGCACACACAAGCAGAGACATACATACAAGAGAGAGAGAGAGAGAGAGAGAGCTTATTAGTAAGCAGCTTGAGATGGATGAAAGTAATTTTCCAATGTTGGCCGGTTATTAGAAACAGGGAAAGACCTCCACTGATTATCAAGGTGGTTCTTAGAACTCATCAGTTGGTGTTTTCCAGTGTTGGGTGGGTATTAAAAACTGTGTCAAATACCCATCAGGTATCATCAATCCAGGTTATCAGAGTCAATAATCACCATCATCACAAACGTTCAAATGCCGGGTTCTGATATATAACCGTGGAAACAAATAATCAAATACCCAATTCTTGTATCACCACAGTTCTCAAAAAAATTCAAATAACATCAAATAACTGCCCAGAAAATTGCCGGCTCTTTATTGGTTCTTTCACGAAACCCAGCAACTCCTTGAGTTCAATTCATCACACCACACCCCTGATTTCTAGTGTAATTGGAGGCCATGTTGCTCAAAACATAGACCATTTCATTTCGGAAGAAAAAATCAAAGGTCTCTGGCCACATTCGGTAAAGCCTGTGACCTCAATCAGGTTTTACCCTTCACGTACAGCCCTTCATTTGGATGAATGCAAGATCATATTTCGGATGAAGTACAACAATCAAATAGTGTATATAACCTTTCCATTTCTGGATGTGTTTCCTGGTTATCATCAAATTTCCATTGCGGCACAAGACTGGACATGTACCAAACTCTGCTTTTGTTCCCAATTGCAGGAGACGGTACATCAGCAGCAAATGGGTGATGCCAAAACACAAATTTTGGCTTGTCATGAGCTTTCTCAGACCAGGTGCTCAAAGAGACCTTTCAGAAAATTTGCATATCCCTGGGATTCGAGAGAAAAGTTTCGAGAGAGAGAGTGAGAGAGATGGACAGGAAGCTGACCATGCCCACAGATACAATTCTGTGCCTCTACCATAGAGATTATGCAGAGCTTGTGAACAGAGCTTAATCTCACATTTTCCTGCAAATCCTTGTATCATTATTTTCCCTAAAACTTTTACCTGAATGTTCCATTGAGGACTTTGCAGTTGACAAAATTTCGGCCACATGAATCCACAAGTCTAACAAATATTTTTTCTACATTGTAGAGCAAGTACTCTTGCATACAAATTTGTGGCCACTAATTTTTCTGATCATACAACAGGTGTGGAATTTGTTTCAAATTTTCAGAATTTAGCATCTTTTCTTCTGACCTTCACGTGCACATCAAAATTTGTGTCAAATTGGACTGTACCTGTATAAATTTCTCGAACAAACAGATGGGTGTTGTATTTGTTGCAGCAGTCCCAGGGAACCAGCCACGCAAGAACTCCAGTAAAACTGACACACTTCGCTATGATTTTTAGCATTAGTGTTTGGTTAGTAGTCTCTTCCTCCAAACAAGAAAGAACCCAAAGCATAAGAATTGAATGTAGTGGAAACCAAACGAATTAAAAAATGGGTCTCCAATTCAATAAATCCTTTTTAAGATTTTGGGGTCTAAAGTACAACCATTTCTTGGTTAAGTGAGTGGTACTGCCAACCCTCTTGAGATACAAAATCCACGTCTAGGAACTTGGCCACAAATTCCCACAGGCGATGTACGTCCTCAAAATTGGTCACAAACCCAAGTGTAGCTGTCACAACATTAATACTTGAAGGTCGATTTCCCTTGTTAGCATTTGAGGCTCGGGGAGTTTCCAACTTCCCACCAGTTTTTCCTCTGTGTGTGACAGACTTCTCCATATGTGGTAAGCCCTGGAGTCAACAGCAACCAAGTCAAGAGAAAGACAAAGTTTTGCGAGGACAGTGTCATGAACCCCTTTTGCTTTTGCATTGGCATAAAATTATGCATGTAGCACAAAACTGTTGGTTCAAGTTAATGACATACCAGTTGACTGACTAATTCCTTCACAGGCACAGACCCGTAAACACTGGATTATTCAAGAATACAAAGAATTTCAAGCAAAATCACAAAGTACATACCCGTAAGTCTTGCACACCTTCAGGGTAGATGACATTGCAAAGTCTCCCTAAGCCCAGTGAAATATTGCTCCGATCAGCTAACCGTTGCACTAAAGTTGGTTGCACTAGCACCCCATTCCAATCAAAAATATTGAATGCCAATGATGCACCCCGGTCAAATTGAACTTCTGGACCATAAATATAGACCAAGGGGACACCTCCTCCTTCTCCTCCTGTTTGGACTGGATGCTGCAGCTTTAGAAGAGCATTTATCACCCAATTGGTTAAATACCTGCCATCAAAAAAATCCATGTTCAGTAACAGGAAGATCCAAAAACTTGGCTGTGAAATCAACCCAAACAACTGTTGGTGCATTTGTATGCAGCTAGAATCTCTCCATCAACCAATTAAATTAGTGTTTATGCATACACCAATTTTCCACAACAACAAGAAGTTGGACATTTGTACACATGTTCACCTGAGTCTACGATTAGTTTTGTTGAGACCCTGGGAATCAGCATGGTCGAGTCCACTACAAACCACACCATCTTTATCATCCATCATTTCAGGCTCACTGTCCTCCTCTGAGCCTCCTTCCTCATCATCATAATACATTGGAGACCCATCTGTTGACATTGCATAATGCTCCGCCCACTCATTGCTCCCCTGTACCATTATTTACACAAGCACCACTCCATAACTACCACATGACATCAAATGCACATTTTTCTGTTACCTACTAATTACAAAAGAAAGATCCTTTCTGTTGAGCCTGTTTCCCAGTCGTGAATATGACCAGGTAATACCAAAGTCATGCCCTCTCACTTTGTCTGAGAATATTGGGTGTTATCTACCATACCACAACTATTGGGAGCAGAACACACAACTTTCAAGTTGTTCATGAGCTCTAACTACTAAGCTATAGACTTCAGACAGGACACAAGGACTCTCTGATCTAACTACATATCCTGCAAACAAGCAAGAATCTACCAGAACAGCAAGCTTTTCTTGACCTGTTCCTTATTTTTTATTTTAGGACTTGGATCTTATGAGGAGCAAGAAGACAGTAGTGGAGATTGTGTGCAGATTCAAAGGATCCAGGAATTAAGATTAGGAACCTGCTATCACAATTTCCAAACCAATCTCGGCTCATACATTTTCTAGCACTGCACTGCTTGAGTTATAAGCTCAATTGACAGGGTGGGTTTTGGGCATAAAATAGCCTACCTCCCCAGGACTCCAATATTGCATCCGTCTTCCATTTGTACCATCATAATCATAAGCCTCTGGCTCACTCACATCCAGATCTGCTTGTCCTTCAAAATTCTCCCGCACTGATGAGAGAATTTGTCTATGCCTAGAGAAACTACCTGCCCCCCTACCCTCCATTAGAAAATGTTCCTCATCCCCCTTGCAGATCACACTAGAACCTAAATCTGATGATTCTGGTCTAGTATCTTCTTCACCTCCTTTTCCAATCACATCCTCCAGAAGTATTATCTCAGAATGGTCAGAGATCTCATGGTTGACATTCCTCATCTTCCTGAGCACTTCAGGAGCCTCCAAGTGGTTGACCAAAAAAGGACTCTGGCTTTCAGCATCACCATTTCTTGCTGCATAACAAACACTACAAATTGTTAAATGCCAACTAAATTATAACCTCAAAGTAGAAAGAAGAAAGCCTTAATCTCAAAAGGTGGTTTGTGGGTCTCATACATATGGGCTCATCTAGTGTACCCTCCTCCATTTCCCTTTGTGTGTAAATGGACGTACCATCCCCACCATTCGCATCTTCTTGTCTGACTAGACTCAGAGGTGCATTTTCATGGAAGCCTTGATGTGGTGTAAAATCCGCCTCATACATCCTAAACTGCATATCCTGCACATCTAGACCCTCATGTTGCCCAGTATCCCTGCCATTGACCATCAGAGATGAAGTTCTCAGCACTAATGGAGGGCACTCCTTAAATGAATCAGTCAGTGATTCTATTGGGGTGTGTAGAACTCGTCTATTGAGAGGGAAAATCAATGCATCCGCCTCTTCCTCATCTATTAGCTGCCTGTTGTCAGTCACCTCCACCTTTGTTCCTGCCCCTGTGAAATCCCAGACCATGACAAGTAATGTCATCATCAGTTGTTCAATGGGGACAAATGCTGCACCACAAGCAAAATCTGTCCAAATCTTACAAACATTTCTTGTGAACTTGCATTACTTTTTAATCCATGGTGGAAGCAGTGGAGCAGAGTTGGACAAAAAATTCAATAGAGAAAATATCGTTCATAAGAATAGAGAAATCTCCATTCTCACGATGAAGAAAAAAACAGCAAGGTTAACACTTCCTCAGGAAGCCACAGAAAGAACCAAACTAGGGAAGACAGAAAACAAACAAAAAACGAAAAACTCACACCGGTATGAACAAAAGTGCCAGTCTCACACCTGTTCAGGGACCATCAACAGTAGTATGTATGATAATGAGAAATTCAATAGAGAAAACAGCATTCAAAACAAATAAGCTGACAACAGACCATTCTCATTTTGGTTTCATAGACAAGACTCTAACTATTTGCCTGGGAGTCAGGGTTATATACCCAGTTGAACATCCTTTCCATCAGACAAAGAAGTCTCAGAGATGCTGGTTCCTTTGTGAAGCTTCCCCATATCCCCGGCCCTTAGATTATCACTGTGGTCTTGGTCTCTGATCTCCCCTTCTTCAATTTCAGACCTGGTGATTTCAGAACCAGGTGTGGATCCTACTTCAGAATCCAGTCCTGAATTCACAGATCCACCAGCAGACATTCTGTCCAAAAATGATGCTGCGCAAACATGATTCCCAGGACTTGACCAATCCTCTGCAAACTCTTCTATTCTATCAGATTCCATAATCTCAGAAACACTTGTGTCCTCCTCCTCCTCATCACCATTTGTACACTCAATTTTTCGCTCACTGGCAGCTGAAAAGGAGCTTGAAGCTCCAGATGAAATGATTCGCACCATCCCCACTCCTCTTGCCCTGGATGAAGTCTGAAGGCTTGGAATGGCTGAGTTTTTTATAAAGAGACACCCAAATCCCGTAGGATCTGCACCAAACACCTGAAAGCCAGCTTTTGCATTTGAAAACCCTCACAATCCACAAACAAAAGCGATTTCGAACAGATTTGAGCAACAAGGTGGTAAACCCAAATTCTTTACACTCAATTCACATCCTACAATTGCTGCTTGTTTCTGTGCGGTTTTGAACCCATTTGGGTCATAGTTCAGCTAGTGTAGCAATGTAGAACATACCTTGTAAAAGGATGTGATGATGAACTCAGGCCGGATTAGAGACAGCCCCAGAGAGTCCATATCTTTAGGGCCAAGAGCAGATGCATCCAGCAAAACATGCCACTTATTTGCTTGTGCTTGAGACATCCATTGGTGCGAATACTTAGCACCTGTCAATCGAGATTGAACAGGGAAGACAAACAAACCCTTTGCTTGTTGCTCCTTCTTTTTCTTCTTGTCTCGAAGCTTATACTTGAGGTCCGATGCCACAATCCGCATTGATGGCCATTTGAATGTTGCATTCAGGATCTTGGCACCTTTGTCCCTCGCACATGTCACCATCCAATCCAAAGCTTCACTCTCATAATCATAACTGGTGAGCAGTCTGTTGTTGATATGAAATGGATACGACTCCGCCAGAAGCTTGTACGCTGAACCTCCGCTGGATGTGAACACCATGCTGTACTCTGCTTCATTGACATTCATGAACCGCATGATTCGCTTCCGGATGTAAGATTCCAGACTTCCCTCATCAGCCGTTCCATACAATGCATGTGTTGGTAGATTTGCAGAAATGTAAGCCAACCCAAATGATGAAGATGGATGCTCCATCACCTAATTACAAAATCCACAGAAAGATAAAAACCATCAGATTGATTTTCTTTCACAGATACATGACCTAATTGCAAATCCACAAAAAGAAAAACATAGGACTGATTCACATATCCACACAAAACCCCAGCTAGTGGCAGCAGCATTCAAAGAGCAAAACAACATCGTCCAGACATGCATCTGAGTAAAACAACAGCATCCAGGCATGCATCTGACCAACACAACATTATCCAGACTTGCGTCAGAATCCGAGAACTTGAAGAGAAATTTATGGAGAGACACAGAGAGACAGACAGACCTGTTGCCATTGTGAGAAGAGACCAAATCCATAATAGTCTAGACAAACATGTCCATCTTCTTCCAGATGTCCATACTGAGATTCTCGCAGCTGATCAACAGCTGCCGTTTCTTCAAACCTGGGATATGCCTGCTTGAAGCTGGTTAAAGCTTGCTGTAAGGATGGAATACTGTCTGGCTTGCTGAAGCTGTTTGCCGTCCCTGTTCCTAGAGCCGTGCGCTTGACAAAGCCTTTTCTGGAGCTGGTTCTTCCACTACAATTGTCCAACTTTCTCGAGGTGGTTGTCGTTGTTGTTGCTGTGTCCAATCCAGAAATGGCTCCAGCAGCAGCAGGGGATACTGTTGCTGCTCCTCCTGCTGCTGCTCCGTTGGATATGGAACTGGTCTCCACATGCCTCGAGGGCCGTGATGTCTTTCCATAGTTTTGGAAAGGATTAGGAAACGACGGTAAGCTCTTCTTCTCGACGGCCGAGTGTGCATTCTCGTCTACTGTTGAAGAACCACGACAAACTTTGAAAAACATTAGAGCGTTGGTGGGAGACGAAGGAGGAGGAGCTGCTGCTGCTGTTGCTGGGGATCTTTCTGCGCCGCCTCCATAACAAGTCCCCAGTGCATCTTCTTCACATGATGATGAAGATGGTAAAAGAACCTGCTGCTGCACTTCCAACGCAGATTGCAAGCGTTTCCATTGCAGCCTAAAGCAAAACAAACCAAAACACAAAACCAAAGAAAGCTTTCCGTAATCAGCTCATCAACGGCTCAAGCATTCATGAGCTCCACAAAAGAAAAAGAAAAAAACAAACCTCCAACGCTTGACCACAGCTCATTCTTCAATTCCAAGTCTAATAAACACAATTGGAAATCTCGAGCAATCTTGAAGGCAAATTGCAATAAACAAACCGGGAACCAAATATCAAAACAAAACAAAAAGAAACAGCAGAATCTGGCTCTCGATGATCTAGAAAAATTGTGAGCTCGTCAGGAGGCCATTGACCAAGAGGTTCAGTTCCAACAAAGAAAAAACTCGAAGAAGGAGAAGGAAATAAACACCAAAAAAAAATTCTTATTCTTCTTCTTCCTCAGGAGAACAACAGAACAGAACAGAACATAACAAAACCTCCACTTCACCTCTCCTCTCCTCTCCTCTCCTCTACTTTACTTCTGGAGAAGCCTACACCAGCAGGAACAAACAAAAACAGGCATATATTTCAATGGTGAAGAGAGAAAGGCTTCAAAAGATTGTTTGTTTCTTCTTCTACAGCATTACAAAACTGTTGACAAACCAAAACAGAACCATCAACTAGTGCAAAACACAAGCTCAAAGAGCAACAACAAACAAACAAACAAACAACAACAGATCCAAAGGAAGCTCCAGAACAGCAAGCCTGTTGCCTTCTTTGTTGTTCTCCTCTTGTTGTTTCCTCCAACAACAACAGCAGCAAAGCTTGAAAAACAGAAGGAAAAAAAATTATGTATTTTATTATTATTATTATTATTATTTTAAATTATTATTACTTCAACTACAAGAAGAACAATCAAACTGTGAACCCATTTTTAAGAAATAATTCATATACCCAAAATGCAACACCAACAATATGAATGACTTGCAAATTTTGCCAAAAGAAAAAAATCAAAAAAACACAACAACATAAGTGAACAACATAATGAATATAACAATTATGAATAATATTGATCATTAGTGCAACCAACATTTGCAAACTTAAAATGATCAAATGTCATCGAAATGTGATCAAATCCGACAATAGTTGCAATGTGTGGGGGTGGAAAAGGACCATACGCATACAAAAAGCAAGGAAGCACATGCATATTATTACACTCCTTATTGCAACTTATTACATAGTATGATTTATGAGTATTATTATTATTATTATTATTATGAATTTGGTTGATGATAGATGGATGTACCATGTTACTATTATTTTATTTTATTTTTTATTATTATTATTGTAAGTCAGCTTAATAGAGTTTTTTTGTTCTTTTTCTCCTCCCCCCACCAACACCTTGTAGACCAAATTGCTTCAAACAAAAATCACACATACGTACACAAATATTTGTACGCAATGTTTTCACACATTTTTTCATGTGCACATGTTTTCGTGTGTGTGACTTTGTTAGTTTCAACGCCGCAAGGTGCGGGTTCTAGTTGCATAAGATCACAAGGCACATTACACATTTTATTAAACTTATCAATATGAATATGAATATTATTATTATTACTATTTATTAGAATGGTTATTATTATGATTATTATTATTATTATGAGAAATTGACTATGATTTTATTTTTGTTACAAAACTTTGCAAACTATTATTCTACTACTTTTCTTCTTTTTTTTCTTTTTTTTTTGGTTACTATTTTAGGGTCCGATCCACCCATTCAACATTTATGCAATTGAATTTAACCCATAGGAGAAGAACAATTTTTTATGTGAATATTTTAGCACAAAAAATGGAGCCTATCCCAACTAGGAAAAAAGCATGGATAATGGTCGGAATAGGACTCAAAAATTGGTTACATTGGTAGGTCGGCTTAGGTACCAATCTCATTTGTGGCTTTTAAAAGGGAAATTTTATTGGTGATTTTTTTTTAAAAGACTAAATAGGTGGTGGTATTTCCTTATTTTATTTTGTTGTATTTTATTGCCTTGAAATTTTTTCCTAATTGCTTTGTTTTTTTTTCCCTTGCAATTCAAGTTTTGCTAGCATGGAATGAAATGTGTGAAATTTGTTGAAAAAGTGGCAACCACCTCAACAACACCAACAAACTTGTGTTTGTCAAGACACATTTGGAGGTCCCTTCTTTTTCAAGTAGTAATGAGTAAAATAGCTATGTGTTTGGCACCTTATTTTGGCATCTAAATTTTGGCACTATAGTGTCCAAATGATTCAAGGGACTTTGATGATAGGCACTAGAGTGCTGGAAATGATAAAAAGAAACTCTCAACTAAAAGGAATTGATTTTTTCATTAAAGGGGTGGGTTGTACTCATGTTTCATGATTATAATGGTGTTCATAACAACAAACTTATTAAACAACATAATTTGGAGTACCTATGTCTCCTTGGGATGGTGTCCTTTGAACATCACACCTCCTACATGTGAATGGGCATTGAATGTGGGTTCCTCTTTGCATTACATGGGCTTATAAGTTGTTGTACCCACCTCTCAATTGGGGATTCAATGCATTGGGTCTTTGAATCCTTAAAACTCTTATTATTATTAAACATGATCATCTTCTTTGTGGTGAGTGAGTGAGTGAAGCCTCCCATGGAAAATGAACAATCTTTCAAAAACATTACTTAAAGAGTCCCTTTAACAATAAATAAACCTTGGGAGAAAAATCCCATGTAGAGTGGACATGTGAATATATTGACCACCAAGAAATTGGTTCACCTTCCCTTCCCTTGTTTTATACATAAAAGTCAAGTTATGAGTCCGCTATTTTTGTGCATGCTCAAATACAAATTCACATGGAAGCATTTATTTTTAACTTGTACATTTTGGTTTAGCATTGAAAAAAGTGTACATGGTTGAGCCATTTTTGCACGAATATATAGATTTTGAATGTTCCTTGTTAGGCATTGAATACTTTTCGCATACAAACATAACTTTTGTAAAACGTATAAATCTTGTGAATGAAGTCTTTCATGTCAATGGATACAAAAACACAAAATTTTGTTTTTAATTAACTTCACATCAATATCATAAAATTCTAACAATTTATGATCCTTTGCAACATTTGTTAGATTAAAAAGGCATGGTTTTCTAACCATATTAAGTTATTAGTAACCTTGTTTGTAAAATATACAAAAAGCAACAAATAGGTCAAAAATGTTGGTCATTATTATAAACTTTGGAGAATCACAATCTACATGATCTACAACTAAAGAAATTTCTATTTGCACAACTAGTGTTGAGCTCAAATGTGTTCAACAAAGTTTCATGATGTGTTGATTCCACAAGTGAAAAAAATACGCACACATCCAAGGTGAAAGGATTTGATATTTCATCTTCCATTTGCAAAAAAAATCTTCTTATGAATCTAAAAGCCCAAGACCTAAACTAGATTCAAAATTAAGTTTTCAGGTTCCGCATTCAAACAACATACCTTGTACTAATAAAACACAATTTGCACATGAACAAATTGGTTTTCATGTAAAACCAAAAGACATTCCAATCAATCAATCTTTTTATTAGATTTTGAGAAATTTGCACATTCAACAATATCTCACATTATACAACCCTAGATCCCAAGAAAGAATGAATGTTGGTAGAAATCTCTTTATGATTGTTGTCTTAAAACGATCACAAAGCATTTGGTATATCATAATCAACTATTGCACTTCTTCATCTTTCCCACACAAAACATGCACCCCTCACAACCACCGATAGCAAATTGTTATATACTACTAAACATTTTGCTTTTTTAAAAAAAAAACAACAACAACATCCGGTTTATGTTCATAAAAAATTAGGATTTTTTTTTATCATAAACTTACTATAATATATTTATGGGAGTCATATGGACAAGAGTTGGAGTACTATAAAGTATGGAAAACACCCATTTGGGTTTTCTCAAAGTTTAATGATCTCTTATGATTTGTAATGTGAATTGGGGATTGAATGTTAGGCCCATGGTACTATATATATGAACATCCGGAAAGCTCTTTCAGAGCTTTTGAATGCTGCTTATGTGTTGTATGAGTCCCCAGGACAAGTTCACTGAAGGGCCCAAAACAAGTTCCATACACAGTGTGAACGGGGAAGTCTGCGGGTTTAGAGGATAGGTTACCAAAGTGGGTAATTCAATTGCGGTTCATTCACAGCTGAGTAGTCATAACCATTGATGGGAGGATACCAGGTTTAAAGAACTTAGGGTTTAAGGTTTAGGGTTTACCGAAAACCTAAGAAACCCCTCCTAAGAACCAATGGTGCCTTAGAAATCCAGATTAACTGGAGGTCACCTAACCACCGGAGATTGTTCATAAAAGTAAATGACTGCCCAACACTGGTGGTCATAACAAATTTCCAATGGAGGGTAAAGTGGTGGGTGCTGCTGGGTCACAAAATCCCAATTTATTTGGCCTTGCCTTGGTAGGCAAGGATATTGTTGTGTTTAGATTCATTATAGAGTATAGTAGCTTAAGGGATTTTGGCCCTTAGGTAATAATAATAGGTCTATTTTTATATGAGTATTTTTGAAAAATAATATTTTGGCTTGAGTTGAAACTTGAGATTAGTTATAGAGTTATAATATCTTGAAGGATTTTGGTTTCTCTTAGAGGATTTTTTTGATGATTATATTTTGGCAAGGTGAAATATTTGAGTTTGGATAATTGTTCTTTTGCCTTAAGATATGTTTTAATGTAAATGGCAAGGCCACAGTGTGACAAACCCCCCCTTGTTCCAATTTGTTTGTTTGTTTGTTTTTGAGGGTGAAAAGGAGGAGCAAAGCAGGCACAATATATACCATTGATGGGGCCTACTTTTGCTCAACTCCTATCAAGCTCCCAAGAAAAGCACAACTGTTATAAGTTGAAGTAGTTAAAGCTCAATGTCCACCACACAAGAAGCAATGTCCACATGACTTCACCAACCAGACAAGTCTCTCTCTCTCTCTCTCCATCAATGGGGGGGGGGGAGAGTTTTGGAGACAATTTACAATTATAAAAGAGGAACAGAAAAGACAATCCTTAAAGGATGCCCTCCCCCACCACCCAAAACAAAAGCATTTAAGAAGATTGTCAGTTGCAATGGTGGTAGGCTAATAAAACCCACCTCTCCTCTCCTCTCCTCTCCTCTCCCTCATAAGTCCTCTTCTTCTTCTTCTTCTCCTTCTTCTTCTAGGGCCAAGGCATGGCATGAACCCACTTATTATTATTATTATTATTAGCCTAGCCCAACTGCAAAAGGACAGTCTCAAACACTGATACCTACCTGACTATAACTGACTCATCTTTTTTTTCTTCCTTAGGAGAGTCATGGGACTCCATGGATGATGGGTCCCTCCCTACCCTCTCCTCCCCTCCTCTCCTCCCCTCCTCTCCTCTCCTCTCCTCTCCTCTCCTCCTTCCAAAGTCAAAGATAGTAAGTACTCTCAGGTGTGTCTGTCTGCAACTTTGCACGGTGTTTTGAACTTTTAATGTCAGAAATAGTAGAAGTGATAACAGTGGTGATGTGTAGTTTATCAAAACCTTTCAAAACTTTATTTATAAACACACTGTTGTTGATTCGGAAAATGTACAAAGGAAGACAAAACAAAGAGAATTAAACGACATCAAGTTAACACAAACAAAATGTTAAAATCTCTCCATCTCAACAATCGATTTGTCTTTTATACATTGGAAGGAAGAAAAACAAGAATTAAAGGACATCAAGTTAATACAAAAGAAAATGTCAAAATCTCTCCATCTCAACAATCGATTGTCTTTTATACATTGGAAGGAAGAAAAAAAAGAATTAAAGGACATCAAGTTAACACAAACAAAATGTCAAAATCTCTCCATCTCAACAATCGATTGTCTTTTATAAGTTGGTTGTAACGATGGTGTGTGTTATGAAACAATGAACCATGAGAGTCAGGAAGTAACTAAGCTTATCATTATTGCCCAACTTAAGATGGAGGACGCTTATATTCTTTGCAATGTAATTTGGTTTCACCCTTTTTGAGCCTTGAGTTTTTCAACATTTAGGTTACAATCAATTTTACATGAAGATAATTCAAATTTTATAATCATTTAACTAATCATTTTTAAACATGTGTAGCGATTTGAAGCTAATTTTTAACATATGATTTTTTGTTTACAAATATTTTTCACTTTGCAATCACAATAACCATTATTCATTTGAAATATTAATTTTGCAAATTTTTAAAAAAAACCCAAATATCAAATTCATTTTCGTGTTCAAATTAACCAACCAAAGTGACAAGATATATAATTGTATCAAAAAAGGGACAAGGGTGATCTAGCACCCTACATTGATACTTTCACCCTCTTGAACAAGGACTCTTTTAGTTGTTGGGAAATGTTAAATTTAGAGTTAGATGGCCAAGTAGGGACTTTTTTTTAAGAGAAATAATTGAATGTGGATTTCATGTTTTTTTT
>Ga0209611_10010841_pt1 | contig 13313 bp, 13 predicted proteins | sample S1TSphgellanicum_3_FD_187693 | JGI IMG/M metagenome (GOLD analysis project Ga0209611, IMG submission 187693) | Host-associated microbial communities from peat moss isolated from Minnesota, USA - S1T2_Fc - Sphagnum magellanicum MG (SPAdes) (version 2) | ecosystem: Host-associated > Plants > Peat... | reverse complement strand
ATAATTGTTCGTGTCGATCACGATCTTGCCCGCCAGCGGCGCGACCGGAACTGAGCGATAGGCCGACATCGGAATGGCGACGATCACGATGTCGCCAAAGGCGACCGCCTCATCCACCGTGCCGACTTCAGCGCCGACGGCATAGGGTAGGCTGAACAAGGTCTGAGGACCGCGCGAGTTACTGAGCATGACGTGATGCCCTGAGCGCACGGCCAGTTTCCCGATGGCGCGCCCGACGAAGCCCGCGCCGATAATTCCGATTTTCATGGTCTGCTTCCGTGTGGCCGGTCAGGGGCAGATTTAATTCATCACCAACCGATGATAAATTGTCAGATCTGCATCACACTCAACACCAATCAGAGGGTAATTATGGATCGGCTGACCAGCATGTCGGTCTTCGTCAAGGCGGCCGATCTCGGCTCCTTCGCTTCGGCGGCCGAGGCCATGGGGATGTCTCCCCAGATGGTCGCCAAACATGTCGTATTTCTGGAGGATCGTCTCGGCGGAGCCTTGCTGCATCGGACGACGCGGCGGCAGAGCCTGACCGATGTCGGAAGAGCCTATTATGACCGTTGCAAGCTGGTGCTGGCCGAGGCGGAAGCCGCCGACTTGGCGGCGCAAGATCTGCGTTCGCTGCCGAAAGGGGCGCTAAGGGTGAACGCCCCGATGACGTTCGGTTCCTTCAGCCTCGCGCCCTTCGTCACACGCTATCTCGCCCGCTATCCCGAAATGCAGATCGACCTCACGCTCAACGACCGGTTTGTCGATCCTTTGGAGGAGGGATTTGATGTGATGGTGCGGATTGGCGAGGTCGACGACAACGCGCTAATCGCCCGCCCGCTGGCGCCCTATCGGCTGATCGCCTGCGCCTCGCCGACCTATCTCGAACAGCGCGGCGCCCCGCAAACGCCCGCCGAACTGGAGCAGCACGATTGCCTTGCCTACGCCTACTGGTCGCCGAGCCTTCCCTGTCGCTGGCTGTTCACCCGCAACGGCAAGACGGAGGAGGTGAGAGCTAGCGGACGCCTCCGCAGTAACGACTGGAAGGCGTTATTGCATGCCGCGATCGAGGGCTACGGCGTCACGCTCGGGCCTGAAGGCGTGCTCAATGCCGAAATCGCCACCGGGCGTCTCGTCAGGGTCTTGCCGGACTACGAAGGGCCAACTCGGCCCATGCACGTGCTCTACCCGGCAGGCCGGCGCCCCACGGTCAAGGTTCGCAGCTTTGTAGATTCAGTCGTTGAAGCCTTCGGTCCCTCTTGAATGAAGCCTTCGATAAGACGCCAGCGTCTTTGAGGTAACCTCACCGCTATGACGGTCTCGGCGGCGGCATCTTCGGGAACGCCGGTAGGTCGGCCGGGATCGGCGGATGCCATGGCGGCGCGGAGGCGACGTAGATGTGGAGGCCCGGCGAGAGGTCGGAAACATCGTCTAGCGCGCCGAGCTTCACCGGCATGAAGGGCTCATGGGCCGGGACGCTCCACAGGGGGGCGCCGCAGTCGGGACAGAAGGCGCGGCCGACCTCGGCGCCGCTATCGCCAGTGGTGCGATAGACCTTGGGTTCGCCCTTGGTCACACAAACGGCGGGGATGGGCGCCAGCCCGACATAGTTGGGCCCGCCGCCGGACGTCTTCTGGCAATCGGTGCAGTGGCAGACGCCGACGCCCAAGAAGGGCGCCGTGACCTTGAATCGCACCGCGCCACAGGCGCAGCCTCCCTTACGTTCCATAACTTTTGATCTCCAGGAATGAGCTGACGTCCGGGCTTTTAGGGTGCTACTCCTGACAGCGTTATGGCAGCAGCATGGCGGTAGGAGACGCAAACATGCGACGTACGGAGCGCCTGTTCCGGATCATCCAGATCCTCCGCTCCAAGCGCGGTCCGGCGACGGGACAGCAGCTGGCCGATGAGCTTGAAGTGTCGCTGCGCACCCTCTACCGCGACATGGCCGAGCTGATCGCCCAGCGCGTGCCCATCCGGGGCGAGGCTGGCTCCGGCTATGTTCTCGACCGCGGCTACGACATGCCGCCGCTGATGTTGACGCCCGATGAGTTGGAAGCCGCGCTGCTGGGCGCCGCCTGGGTGGCCAGGCGGGGCGATCCGTCCCTGGCGCGCGGCGCTCGCGACCTCATCGCCAAGATCTCCGCAGCGGTTCCGCAGGCCCTGCGTCCGATCCTACTGGACGATGGGCTGCGGCCGATCTCTTTCAAGCCGATCGCGAAGGAGCGGTTCGACCTGGGCGGTCTGCGCCGGGCGTTACGCGAACGCTACAAGGTGGTGATCGACTATGAGGATGGCGATGGGAAGTTCTCCCGCCGCACCATCTGGCCGATCTTTATCGCCTATATGGAGGACATCCGCATCATCGTCGCCTGGTGCGAACTGAGGCAGGACTTCCGCCATTTCCGGACCGACCGCATCAGCGCCGTCGACGTTATGGACGAACGCTATCCGGGACGACCGGCCGACTTGCGCGCTCAGTGGAAGGCGCTTCAGGCGCGGGGCTCACGTGGGGATTTTTCCCTTGTCGGCCAGAAAGTCCAGCAAGGCGCGGACGCGTGACGGCAAGGGGCCGCCTTGGCCGACATAGAGGGCGTGGAAGACCTCCTTGTCACCGGGATTGAACGCCTCCATGACCGGCGCGAGCCGCCCCGCCGCGATGTCATTTCGCACGGTGAAGGCGGCGAGGCGCGCGAGGCCGACGCCGCCCAGGGCCAACTGGCGCAGCCCTTCGCCGTCGCTGGCCTGCACACGCCCCACGGTCGGCGCCACCACGATCTCGCCGTGGGACGGGTCTTTGAGAGGCCATCCTTCGACGGCGCGCGCATAACCGAAGCCGAGGCGATTATGAGCCTCAAGTTCGGCGATGGTCTTCGGCTCACCGAATCTTTCGAGGTAGGCAGGCGAGGCCACGATCATCATCGCCGTCTCGCCCAGCTTGCGCGCGACAAGGCTGGAGCTTTTCAGTGGCCCGGCCCGCACCGCGACGTCAGTGCGCTCGGCGAGCAGATCGATCACCGCGTCGGTCTGCACGATATCGAGCGAGACGCCGGAATAAAGGTCGAGAAATGCGGGCAGCACGGGCGCCAGCACATGGGTGGCATAAGATGCGCTGGTGTTGAGGCGGATCCGCCCGACCGGACGCTCGCCGTTGGACGCCCCGCGCTCAGCATCCTCCAGATCGGCGAGGATGCGGGTCGCCCGCTCGTAGAAGGCGCAGCCCTCCGCCGTCAGCAGGAACTTGCGGGTCGAGCGGTTGACGAGCCGCGTTCCAAGCCGGGCCTCAAGCCGGGCGATCAGCTTGCTGACGGCGGACGGCGTCATTCGGCAGACACGCGCCGCAGGCGAAAATCCGCCCTGCTCGACGACTCGGACGAAGATCTCCATCTCGCCGGATCGGTTGACGTCGATGCGCGCCATGGTGATTTCAATTCATAGATGATGTGCCAATCAGCATTCTATCTCACCTGAATGACCACGTCTATTTGTCGGCCTCCACGCCATCGCGGAAAGGCGAGACCGATCATGCCCTTGGCGCTCTACGCGCTCACGGCCGGAGCCTTCGGCATCGGCGTCACCGAGTTCGTCATCATGGGCCTTTTGCTCGAGGTGAGCGCGGACCTGCACGCCTCGATCGCCCAGACGGGCCTGCTCATTTCCGGCTATGCGCTAGGCGTGGTCGCCGGCGCGCCGACCTTGACCGTCCTGACCAGACGCTGGCCGCGCAAGACCGTGCTGATCGGCCTGATGGTGATATTCACCCTCGGCAACGCCGCCTGCGCCCTGGCCCCCAGCTACAGCTTCCTGATGGCGGCGCGGATCCTCACCGCCTTGGCCCACGGCGCCTTCTTCGGCGTCGGCTCGGTCGTCGCCACCCGCCTCGTGACGCCCGATCGCAAGGCGTCCGCCATCGCGATCATGTTCACCGGCGTGACGGTCGCCAACATCCTGGGCGTGCCCTTTGGAACCTGGCTCGGCCAGCAACTGGGCTGGCGCGCGACCTTCTGGGCCGTGGCCGCTATAGGGCTCGCGGCGCTCGCCGTCATCGCCCGGCTGGTTCCACAAGACGAGGCGACGCCGGAGGCCTCCGACTGGCGTCAGGACGTCAAGGCGATGGCGAGGCGGCCGGTTCTGCTAGGGCTGCTGACGACAGTGCTCGGCTATGCGGGGGTCTTCGCGGTCTTCACCTATATCGCGCCGATGCTGACGACGATCACCGGCTTTCCGAAGCTCGCCGTGTCGCCGATCTTGCTGGTGTTCGGCGGCGGCCTGGTCGCGGGCAACCTCATCGGCGGGCGACTGGCGGACTGGCGCCTGGTTCCCACGGTGCTGGGAACCCTGGCTGTGCTGGCGGCCGTGCTGGGTTTCATGAGCATCGCGCTCCATGGCCAGATCGCCGCCGTCGTCTCCATCGGATTGCTCGGAGCGGCCGGCTTCGCGACCGTCGCGCCCTTGCAGATGTGGGTGCTGGAGCAGGCGCGGGGCGCTGGGCAAAGTCTCGCCTCCAGCTTCAACATCGCCGCCTTCAATCTCGGCAACGCGCTGGGCGCCTGGGTCGGCGGCATGGTGATCGACCGAGGAATGGGACTGGGCGCCGTCCCGGTCTTCGCCGCCGTGTTTCCGCTGGCGGGCCTCGCGGTGGCGATGGCCAGCCTGCGGCGCAGCCGACAAGCATCACGACAATCGCAGCGCCGGTGCCCTGCACACGAAGGACAACTATGATGGAATACCGTCGTCTCGGCGCATCCGGGCTCAAGGTTCCGGCTTTAAGTTTTGGCGCGGGCACGTTCGGCGGCGCCGGCCCGCTCTTGAGCGCCTGGGGGCAAACGGACACGCAAGAGGCCCGCCGCCTTGTCGATATCTGTCTCGACGCCGGCGTGACCTTCTTCGATACGGCCGATGTCTATTCCAACGGCGCATCGGAAGAGGTGCTGGGCCAGGCCATCAAGGGTCGGCGCGGCGATGTGCTGATCTCCACCAAGACCAGCCTACCCATGGGCGATGGTCCAAACGATGCAGGATCGTCACGGTCGCGGCTCATAAAGGCGGTCGATGACGCGCTGCGGCGGCTCGACACTGATTACATCGATCTCTTTCAGTTGCACGCCTTCGACGCCGGCACGCCGATCGAGGAGGTCCTGGCCACGCTGGATACCCTGATCCGCGCGGGCAAGCTGCGCTATGTCGGTGTCTCCAACTTCTCGGGCTGGCAGGTCATGAAATCCTTGGCCCTGGCCGATCGCTATGGCTGGCCGCGCTATGTCGCCCAGCAGGTCTATTATTCGCTGATCGGGCGTGACTATGAGTGGGAGCTCATGCGGCTGGGCCGGGACCAAGGCCTTGGCGCTCTGATCTGGAGTCCGCTCGGTTGGGGACGGCTGACCGGTAAGATTCGGCGCGGCGAGCCAATCCCCAAAGGCAGCCGCTTGCATGAGACGGCGCAATTTGGGCCACCGATCGAGGACGAACCTCTCTACCGCGTCGTGGATGCGCTGGATGAGCTCGCCAGCGAGACCGGCAAGACCGTGCCGCAGATCGCGCTCAACTGGCTGCTGCAACGGCCCACCGTGTCTTCGGTTATCATCGGCGCCCGCAACGAAGCGCAGCTGCGCGATAACCTCGGAGCCGTCGGCTGGACGCTGACGCCCGAGCAGATCGCCAAGCTCGACGCGGCAAGCGCGGTGACCGCGCCCTATCCGTATTTCCCGTACCGGAGGCAGGAGGGCTTCGCCCGACTCGATCCGCCCCTTGCATGACGCAAATGGTCATCGCGGCGTCCAGATCATGCCCCGCTTAACAAGCAGCGGACTCACGCTGCGCATCTCTACAGGGCATGGGTTGAGGATAACTCAACAGAGTCTCAGCCATGAATCCTACGAAGGCGGCCAGCTTGGGCGAGGGGTGCCGGCTGGCGGGCCAGAGGATGTGGAACGCGCCGAAATCGCGCAACCGATCCTCCAGCACACTGACCAGTATTCCGCTTTCGAGCTGTCGGCGGATGGCGAACAGCGGCAGGCAGGCCAGTCCGAAGTCCGCCTCGGCCAGGCAGATCAGCGGTTCCAAGGCGTTCGCCGCCATGGCCACGGGAAGCTCCAGCTCGCCTCCATCTGCCACAAGCGGCCAGGGCTCCAGCTTGCCCGTGGACGGGTATTTGTAGCGCAGGCAGGCGTGGCCAATCAGGTCTTCAGGCGTCAACGGCGCACCTCGCTCCGCCAGATAGCCGGGCGTGGCGACGATGCGATGCGAGAAGGCCCCCACCTTGCGCATCATCAGGCGGGAATCGGCGGCCGCTCCGGTGCGGATGACCGCATCGAAGCCGTCGTCGATCACGTCCACCATCCGGTCGGTGAAGTCGAGGTCGAGTATGATCTCCGGATAGGCGCGCATGAAGGCCATGACCGCCGGCATCATCAGCATGCCGATCATCGGCATACTGACCCGCAATTTGCCGCGCGGCGCGCCCCGCGTCTGGGAAAGCTCGATCTCGGCCGCCTCGATCTCGCAGAAGATGCGCCGACAGCGGTCCAGGAACAGCGCGCCTTCGGCCGTCAGGGTCAGCGCCCGGGTCGAACGGTGGAACAGCCGCACGCCCAGCCGCGCTTCAAGCCGGGCCACCGCCTTGCCGATGGCCGACGCCGATATGCCAATCTTGCCGGCCGCCGCCGTGAAGCCGCCCGCCTCGGCGGTCTGAACGAACGCGTTGAGCGCCCCCAGATGCTCTATGACTACGCCTCCAATTGTGGACAAATATGTCCCATATAATCGGAACTCTAGGCCCATTTTTCCATGGCAGCGACGGTCATACGATCGCCGCCATGCCCCAAGGTTCGCTCCGTTCCACCACACAGCCGGCGCCATCGGCGTCACATCGACTTCCAATGGCGGGGCTGCTCGCGCTCGCCATGGCCGGCTTCATCACGATCTTGACCGAAACCTTGCCGGCCGCCCTGTTGTCACAGATCGGCGCCGGTCTGTCGGTATCGCGGGCGTGGGTCGGCCAACTCGTGACCGCCTATGCGGTCGGCTCGCTGGTCGCGGCGATTCCACTCACCGCCGCGACCCACGCCATGCGCCGGCGTTCACTGCTGCTGTTCGCAATCAGCGGTTTCGCGGTCGCCAATATCGTAACAGCCGTTTCCCGGGACTACCTCCTGACTCTGGCCGCCCGATTTGGCGCGGGCATGTCAGCGGGGCTGCTCTGGGCGCTTCTGGCGGGCTATGCCGCGCGCATGGCGCCGCCGCATCTGACGGGGCGGGCGGTCGCGGTCGCCATGGCCGGCACGCCCCTCGCCCTGGCGATTGGCGTTCCGGCGGGCGCCTGGCTGGGCGCGGCGCTGGGCTGGCGGGCGAGTTTTGCAATCATAAGCGCGCTCAGCCTGAGCCTCATCGGCTGGGTGCTGGCGGCCGTGCCGGATTTTCCCGGCCAGACCACGACCACGAAACGCGTCTCTCTTCTCGGCGCTCTGAACCTACCCGGCATTCCAGCCGTGCTGACGGTGATGCTGACTTTCGTCCTGGCTCACAATATCCTCTATACTTACATCCGGCCGGTTCTGGATCGCGCGGAGCTCGGCGGATCAACCGATCGCGTTCTCCTCATTTTCGGCCTAGCGGCGCTGCTCGGCATATGGACGGTCGGTATGTTGATAGACCGCCGGCTGCGCACCTTGGTTCTGTCGAGCACGCTCCTCTTTGGCCTGGCCGTCATCCTGTTCCTCATCGACGGGCGCGCGCCCTTCACCGTCTATGCCGCAGCCTGGATATGGGGCCTCGCCTTCGGTGGCGCGGCGACCTTGTTCCAGTCCGCCCTCGCCAACCAAGCCGGCGAAGCGGGCGATGTGGCGCAATCGATCCTGGTCACGATCTGGAACCTGGCCATCGCTGGCGGCGGACTGGTCGGCGCCCTGCTGCTGGAAGCTGTGGGCGTGGGCGCCTTTCCGTTGGCGCCGCTAGCGCTCCTGGCTCTAGCTTTCGTGGTCACCCTGAATACCCGGCGTCACGGCTTTCCATCTGCTCGGCTCTGCTGAATCCACACTGGAGATAATACGTGTCCGTCCAGACCTCATCCGCGCTTAACTCAATCGGCGCACGCCTCGACGCCGTCATCGATGGCGCAATCGCGGGCGAACGCATCGTCGGCGCCGTTGTCCTGGTCTCCTGGCACGGAGAGCCCATCTATGCCCGCGCCGCCGGCATGGCCGATCGCGAAACCGGCCTGGCGATGCCCCACGACGCGCTCTTTCGCTTCTCCTCCGTCTCCAAGCTGTTCGTCGCCGCAGGGGTCATGGCCCTGGTGGGACAAGGCGTGCTCGATCTCGACCAGCCCATCGTCAAGTGGCTGCCGGAGTTCGAGCCGACCTGGGCGGGGGAAAAGGCGACGATCACCCCGCGCCAGTTGCTCAGTCACACTGCAGGGCTCGGCTACACCTTTTTCGAGCATGAGGATGGCCCTCTTCACAAGGCTGGTGTGTCCGGGGGGATGGACCGGTCGGGCATCACGCTCGCGGAGAATATGCGCCGGCTGGCCAGCGTCCCGCTGAACGCCGCGCCGGGAACGGCATTCGCCTATTCGCTGAGCCTCGACGTCGCCGGCGCCGTGATCGAGGCGGCGACGGGGCTGGGTTTGCCCGAGGCTATGCGGCAGCTTGTGACCGAACCACTCGGTCTCGCCGACACAGGCTTTACCGTCGCCGCTTCCTCCCGCCTCGCGGCCGCCTATGTCGATGACACGCCGCGTCCCCGCCGGATGGCCGAGCCGGACATCGTGCCGCTGATGCCGGGCTTGGCGGGACTAGAAATGGATCCATTGCGCGCCTTCGGCGACACCGAATTTGCGTCCGGCGGCGCGGGCATGATCGGCACGGCCCAAGACGTGCTGCGTCTGCTCGAAGCGCTGCGCCAAGGCGGCGCGCCGCTTATGCCGCCTGACCTGGCGGCCGAGATGGGCCGCGACCAGATCGAGGGCCTGGTCATCGAGGGCTCGCCGGGCTGGGGCTACGGCCTCGGCTTTTCGGTGCTGCGCGATCCCCGCGCGGCGGGCGTCGTGGAATCGCCAGGAACATGGCGCTGGGGCGGAGCCTATGGCCATAGCTGGTTCGTCGATCCGGCCCAGGGCCTCTCGGTCGTGGCCCTCACCAACACGGCGCTCGAAGGCATGTCGAACTGGGGCCGCTTCCCCGCCGACCTCAGCCGCGCGATCTATGCCGCCCTGTGAATATGACGCTTCAGGTCCGCGAATCCGCTTTTCAATGGGACTGGATCAATGGCGGCGCGCGACCCGCTGGGCGGACTCTAACCGCCCGACCGCGGTTTCTCGATGCCTGGGATGGCGCTGATCTGTTCGACGAGGAAGTCGATCAGCAACCGGACACGCGCGATGCCCGCGCGCTCCGGGACGATCAGGAGGCTCAGAGGGACAGACGGCAAGGCATAATCGGGGAGGATCACCTCAAGCCGACCAGCCGCCAGAAGATCATCGACAAGCCATCTGTGAGCGGGCGCGACTCCCCGCCCCGCAACCACGGCCTCGCGGGCGGCAAGCCCATGATCGACCCGCAGACGCCCGCCGAAGGGCAGCACATGGTGTTCGCCGTCCGGCCCCCGCAAAGCGAGCGTATCGCTCCCGGCTATGTTCGACATTCGTATGCCGTCATGGGCAAGCAGGTCCTTTGGAGCCGCCGGTCTGCCGCGCGCGGCCAGATAGTCCGGCGACGCCACAAGCAAGCGCCGAGACTGGCCGAGGCCGTGCAGCTTCATCGCGCTATCCGTGAGCGGCCCCAGCCGAAGGGCGACATCGACGCCCTCCCGCACAAGGTCGATGCGCTCGTCGGTAAGGCTGAGATCGATGCCTATGTCGGGGTAACGGTCCTGAAAGGCGAAGATGAGCCGGCTGATGTGCAAAACACCGATCGCCGCCGTGCACGAGACTCGGATCGTGCCGGCTGGCGCACCCCGCGCGCTCCGGGCCTCATCGCTGGCCTGGTCTATGAGCCGCAGAATCTGGACGCTGTTTGCGTAGTAGCGGGCGCCTTCATCCGTCATCGTGACGCGACGGGTAGTTCTACTGAGCAGCGGAACGCCCAGGGCCTCCTCGAGCTCTCTCAAATGCCGCGTGATCGTGGACTGCCCTACCTGGAGCTCTCGCGCGACGGCCGACAGGCTGCCGCGCTCGGCCACGCGGACGAAGGTGCGTATGCGCTCGAGTGTAACGTCCGACTTATCCATTATTCGGCAAAGCATTATCCATTGCCAACATATAGTGGCTCATTCAGGCGCGGCCTAGGTTCGGGATCAATGTCCCCGCCTACCGGATCACGTCCCATGAATGTTCTGCTGATCTTCGCTCATCCCGAGCCCCGTTCGCTCAATGGCGCGCTCCGCGACGTCGCCATCGACGAACTCAAGGCCCAAGGCCACGACGTGCGCGTCTCGGATCTCTACGCCGACGGTTGGGCATCGAATGTCGACCGCGCTGATTTTCCCTCCCTCGCCCCCGACGCTCGGTTTAAGCCGGCCGCCGCGTCGGCGGACGCGTTCGCCGCCGGCGCTCTGACAGAGGACGTCAGAGCCGAGCAAGAGAAGCTCCTGTGGGCCGACGTCTTGATCCTGCAGTTTCCCCTTTGGTGGTTCAGTATGCCCGCGATCCTCAAAGGCTGGGTCGATCGGGTCTATGCCTACGGCTTCGCCTATGGCGTCGGCGAGCACAGCGATCAGAGATGGGGCGACCGCTATGGCGAGGGCACGCTCGCCGGAAAGCGCGCCATGCTGATCGTGACCGCCGGCGGTTGGGAAGAGCATTACGCCCCCCGCGGGGTTAATGGACCAATCGACGATCTGCTGTTCCCGATCCATCACGGCATTCTCTATTACCCGGGCTACGACGTGCTTCCGCCGTTCGTCGCCTATAGCGTCGATCGTCTCGACGAGGCCGGTTTCGAGCCCATGGCCGAGCGACTGCGCGACAGGATGCGCGCGCTCGCAACGACGCCGCCGATCCCTTATCGCCGCCAGAACGGCGGTGATTACCTGATTCCGAGCATGCAGCTGCGCCCGGACCTGGGTGATCCGGGCGTCACTGGGTTTGCGCTGCATCTGAACAGCAGAGGCTCGGCCGGCTAGGGTGAACGTCAAGTTTTCGGATTTGAGATCGGCGGTTGTCGCCTCGGGGCGCCCCAGCTGGATTCTGGGGACGGGAGTAACGGCTAGCGGGCTCGAATTGGTCGAGATCGGTCGCGCCGTTCTGGGGGATGGCCACACTGCCGTCCGAGGGCTGAACACCGGAAGCCGTAGCCAGAGCGGGCGATTGACGATCGGCGCCTACGCCTCACTCGCAACGGATATTCTCAAGGTTGGTGAGGTGACAAACCGCTTGCTGGCGACGACAGGTGCCTAAAACATTGAGGCCCAAACGCCGGCTGGGTCTCGACCTCGCGTCCATCCGTCTGGCCCTGACGATCACGGAGCACCGGAGCCTGCGCCGAGCCGCTCTCGGCGTCGGCTTGAGCGAGTCCGCTCTGAGCCACCGGCTCCGCACGCTTGAAGAGGCGTTGACGGTTTCGCTTTTCCACCGCTCGTCCGAAGGTGTCGAACCGACCCAGGCCGGGCTGATGTTCTTCAAACAGGCCCGCCAGGCCCTGCATATCATCGACTTGGCGGTTGCTAATGCCGCCGCGACGAGCGTCGGCAAGGCGGGCCGGCTCACCCTTGGCCTCTACACGTCGCTCGCCAGCGGCCAACTCCGAGACGCCCTATCTGACTACCGACTGGCGCATCCAGACATCGAGTTCGACTTCGTCGAAGCGGCGCGCTCTGAATTGGTCGAGGGCCTGAGTTCACGATCCATCGATATCGCGGTGCTGCTTGGGCCGGCTGACTTGAACCTCGGCGAGGCCTTGCCGCTCTGGCGCGAGCAAATCCATGTCGCCATGGCCGATGACCACAGACTGGCGCGGCGACCACTGGTCAGTTGGGCGGACCTCGTCCACGAGACCTTTCTGGTGTCCACCGGCGGGGCAGGTCCCGAAGCTGCGTCCTTCCTCGCGGCGCGCCAAGCCGAACAGGGTCAGCTTCCCCGCATCCGATCCCATACCGTCAGCCGAGAGACGATCTTCTCCATGGTCGGCATGGGCTTTGGTGTATCGCTGACGATCAGCTCAAGCCTGGATCGGCGACCCGCGGGCGTGGTCGCCGTGCCGCTTATGAGTGAGCGTCAACCGGTCCAGGTCCCATTCACCGCCTACAGAGATCCCGGCAACGACAATCCGCCGCTGCGCCGGTTCTGGTCGTTGCTCAAAACCCGCTATTCTTCGTCGCCGTCGTCGGCGACTAGCCCACGCCATTTGTCCGCCGCGCCTTCGCGAACTCCCGATCCGACGCCATGAATCGCGCCAGCATGGGCGCGATCAGTTTGGCCGGCTCGGTCGCCTGTCCCGTTTCCCGGCCGAGTACCTCGGCATAGGCCGCGAGGTCGCGGTGTACGGCGGCGGGAAGCTCGATTGTGAGCTTGACCGGCCGTTCGTCCGCCAAGGGACCAAGCTTCAACTTCGCCATGGGTCAGCCCCCATAGGGTTCAAGGACAAGGTCGCGCGTCACGATCACGCGCACGGGGAAGCCCGGCCGGATGGTGATCGTCGGCTGGATGGTTAGGGATCGCCCCACCACCTGGCGCCCGGCCTGGCTGATGCTGTCGGACGCGCCCTGACGCAGCGCCTGGACGAGATCGTTTTCGTTGGACGAGGTCCCGGCCTCGGCGCCGACGCTCAGGATAGTCGAGAGCATGGCGGCTTTGAAGAGCTGGCCCCAGTGGTTGTCGACCTGATCCTCCAAGCCCGCAAAGCCCTGCGGATCGGCGCCCGGCTGGCGCTCCAAAACGATCGAGCGGCCGTTGGGCAGGATCAGTCGGTTCCAAACCAATAGCGCGCGATTCTGTCCAAAGGCGATCTGGGCGTCATACTGGCCGACCAGGCGAGCGCCCTGCGGGATCAGCAGGAAGCGGCCCGTAGGCCCGTCATAGACGTTCTCGGTCACCTGGGCCGTCACCTGTCCCGGTAGGTCGGACCGCAGCCCCGTCACCAAGGCGGCGGCGATCACCGCCCCGGCCTGAACCACATAGGGGCTCGCCGGGGCCTCGACCCGATCCGTGCTGACCGTGCGATGGTCGGCCGCGCCGTTCAGGAAGGCCAACTTGTGATCGGCGTCGGCTGACGGGCTCGCCGCCTGGCCTTGGGCCGCCGGATTGGCGGCTAGCGCGCCCAGGCCGGTGAGGCCGCCTAGCTCGGACGGCGAAGCAGTCGATGCCGCCGATGCGGACGCCG
>Ga0209611_10010840_pt1 | contig 13313 bp, 7 predicted proteins | sample S1TSphgellanicum_3_FD_187693 | JGI IMG/M metagenome (GOLD analysis project Ga0209611, IMG submission 187693) | Host-associated microbial communities from peat moss isolated from Minnesota, USA - S1T2_Fc - Sphagnum magellanicum MG (SPAdes) (version 2) | ecosystem: Host-associated > Plants > Peat... | reverse complement strand
TTCCTTGTGCACTCCTGTGTATACCTCTAGTTATGTTAATTTTCCAATTGTTCAAAATATCAACAACATTGCTAAACTATATTCCAAATATACTAAATAGAGCCAAGCTCCATTGGTGTCCAATTCTCTTCAATTGAACCCATTGAATCAACCTTTAAATACTTAGCAATGTGCTTTCCTCCAAATCCAACATGACATCATCCAAATCTGTCATAGTTTCCTAGCATGTTGGTGAGCTTGGTTCCTCCACCTCACTAATGGTAATGTTATTAGCCAATACAAGCTGGTGTATATCTCTATTATAAGCAAGTATTAATGATTCATATGGATCGTCCTCACATCGTTTGAATTTCTAGGCCATTTATATTGTAAGATTGATTTGTCTATTTTCTTGTCAACTTGAAATTCAAGAAGGTAGTCGCATTACCATTGATACCATGTTTTGAAATTTCAATTTGTTGGATCTGCTAAGCATGGATAATACCCAAGAGGTTGTGGCAAATTGTTCAAAAACTTTGATATGAATATCTTTATCATGGTCGCATATATTTTGTAATCTTACAAGTGATTAGAGGATGCCTAGTATCCAACCTTTGTTTGTTACTTTGGATATAGACCCACGAGCTTTTTTTTTTAATAAATGGGTGCAAATTCAACTTTAGTGGTGTTCAACAAAAGTGTCAAGGGTATGGATATCATGACATGTTGCAAATGAACAAATGAACCGAAATTTAAGTTATTTTGTTGATATGTTGTAATTCACAACAAAAACAATATTCAATTTGCAAGATATTACATAATTACATGTAGTTATGGTCACATTTTTATAAATGTTTATTTAATTTGTGCATTTATTGCTAACATGAAAACATAATAAATTGTTTGCATGCAACTAGTGACCTTAAAACATTTAAAAGTGTTAGAACTGCTACAAATGTCTGAATAGCCAAAAAATCTACATGCAAATGCTATCAGGTGGTTTTTTATGTTGAACATCAATTATAAAATCAATTGTTGTTCATATCAAGAAATAATTATCTATAATAAGCTAAGAAGCATAAGATGATTAGATGTTTTCGTATCATAATTTGATTTTGGGATGGGAGATTACACACATTGGAGCCATTTAAATTGTCTTAAGATTGAGCTATGCAATGCCACGTGGAACTACAGATGACATGGCAAAATATTCTTTCTATGTCGGTCTTCAAAGAATATCCTTCCATGTCAATAGGATTTGTTAAAAAATATACTTGTTAAAGTGGATGGAATATCCTAGGAATATTCCTTTGCACTCACACTCATGGTGACGGGCTCACAAAATAGTAGAGGGGGAAAAAAAAATGCCAACTCCAATGTAAGCATTTCATTTTTCAAAACACCTTGCCATTTGCCAAAGAGATTAAATTTTGCTATATAAGGTTCTCCAAATATACTAGAAATTTTATGCTCGTGCTTTGTGTGTAATGTAATTAAATGCTCACAAATTTCACACAATTGTGCCTAATCACTTTAAGCCAAGTCCCCCTTCGTATTATTTTCCCTACCTACAATTACTTTACCGATGTGGTCTACACATGGGTTGTAACATTGCCCTCCCCCACAGTTGCCACTCTAGAAGGTTACCTCATATTCAGTCATGCTTTAATTTATCTCAAGCATTTCATAACTGAGTGCAGACCTCGAGTTCTTGCCTCAATTCTAAGGGCGTAATGCCCAACCAACAAGGCCTTCCCTAGTTGTGTTTTTGGGTTTGGTGTTCCTTCCAAAAATTTAGTTTGGCAAAAGTGGCGAATTTTTGCTGGAAAAACACATTTCAGATTGGAAATTTAACACATTTCTCCAAGGTTTTCTTCGAAATCTCTCCTAAAATAATGGAAATTCACCCAAATAAATGGTACCTAAATGGGACACACCCAGACAAAGTGGCAACTTCCCTTGCTACCATGCAAAGCTAAGATTATGAGACGAACATTTGTGAACAACCATGGTTTAGTTTTAGGGTTTGGAGTTCCTGTGGCTTGTTCTCAACAAAAGGCCAAGCTTTTCTTGTAACTGCTGGAGCATGAATTTTTCAATACCTTTCTTACAAGTCTCATGCTCACCTTGAAAGTGTTCCGGGGGGGTGCTTCACAGGCCTTTAGTAGGTTTGCCTGTTAGCACCTGCCTACAAGTTTCCTGCAATAGATTACGAGACGCTAGACCTTAAGTCTTCCAAGAGGCACAGTTGCTTTCCAGTTCTTTTTTGTTACGGTACACATGTAGCGTCATACGCTCTGCAATGTCTGCACCTGGATTCTACTCAGACCGGTCATTTGGAAGAAGAATTTCCTCACATTCAGATCTGTGTAGTGACAAAGCTTTGATGGTCATGGTATCAGATGTTGCAATGTAGGAAAGAAAGATAAGAATGCGGAATGGGTCGATCGTATCCTTGTAAATGAAAGGAAGGATAATCTGGATGAAGACAAAAGAACAGCAATGAAGACGAGGCAATCGTTAGGTACAAAAGAAAAACCTCAAAGCAAAGAAGAAGCATGATGAGCTCATGGAGAATGGGGATGTCACAGCTCAGGATGGCACAACAAAGGCTCAGGTGTGCTATTAGTTCCCACCGTTGGGTAACTACTGCATGCTCACACTTGCTAGAGTAGCTTGTATTACCTCAATACAATGTGAATAGTGAAATCTGAGAGATCTCATTGAAGGTGCTGAACCCTTTGGAAAGTATTTGCTTTGCCCCAACTGTGGTGATTAGCAGTAGGCCCTTACGGTATTTCTCTCAAGGAAAGCTTGGGAATTAGATTCAAGAACCACATAAATAACCTGCACCCAAAAAAAAATTGGATGCTGATGATTATGGATCTCCACCAATTGATGAGATTCAGCAATTCTCCTTTTTCACAGAGGTTGGAGCAGACAGGAGAAATTGAAACAATACCCAAGAACTAGCATTGGAGGTAAACCCTAAACCATCTATTTGAACTCCTGCCTCATCTGATTCGTTTGTCTTATTTAAAATTAGCTCATGACATTGAATAAGCCCAATTTAGAAGTTCAGTTTCCTTTTGGTTAGGGTGCAATTGAGATCCTAGTACATTTTCTGTGCATATTTTCCTCTCAACACAAGCCTTGCAATATGATTTTGTTGCTGGCTGCTTGGGATCTGCTTGTGCAACTTCACAGTGTGCACTTCCAATGTAGTACAAATCCCATAGGATCTAGAGTGATTGAAGAAATTCCCCATGTACATGAGGTAACTTGGAAACTGGCAATGCTGATGAAGAAGCTGAAGCAAAACATGGGGTCCTTGAACTTGAATCTGTTGATACAGAACATAACTCCAGTGTGTTGAAGCTTGCAAATGTGTGAATCAATTGTGCGGTGCCAGATAAAATTTGAATCCCTCCAACTTGTGCATTTGTATGTTGACCTGTAGACTTTTTTTCCTTTCACAGAGAAAATTCCAAATTGTAGGCATGTACATGAGCCAATAGAGAAAAGTAGAGAACCCGCCCACAAAACAAAGAAGAAAGAGATGGTCCCATGTTGGAGGTTTACAACATCTAGGGATGAGAAATTGGAGTTTGTTGTGTAGTGAAAATTTAGTGCATCTAGAGATCATTGAGTTAAGTCATGTCTGCAAAATCCCAACATGAATCACCACCCTATTTACAATATTATTGTTGGTATGCTCCCTCAGAGTTGTGCAATAGATGAACAACTTATGCACCTGTGCTCATTGAAGGAGCTGTGCAGTAGATGAGGAACTTATGCATATGTTCTCATTGAGGGCTTTCCAAAGGTACCAATAGTGCACCCCGAATTTCTTTTTTTTTTTTAAATTTGGATTATATATACTGAATTTTCAGTGATGTAAATACTTAAAATTCAATAACCCTTACAGTCCAGGTCTAAACTCTAAACCAGTGCTATGCAGGTACCTGGTTTGGAGGGGTAAAACTGTGGGTTCCAGTTCCAATTAATGAAATCTAAACCGAAATCAAGTCTGACTTTGGAAACTAGTTCCAAATCTGGAATCAGAATAATTGTTTTTTGAAGACCCAAACCTGTAACTAGATTCTCGGTTCAATTTATGTGGAACTTGATTTTCAGAATCGAAATTAGAATTGTAATTTTGTTTAAGAACCTGAACTGAAGGTCCTTCATGAAAGTAAAGAATCACCCAACACTGGTCTAAACAATATGAAATCACCTCATTGCCTGCACCTGTACTCATCAAGAGCTTTCTAACAGTACTAGGAAGACAATGGCTGCAGCCAGCTGATGCCCCCTTATTTGGGAGATCTGGATGCAACAAAACATTCAAAACAAGCACACTACCTTCCTTCATAGCAAGATGCCAATGCTACTGGGTATTGCCTTTTCTCTCTCTCTCTCTCTCTCTCTCTCTCTCTCTTTTCTCTATTCATGCTTTACAACAGGAACTAGCATTTTGAGTATTCACATGGAGGTGACCTCTGCCTCTTACAGAAGTTGTTGCTTCAGCTTCTACCATTGTTCAAATTATTTTCAAGATCCCATTTTTATGGCTCATACAATGTGCCTACTAGGTACTCTATGTAAGAGTGATAAATCTTTACAAACTTATAACAGTTGAAATTTTGTTATTTTACTTAGCAGTTGCACATTGCATCATGCATCCTAGTACCCTCAGGACCATGGGGACATTGCATATTGTGGGGACCTATAGAGTCCATGGGTTGATGGCAACATAACAAGGTTGGTTATCATCGATGGATAAGGAACAACCCTTTTATTATTGGAGAAATTTTTTTCCAAGAAGTGAGATTTTAAAATGTGAGAATGAAGTGATTTTTTTGGAGGGGGGAGTTTTGAGTTTTTGCTCCAGTTGTAGCCAACATATAGAGGGATGATTAAATTTTTGAACTTAAATTATTGATATCATCATGGTAAAATTAAATGGTTGAGAATCTTTATACTTATACCAATACCAATCTGGTATGTACAAAAGATGAGACCAGTACAACAGTGCAACCTACCTACCATTAATGGCTGGAGCTATCATGAGCTGCATGTTTTTGAGGAGTCATAGTGGCAAGCTTGATGGTTTATGTTTGGCTTTGCATTGGTCAAACATTGTCCATGTGATGGGATCTTATGTCACAGAACTGAGTGTTCGCACATTTGTTGTTCAAGTCCCCCCCTTCCCTTTCCCCCTGCCAGATCCCACCATCAAGCTCTTGATTCTGGTTGCTGCAGCACACACCCCTGTGGTACATAACTTATGTGCAAAATTCTGACATACAAAATCTATTTGTGAGCTCAAGAAAACAATAATAGAAATTACATGTGATTTGTGATAAAAGTTGCTGGAGGATTGTTTTGCCCCGAAAGCAACAAACACATGTCGAGTGGGCTCCTGGTCATAAAAACCACTCCTGGACATAAAAACCTACCGATTTTTATCTAGTCTAATCAACGGACACCTTATGAAGTGTAAAAAAGCCAGTGGGTTTTTTGAAATACATAATGACCATGGTGGAGCTGGGCATTTCATTTTTTTTTTTGAAAAACCGGCTGGCTATTTTCAAATGTTTCCTTTGATACCCGGCGGGTACCCATGCAGCATGATGGCTTTTTCAAAAGACCCGCTGGCTTTCTTACACTTCATAGGGTGTCCTCTACTCAGGCTACCCTCTGGGTATCATGGGAAAAATAATTCCCAAAAAGATGGAGGCTAGTTTTTTGGCGCCACATAAAGCCCCCCCCCAGGTCCTAGGGCTTTACCCTTCATAGCCAATATTGGCTTTCTGCCCATTAAGTATAGAGCTAGGGTGGAGCCCAAGGTTTGGGGGGTATGATGCCCTGCAGCAGCTGCCAGGGCATAACCCCTGGTGTAATGAACAAGGATGGCCAGTATGGCAGGAGTTGCACGGAGCACATTTTGCAAGAAGCAATAGCCTGCCCATGAGTTGTTCATTGCTGCAGGTTCAAACAAAAATCATGCAAGAATTGCAATTGTGTTAAATGATTCGGTGATATGAAAGCAAGATGAATTTCCATTTTGTAAATATTAATATTTTTATTTTTATTTTTATTTTTTAATTTATTTGTTTGTGTCTGAAACTGACAAGTAGTAATATTCTTGGGAAAATATGATATCTGGTTTCATCACCTTGTTACATACAAAAAGGTTTCATTTCAAAAGTCTTGGACTGGAGCTGCTGCAAGCAGCAAGTTCATCAGAACTGACCTGCATGATATATAATACGGTTTCTGCTGCTGCTGCTGCTGCTGCTGCTGCTGTTACTGCTGCTGGTGGCTGGGGTTTTTTTTGTCCTAAGGTTTTGCCAACTGGAAAAACCTGTCTACTGTCACAGGTTGTTGGTACTCTCACAATTCCACTTGGGTACTTCCCGACGGTGGTGGGTGTTCCGTATGTATCCCCCACTTATGGTAATGAACTTCACACAAGTGCATTTGAGTGTTATGGAATGTTATAAGCTGTGGTTTTTTTTCCAACAAATTTTCTCATTTTTTGAGAAAGAATTTGGGAAAAAAATTTAGTTTTCTAGCCTAAATTTGACTCTCTTTTTTTTTGGAATTTTTTTCCAATTTCTTTATATCAAAAACTTGAAAAAAAAAAAAAAAAAACATGTTTTCTCTGCATGTGTGAAAAAATCCAAACAAACTTGAAGGCCAAAGTGAACCAATAGCTGCCAGCATACTATCTATCCATTGGAAGCATGTAATGACTCAATTGTGAATGAACCCAAATGGAGGTAATGTTGGGTTTCATCTTGGCAAACCTGTCCAACACCTCCTCCATTGTGCCTAGTAGGCCTTCCCCAAAGTCTAGCACAACTAACTGCAAGGCAATGGAATGGTCCAATGGGTTTAGGGTTTGGATGCAATTGTTGTTTGGAAATGCCTTCACCCTGCATAACAACACTCAAAGCATTTTTACATTTGAGTTGCCCAGCTGCTTGACAGCTGAAGAAGTTTCACCATTTTCTTCCTATGGACCAAAAAATGCACCTTAAAATTGAAAGGACACACTAGTACTCATGTAGCCTTGTGCTTAGGGGCACCTAAACCTCAACCATCTAAGTCATTGCTACCTAGTGGGCTCTTTGCAAAGATAGAGAATCTAGATTCCTCAATACCTTACTCTAAGGTCAGTTTCATTATTAAATAATCCTCAAAATAGTGAAATGAATTTTTGTGAACATATGAAGTTCACATGTTCAAAATCATCATAATTATCATAGGTTACACTCTGAATAATTTCAGTACTCATGTGACAATATCATAATAGATCATGAAAAATTCAGTAATTTTGAATTTTAACAACAAATTAATTTTTTTGAAAAAATATAATTATCGATTTTGTCAATGTGGAAACTGACCCTAGGCTATGGTATTTAAACTCAACTCAAGGAGGACTTTAGTAACATTTGGCTTTCTAGGAACATCTTTGATGAGAAAGAGGATTCCATTAGACAAAATGTCATTGTACAATGGTATTTCATGAACCTAAATCAATAAAGGGTTTTTTTCTCCACTTCTCATTTGGGGTTTCTCTAACACTCCCTTATTGGAATTAGGAACCCCTTATAATTAATCGTGAATGAATCCTAACTACATTGATATCAAGTTTCACCTAAGTAACTTATTTGTCATGTTTTTATTATGGATACTATCAAGAAATGGTAATGGTGGTTAACTAGCAACTAAAAACACATGCCAAAACACCTACATCATGAGATATAAACACAAAAACAAATACATGTTGAGCATAGGATGGAAGAGGTTAACTTTCTAGGGATGACATGATATGACAACTTAATTGTCTCTAAAAACATCTCAAAACTTTTGCTTTATCAACTGGTTGTTAATCCATTTTCTTGGAAAATTTTAATGATATTTTTCCATTATGGTTTATACATTGTTGTCTTGTAAAGAATCTAGGTCTTATTGGGAGGGAGCTAAAATAGTAGGTGATTACTAGGAAGATATATGCATGTAGATGGTTTGTACTTAAGGAAGGGCAAGATGGCTATTAGTAGATAGAAAGTAAAAATAGATATTGAAATAGGGAATTGGAATGCTTGACGGGAAATTGTTTCCTAAATTTTACAATCTTTTTAAGAGCATTCCAACATTTGTTGTATTGAGAGCTTTAGAATTCAAATGATTTTTATGTTTTCCTAAACATTTGTTCTTGTGTGTGAGATGCTAAAAAAATTTGTTTACATGGTGAAAAAAAATCAAAGTTAAAATGAAACAATATGCAACCAATCTAGCTTGTGGCAGTTATCACAATTCAAAATTGGTGGCGAATTTACTACTATGAATCACAAATATATATTTTTTCTTGTTAAAAAAAACATGGGTAAAAAGTAACCAACTTACAAAATTTTATTTTGTGATCTTGTTTTCGATGATGACCATTTTTAAGATATTATCCTTTTTTTCAATCTTTGTGTATGAAATATAATTCTTTTTTTTTCATTTAAAACACTCATAAAAATTTCCTAATGTATTTAAAGATCATTTTATGTCCATTAATATCCCTACTAAAAAAAGGAAGGATTTCACACCTACTCCCATTTTGAAGGAGCATGTGTCACAAATGACATCTTGAGCATCATCACCATCATCAACATCATCATGAATGAATTTCACTCACCATTGTTCATCTTTCATCCATAAAATGTAATTTAGTTATGGTTAACTTAATTTACATGCAATTAATTATAGTCAACCTATATTTTACTTATGATTCATTTATAATTTGCTTATAATCAAGTTGTAATTTGTATGTATGGTTTAAGAAGGTTTTCCAAAAAGTTCCTTGGATAATCGGAATATGGAAACTTCTTTGAATTTGGTTTTCAAAAGGATATAAATAAAGGTAGGTCCCCCATTACTTTCAATTCATTCAACACCAATTTAAGTATGATGTTGCACGATAATTTTATTCTTCTTTTTTCATGTTTTCACAATAAAGTTTTGTAGAACCTCTATGTCTTGCACATTTTGTATTCATGTATTTGATTTTCATGTTTTGTGATCATATTTAGAACTAAGCCTACCATAGCTAGTTTGTGTTACTTGGTTCAATATTTTTTTCAACGTTTTTTTGTGCTTGTGACAATAAGCATAATTATTAAAGATAATATCTATTTAAAGTTAATTCAAACAATCATACCTTTGGAAATTAAAACAAAAATGTTCAGGAATCACGTCCTTTTGTACTCTCTTTCATTTATGGGAACATGGTGCTTGAATCATGGGACACTCACTTTTTAATTTTCTTCCCTTCTCATATTGCCTTAACCTTAGTTATGAACTCAAGGTTAAAGTCATCACACCAAATGACAAAAATTCATCATGTGTTCGCTTTTACATCAAATGCATCTTCAAAATCCTTAATTACATTACTAACCAATCATAATTAATCCATTTTGAATTACAAAATCAATGTTTTGTTTATATGATCAAATTAAATTTTATTCTTAGTTGTTGATGGCATTAAAATTGATCTTGGTTTTACAAATTTTGCATTACAAGCTAAATGGAAAAATGTTTAAAATTTTCAAACATGATGTGAACTCATCTTGAATAGTGATGATTGACAAGTCTAATTTATCAAAGCATTAAAAACATCAAAGGCAATTTGGGACAAGTTGCAAATTACTTATTAACAAATAAAATGTATCTACAAAAATCACATAATACACAAAGTTGATTTTAGAATTCACATGCTTGAAAATGTAGATGTGATTTCCAACAATTATTCCACACTTTCATCACAAACTTTAGGGCCACAATTTAACAATAATAGTTGTGCAAAATATGTTTTTCATAGGTTTGTATGGAATAAACACAAATGTCATTCATCTACTTATATTGTTTGAATATTGATGTTGTGCCCATTGTTTAAACATGAATGTCATATGCTTATTCGTATTGTTTAATCACAAATGTTAAATGTCTATGAGTGTTGTTTACGCACAAAAATCATGCACACAACTTTCATGTTTAAGTAATGCACGGCATTTGTGTGTAAACAACACAAACTTACGAAATAACAAATTTCACACAAATTTGAAATGAACCCATGAAGCTTATAAATTTGTGATGTTCCCACATTATAAAAAATGTGTTATTAGTAAACAATAAAAAGGTCCATTTTCTCATGGAAGTAATTCGCAAACCAAAGATATGCTTGAGCTTGAAAATCTAACCATAAGTGGTCCCATGCAAATGAAATCTTTGAACGGATATGTTTATTTCACAACATTCATAAATGATTATTCATAGGTCACAACAATTTATTTCCTTAAAAACATATATAATGTTTTTCAAATGTTTTAATCTTACAAAACCCATCTTGAAAATCAAAGAGGAAATAAAATAAAATGTTTAATATTTGAAAATGGTGGTGAATATACCTCTAAACATTTTATAAGTTTTTTTTAAGACAATGACATAACTTGACAATATAATGTCCCATACACACTTATGAACAAATGGGATGTCTAAATGAAATAATGACATTTCATTGAAAAGTAGTTACAAATTAAAGTAAATCATTTTTTGCATCACATTGGACTTTTCGTAAAATTTATTGTATTCAAATATCACAAACATATGGTAAAATCATCAATGTGACAAACATGTTTATGGATTAAGAATGAAAATCCATTTATATTAATGAAAATCAATAAATATACACCAAAGATATAGTAATGGACTTCGGTTTAGTTTTTGCATTTTCCATTCAAATGCACGTTTCATTATCATTTCATTTTAAAATGTTTTATAGGGAATCAACATGTGATACATGTTTGATAAATAATAATAATATATGTCACTCATGGATTTTTATTTTTTTTAGAAAATATTTATAAATTAAACTTTAATAAATTAAATTTATAATATTATTTATTTCAATGTCAATAATAAGTTCTTTGATTTCATTGCATAACATTAAATAATCGCATTTTTAAATACATTTTTCAAAATGCAAGGATAGGAAAATACTTGTCCCATTTCAACAAAATAAGGTTTTAAGTATATGAAAGTAAAACATCATTTTTTAAAATTTTATTTATTTATTTATTTTCATGCAATTTATATATTTTGAAGTCCATGGATTTTGCATGGACATACTGTTTTACAATTTTTGCACAAATTATGTTGAAATTTCATGATGTTGTAAGTTTGTGATGGGTGTTTTAAAATATTGGTGATTAATCTAAAATTCTCAAGTAAAATATAAAGGTATTGTTTTTTGAGCTATGATCCAATTTTGAACATTAAAAAATTACAACCAACCAATGCACAATGAAGGATGGATGATAAGTGGTCAAGGTGTTTGCATGGTCTGGTGGACCAAAAAAATTATCACAATTTTTTAGTTTTAAGTACAAACCAAATTTGAAAATTTCGGGGACATAATTGAAAAAAATTTAGTAATCAAAATGTGTAATGAAAAGTGGTTCACATCTTAATTTATCATTATGTTATGAAATTGATGCAAATCATAATGATGTAATAGTCCTTTGGAGTACATTTGTAAATGTAGTTGCCTATCAGAAAATCATTGTTTAACGAAAGGATTAAAAAATGTTTTTTCAATTGAAATTTGTTAATAAAAGTTTGTATATCAATGGTCTATATTTACAAAGAACAATCTTCCATCAAAGTTCTTTCCAATTGACTTAAAATTATGAAGTTCAAATTAGATATACACTTTTGTTGGTACATTATGTTATAAAAATTTATGATGGTTATGGTGTTTGTAGGTTGTAAAATGTTCTTCCATTGAAAATATAAATGTCTTAGGTGTTGTTTTTATTTATCCACAAAATTAAAATAACATTTTTTATTAGTAAAAAAATGCATATTAATACCAAATAAAGTGTTTTAAATAAGTTTTATAATATAATTGGTGTACATTTATTCAAAGATTGTATTGATTTATTTTATTTTTAAGGCCTAAGTAAACTAAATGTAATTTCTAGAAATTTTCAAAATAAATGGATTTAAAGTTGTGATACTTTTATAGTTTTTGTACATTTAGTTTTTATAACATTTAGGTCCATTATAACATGCAAACACCCGTCAAAAATATTATTTTATTAAATTTTAGTCCCCTAGCTAAACATGTTGATTACATTAACTATCTTTTTTATTACCTACCTATAAATCGGTTATTAGTAAGCAAGTAGGAAAAAATGTAGAAATACCTATGTAAACTATCTACTTAGTACATGTGTATTACAAAATGGGTTACGGAGGTGAAATTAAATATCACCTTAATGAAGGTTCATTCGCAACTAAATCATATTTGAGGCATCCCTTGGATGATGCATTAGTGGGTGTTTGTTCACTCTAATCCAATTGAATAGGCCATGATTTTGTGATGTGATAAGTTTCCATAATGTTAAGCCTTGTGATTATGTACATTTGGAACCAAGGTTAATTAAGTCATGATGTTTTGATTCTTCTATTAGATTTCTCAATTTTCAACACAATTTTTATATTGGTCAAATATACTAAGGTTTTTCCTAGTTAGCATAATGACATACAAAGGTAGCATCTACTCTTATGTGTGATTTTGGTTGATCTAATTTATTGTAATTCTTGCCTTATGGAAACATGGTTTATTGCACATTTGGTGCACCTAAAATTAGAAAAAAAATCCCCCAAAATGCAACCATTGCATTTGTAACTACATGTAATTAATTATCATTTGCAACTAGTTTTAATTATTTTTGCAACTTTTTAACACCTTTGACCATTCTTGCAACTATGCTACAACTACATTTGCAACTAATGACTTTTTCATCCTACACAATATAATTTTTTTCATCCATGCTCATGCCCATATGTCCCATTAATTGCAAATGGAACCAAATTTAATCACATCACTAGGGTGTCAAAATAGCACCTAATGGTATACATAGGTGTATTAAAAAACTTTCAAAAGGTATGTGTATTTTTGTTAATTTCTATTAGGGGTATACTGGGGGTATGTTTCCATTGGTGTATTTATAAAGTTGTATTTAGTTTGTATTTAAGCAAATTAATTACCTACCTATTTACCTCTATATGGTTTTTTACCTATTTAACCTAGCCTATCAACCTATCTACTTATATGTATACCTACCTATCAAACCTAGGTTATATACCTATTTAACATAAGCTATCTACTCATTAATTAGTTACAATTATTTTTAATTAATTGATAATTAATAATTCATATTTAGTGTTTACAATTAATATTTCAATATTATGCAATATATTAGTTTTTT
>Ga0209611_10010839_pt1 | contig 13314 bp, 12 predicted proteins | sample S1TSphgellanicum_3_FD_187693 | JGI IMG/M metagenome (GOLD analysis project Ga0209611, IMG submission 187693) | Host-associated microbial communities from peat moss isolated from Minnesota, USA - S1T2_Fc - Sphagnum magellanicum MG (SPAdes) (version 2) | ecosystem: Host-associated > Plants > Peat... | reverse complement strand
CCCGGCGCCCCGGAGGCCGCCATCCCTGAGGGCATCGAGGCGCAGACCCGGCAGGTCATCGAGAACTTGTGCCGCGTGCTCGAGGGGCTGGGCTTGGGGCTCCCCGACGTGGTGCGAGCCGGCGCGTACCTCACGCACTTCGAGGAGGACTACGCGATCTTCAACGGTGTCTATAAGAGTTACTTCGAGCCTGGCAGGCTGCCGGCACGGACCTGTATCGGGGTCACTGCGCTTGCGCGCGGAGCGCGAGTGGAGATCGACTTCGTCGCGCGGAGGTCCTGATTCACTCGACCGGGAGTATGGGAGAGTGAAGCACCGCCGCGATGTCCCAGCCGGGGAGGCGCTCGCGCCAGAGTTCCGATTGCAGCATGGCCGTGCCGAGCGCGACCGGCTTCGCGGCGCAGAGCTCCAGCAACTCGATGCCGGCCAACATCGAAACGCCGCTGCTGATGACGTCATCGAGCAAGGCGATGCGGCGGCCTTGCAGCAGAGGCAGCAGACGGGGGTCGATGTACAGGCGCTTCTGTTGGTCGGGTGTCGTGACGGACGATAGCGGCACCGAGAGTTCGGAGCGATACCAGAACTTTGCCGAGTTGCCGAGCGGGACGTAGCGGCTGTGCCCGAGCTTTTGCGCGACGGCGCTCGCCAAGGTGAGGCCGAGCGTCGGCAGGCCGACGATGATCTCCGGGGCGAAGGCCGCGAGCTTTCGCGCGAGCGCGGCGGCGAGCGCATCGACCACGGCAAAACTCGCCTGGTTGATGATGAGCGAGGCGAGTGCGCGTTTGCCCTCGGGCAGGGGGCGAATCGGCAGCACGAGGATGCGGCCGTCGTCGAAGCGCGCGGGGTAGCCGCCTTCGGCAACGGCATCCGGCGGCAGGATCTCTTGCCAGAAGTTCTCGGGGTTCATGCGATACTTTGGGCCGAGTCGGGGAATGATACAACAGGGGGTTGCCATGCAGATCACCGGCGGATGTTTATGCGGCGCCGTCCGCTATAAGGTTGTCGCCGCGCCCATCGTGACCCGGGTATGCTGGTGTCGCCTGTGCCAGTATTTGGGCGCGGGGAGCGGCACCGTCAACACGTGCTTTCCGAGCGACGCCATCAGCATCGAGGGCGAGCTCGCCGATTTCAAGAGCGTTGCCGATTCCGGCAATACGATGCACCGACGGTTCTGCCCCGCCTGCGGCACTCAACTCTTCAGCGAAGCGGAGGCGAGACCACATTTGATCTTCGTGCGCGCGGGAACGCTGGATGATCCAGAAATTGCCAAGCCGTCGGTGACGATTTGGACCGAGGCAGCGCCGACTTGGGCGTGCATCGACTCCGCACTGCCGACCTATACGAGGCAAGCGCCGCCCGCGGCGTGAGGTAATTCTGTCGCGGTGTATTCTAAAGCGCAATCTTAGAAAACACCGAATGTAGAGTCCTAATGACGCCGCAAGAGGGAGGCCGCCGAGGCGACAGCGCGTGAGCAGCGGAGGGACAATCGTGAATCTCTATTTGCGGCTTTTTTGGATCTGGTTGCGTGCGCGTGGTAAGCCCGCCATTCGGCTGGGCGACACCATCGAGATCCAGCTGCGCGTGCTACCGAACGACATCGACATCAACGGCCATATGAACAATGGCCGCTACATGACGATCGCGGATTTGGCACTGATCGAATATTTCGTCCGCTCCGGATTTCTGAAGTCAGCTCTGCGCCGGGGTTGGCGACCGATGCTCGGCGGTTCCATGATTTCGTTTCGCCACGGACTGCGTCCGTTTCGCCGCTACACTCTGCGATTCACCATTGCCTGTTGGGACGAGCGCTGGAGCTACATGCGATTCGAGTTCATTCACGATGGCCGCACCATGGCCACAGGCTACGCCAAAGGCGCGGCGGTCGGGCGACAAGGCATCGTGGGCACGGCTGAGATCAGCGCGGCGCTCGGCATCGAGTCGGCCTCGCCGCCGATCCCGGTTGGGATCGTTGCGTGGATCGAAGCGGACCGGCTGATACGAAGCTGAGGGGCGCCAGATCATGCATTTCGTGGTTGGTCGATCCGGCGCAAGGCCTCCGCGGCATCGATGATAGCGATGCCGGCATGGCTGCCGAGTGGTATGACGTGCTTGCGATCGCCCTAGACGATCAGGTCGGCCCGCGCCGCCACCGCGGCGGCGATGAGTTGATCGTCGTCGATATCGCCCGGCACGACGCGCGGTACGGCGGTGGGCGCGACCAACTCGATGACCTCGACGTAATCGGCGATCACGTTGACGGCGCCCGCGTTCTGCGCTCGTGAGCGGGTTGAGTAACGAACCGGCTCCGGTGAGGTACCATTTCTACATGTGTTACTCCGCGCAAGTCGTGCAGATGGCCCGCAAGCTCCACCGGCAGCTCGGCATTCGCCTCGATTACAATGAAGCGGAAAAGCTGTTCTTCCGTCGGTTGGAGGATCCGACGCTCAATATCTCTCGCGGGTTTGAGGCCAACTTTGAGGAACCCACCACCGAGCAAGGACGCCGAATCAAGGGTGCGATCGATGAGCATCGCTCGCGATTCGCGACCAAGCTCGAAACGGATCTGTTCTCTCAAAAGACTCGGTTGGTTAACGCCGAACGATCCTTGAAGACCAAAGAGACAAAGAAGGCACGCGAGGATATGCGCATCGCCACCCGTAAAATAGAGTCGATCGCGGCGAAACTGTCGGATCTGCGGCGAAGCGAGCCCAAGGCCGAAGATAACCGAATATTTCCGATGGTCTACGCCGGCGTGATCGTTAAACAAGAGGGCGAGAACGTGCTGACACCCATGCGTTATGCGTGTCGCCCGGCCGGCAAACCGTCTTTCTACGACAGGAAGTTTCCGGGACTGTACAACGCAAGACGCGACAACCTCGAGAAATTCTGGAATGCACAATTTGGCCATCATCATGCGTTGATGGTCGCCGAGAGCTTCTATGAAAACGTGCAATTGCACGTCAAAGAGCATCGGGAATTACGCCAGGGCGAGAAGGCGCACAACGTGGTGTTGCATTTCACCCCCAATCCGCCGCAGCCCATGCTGATTGCGTGCCTATGGTCGCACTGGACAGCGCCGAATGAGCCGGACGTCCGAGGGTTTGCGGCAATTACCGATGAGCCCCCTCCTGACGTTTCCGCAGCAGGCCATGACCGCTGCATCATCAATTTGCGGCAAGAGCACGTCGAGGCCTGGTTGACTCCTGAACAGCATCCAAGGGTAGAGCTGCAAGCGATTCTTTCCGACCGTGCGGTTTCCACGTTCGCGCACGCCGCGCTCGAGGCCGCATGAGCGGTAGCATTAGACCTGTCGTTGAGTCGACGGCGACGCCGCGGGGAGCGTCCACGGGAACATCAAGTTCCTTCCGTACGCGTTTACCGACTACGCGGCGCTGAATCCCACTCGTTGGTGGCTGCCGTCGCAAAACGGTTTGTTGGCCGATGCACCGCAACGGCACAGGGCGGATTTTTGTGTTCGAGTGATCGTGCGTCCGGTACCGGAGCAGATTTCAACGCTGCCTTGCAGTAGCAACGGGCCGTTTGGGGCGAGTGCCACCTTCAATGGGCCGTTGCGAACCGCCAGCGCCGCCGACTCTTGGGTGGGCGGTTCTCCGGTGGCTTGAAAGTGCGCCGCGACATGGCTGCCGTCGCAATAGGGCTTGTTGGCGGAGAGGCCGCAGCGGCACAGCGTGGCGCGGAAATGCTCGGTGACGCCGGCAACATCCAAGGCGGCGTGAAATTCCAGCGGTCCATTCTCGCGCACCCGCACGACATTCACGGGCGGAGCTGACTCTTCCCGGCCGCCGTCATGGCGTTCGTACGCCAGCGCGCCGGAGGGACAATTGAGTATGGTCGCGGCGGTCGCTTCGGCATTCGCCGAGTCCGGAGCGATCCACGCACCGGGCGCGTTGGCGATGAACACCTCGGGGCGTTGTAGCACACAGTTGCGGGAATGAATGCAGCGGCCATCGTGATTCACGATGGTGATGGACTTTCCTGGATAGCGCGTCGCAGTCATTGATCACTCCAATCGGGTTAGCCGCCCATCGCTTTGGGAAGTTTTCTGGGGCGATCGGTGGCGGTCGTACGTGAATTTTCATCAATCGACAGCGAGACTATAACAATTCGAAGGCTTGCAGCGGTCGAAAGCAGATCGCGCGTTTTTCTCATATCGGGCGGAGGCGCGCGGAGGCGCGCCGGTGCAGTCTGTATCGCAAAGCTCGCGCGGTCATCCGAGCATATCCGCCCAGATATTGTGCGCCCACGCGCGCGCGAATTTCACTTCGCGATCCGACGGGTGCGGGGAGACGCCGCCGGCGCCGGCGACGGGTTTGAATGTGCGCTCATCGGCCCGGTAGTCATACACGGCGGCGGAATGAATGACTTCCTGGCCGCTGACATAGCTGTAACAGGTGTTGGTCAGCATGGGCGCCGGGTCCGGCGGCCAGCCTTGCAACTCGGCGACGATCGCCGCGGCCGCCACCTTGGCGTGGCCATTGGCCATGTGGCCTGACTTCGGCATTTGAGGCGCCGCCTGGATGGAATCGCCGAGGATGTGAATGTCCTTGGCGACCTTGGATTCAAACGACAAAAAGTCGACTTCGCACCAACGGGCATTTACGTTGGCGAGGCCGGTCCGTAGGGCGAGCGCGCCGGCGCGCACGGGCGGCAATACGTTGAGCACGTCCGCGGTCACATCGTCCGCGACTTCGAAGTGCACGGTATTGGCCGCTCCATCGACACTGATCGCCTTACAGTGGTTTCGGTATTCCAACATATTGCCGTACAGGTCCCGCCACGCGCCCTTGAACAAGCCGGTCATGGCGACCACGTCCTGATTGGCGTCGAGTACCAACACCTTGGACTTCGGTTTGCGCTGCAGCAGATACGCGGCCGCGAGACTGGCGCGCTCGTACGGCGCGGGAGGACATCGATACGGAGTCTCGGGGACCGCGATGGCGAACACCCCTCCGTCGCGCATGGCGGTCAATTGAGCGTTGAGGCCGGCGGTGTCGCGGCCGGCGGTCCAACCCTGCAAAATGCGACCCTGCGCATGCGCATGCTCCAGTCCTTCGATGGCATCGAACATCGGATCGATGCCGGGCGACAGCACGAGTTTGTCGTAGCGAAGCGAACCCCCGGCGCCCAATGTCACGGACTTGCCGACGGCATCAATGCTCGTCACCCGGTCGTGCATGAGGGTCACTCCATGCCTGCGCCGCAGCGCCTCATAGGAGACGGTGAGGTCGGCGAGCGGCAGAATGCCGGCCACCACGAGATTCGACAGCGGTGCCGAAATGAATTGCGGGGCCGGTTCGATCAGGACCACGTCGATCGTGTGGTTCGACAGCAGCCGCAGGTATTTGGCAGCCGTGGCGCCGCCGTAGCCGCCGCCGACCACCACGACCTTCGCGGCGGACGGCCGGGTCCGTGTGCCCAAGCAAGCCGACACGCCCGCCGCCGCGCCGCCGAGCATGAGACTTCGAACCACGTTGCGCCGATTCATTGGAGCCTCGCGAGCCTGTCTGACCGCGAGCCTGTGGGACTAATGGGCGCCGTCAGGCGGGCGGCCGGCAAAATATTCGGCCAGGCGGCTGGTTTGTTCATCGGTGAAACCCTTGGCGATCTGCTGCATCACGGTGGCGGGGCGGGTGCCCTCACGAAACTCACGCATCTCGCGCACGATGGTGTCCTTGTCGAGACCCGCGAGGCGCGGGGTCGCCGACGAGGCGACCGCGTTGCCATCCGTGCCATGGCAGGCCGCGCAGGTCGCGGCGAGCGACCGCACCTCGAGTTCGGCGGCGGTCGGTGCCGATGTGACGGGTCCCGCGAGTGACGTGGCCACGAGCACAAGGGCTGCCCCGGCGCCGGCGGCAGCGTGATGTGAGGCGCGACCGCCCCGGTGGTGGGTCATGGGCGCTACTTTGGCACAACTCGGCGGCCTTGGGGTACAAAGTCCGATATCGTGTTTTCCTCATATCGTCCGTGGGTTAACATCGTGCGATGGGGCTGGCTAGAATATCGTCGTTTCGGCAATTGCAGACCTTCAACACGGTGGCGCGGCTGCGCAGCGTGTCACTGGCCGCGGAGGAGTTGCATCTCAGCCAATCGGCCGTCTCCATTCAGATCGGTGAACTCGAGGCGTCGTTCAACACGCCGCTAGTGATGCGCACGGGACGCGGTGTGCGGCTGACCGAGGCGGGAGAGATGCTCGACCGCTATGCCGCACGGATGCTCGCGCTGTGGGCTGAAACCGTCGACGATATGTCGAGCTTTCTCGGCGAGTTTTCGGGAACCTTGCGCATCGGCGGGGTCACGACCGCCGAATTCTGGCTGCCGCGTTTGCTGGTGACGTTCGCCGGCGAGAATCCGAAGGTCAAGGTGAAGCTGCAGATCGGCAAGCGCGATGAAATCGTTCGCAGCCTCGCCAATCAGGAAATCGATATCGCCGTGATGGGCCAGCCGCCGCCGGAATTGAGCGTCACGGCCGCGCCGTTCGCGAAGAATCCGGTGGCGTTCGTCGCCTCCGCCAATCATCCGCTGATGAGCCACCCGAAATTGACCATGGCGGAGCTCGCCGAATCGCGGCTGCTCGTCCGTGAGCGCGGGTCGGGCACCCGCGCCACCGTCGAGCGCTTGTTCAAAGAGGCCGGGCTGCGGCTGCGCGTCGGCTCGGAACTGTCCGGCAACGAGGCCTTGAAACAGATGTGCGTCGCCGGCTTCGGGCCGGCCTATCTGTCTCTGCACACCTGTGCGCTGGAACTCAACGCGGGGTTGCTCCGAGTGCTGCCCATGCCGAACAATCCCTTCGAACGGGACTGGTTTCACGTGCGTTTGTTCGAGCGACCCGTGCCCGCTCTCGCGCTCGCATTCGAACGTTTCCTGTGCCACAAGGGCCAATCGACCATTCGCAAACACATGCTGGCACTGCCCGCGTTCGGTCCACGCGAGGAGTCGGCGTACGGTCTGTTGCTGCCGAGTTAGACACCCGCCACGCGCCAGGCCCCCCCGGCTCTGTAGGCGCATCGCACTGACCGATTGCGGGGTAGTCCTGCTTCTTGTTAGGGGCCAAGGGTTTACCTTGTTTATCCCCAATGGAGACGTTTCATGAAAGCAATTTCTGCAGTCGTTGCATCCACATTCGTGTTCGGCGGCGCCGTCGCACAGACAACCATGCCTCCGGCCGGTTCGCCTGCCGCCGGAGATGCGTCCAAATCGGCAATGGCGCATCCGGATGAGAAGCGCGATGCCGCGGTAGAGAAGCACATCGATCAGCTGCATACGACGCTCAAGATCACCGCCGCACAAGAGTCGCAGTGGAACGAAGTCGCGGCAACCATGCGTGAGAACGCCAAGAACATGGATCAAGCCATCGGCAAGCGCGCCGCAAACGCTGCGACCGCGACGGCCGTCGATGATTTGAATGCCTACGAGGATATAGCCCAGACCCACGCGGACGGCGTCAAGAAGTTGGCCGCCGCCTTTTCGGAATTGTATTCCTCAATGTCGGACGACCAGAAGAAGGCAGCGGACGAGGCATTCGGCCATCGCGGTCATGAAGGGAAGAAGGTCGCCAGTCGATAACGAACCGAAGGATCTCTCATGATGAATAGTGCAGTGAAGTTTTTGAGCGTGAGCGCGATGTTGAGCGCAAGCTCGGCCGCATTTGCCGGCCCTCACGTCAGTGTAAACATAGACCCCTTCGGTTGGGGTGCGCCTCCCCCGGTGGTATTCGAATCGCCCCGTTACTATGCTCCGCCGCCGGTGGTCTATTATGGAGGCGGCCGGTGGGGTGATCATCGTGATCGCGACCGCGGTCATGATCGCGGGCGCGATCACGATGGCGATCATCGCCGCTGACTGCGTTTCAAGACCGACTGGAAGGCCGAGCGTAAGGTCGACTGGGGCAACGCGCCGGTCGCCCACAGGCAGGCGGCATAGCCCATGACCGCCAGGGGCGCGACTGCCCACGGCGAGAGTGACGAGGTTGCCACCCGTGAAAACGCCCAAGCGATGCCTGCCATACCTGCGCCTGCGAACGTGACGGATGCCAACGTGCGAACGAGCGAGCGATCGAGCACGCCGCGCGGCAGGAGCCACAATCCGGCCGCCACCATCAATACTTCGCTGCCGGCGGTGGAGACGCAGACTCCGAGTCCGCCGTTGCCGGTTCTGTCCTGGAACCACGGAATGAAAAGCGGGTCGCACGCGGCGCTGACCGCAACGCAGGCGAATTGCGCACCCGCCCACGCGCGCTGCCGGCCGGCCGCGGCCAAGGTCGTGCCGAGCGGCATCGACACATACACCAGCAGTACGTAAACGGCCAGAACCCGGAGGTTATCCGCGGCTGGGCCATAGGCTGCTCCGCCAAACAAGGCGATGCCGAGTTGCGGAAACAACGCACAGCCGAGCGCAACGGGCGCGGCAGCCAACATCGCGACGCGCAGCGCATCGCGCGCGGTCGTTGCAAAGCCGTTGCCGTCACGCTCCTGCAACCGGCAGAGCGTCGGGTAGAGTGCGCCGATCAAGGCCGTCGCCGGAAAGATCAGCAGTCCGGTCACTTTGCGGGCCGCGGCATTCCAGCCGATGGCATCCGCCGGCGCGAGCTTGGAGAGGAACACCGCGTCGATATTGCTCTGCAGTGCCAGAATCAGGTTCAGCACCAGAAAAGACGTGCCCCCGGCGACCAGCGTCCTGACAGTCGATGCGGATACGGCGAGGGCGGGCAGCCCGAACGGCGCCAAACTGCGCACCAACACCAGCGAGCCCACGGCCGCGCACGCGGCCTGCGCGAGCAGCATGGCGTCGAGGCCGCCGCCGAGCAGCAACGTCGGCACGACGATGAGTGCCGATAGCGCGGCCCAAGAGAGGTAACTGGCCGCGCTCAAGTCCGAGCGTTCGTAGCCGCGAAACACCGCGATGCAGGCGCTCGAAAGGCTGCCTGCCGCCGAACCCAACACGACGAGCGCGAGTACTCGGAGGAAGCCGGCGTCGTAGCCCAATGCCCAGCACGCCGCAAACAGTAGGAGCATGACGATGGGCAGCGCGCAGGCGCGCCACGCCAAGGCGCTTCCCAGCAACTCGCCCGCCTTGCCGCGGTTCCGCGAGATCATTGCTTCGAGCGTCCCGTTCTGGCCCCATTCGACAATGAGAAATGCAAACGAGCCGTAGGTCATTGCGAGATACAGTCGTCCGAAGTCGTCCGGTCCGAGCTTGCGTGCCGCGATCACACTGATCAGCGCGGAGAGCGGTGTGGCGAGCACCTGAGCGGCAAAGAGAAACGCCGCGTTGCGAATCACCACCCGCTGCCCGAGGCCGCTCGGCGGCGCCGCGGCCGCGAGAGCGGGCGCGGAGTCGCTCACGCAGCCACGCGGCCGGCGGCGTCTTCGAGACACTCCTTGAGAGTATCGGCGAGCACCCCGATGTGCGGTTCCTGCATCAACGAGTGATGGTCCCCCGGGACGTCGAATGCTTGGATGCCGCCTTTGGCGAACTCGGTCCAGCCGAGTTCGGGCCCGACGCCGAGCAATTCAGGGTCGACCTGCATCGCCCGTAACACCGTGAGCTTCCCGGGATAGACGCGGGGTGGATAGCGCTGCGCGGATTTCAGAAACGACTGGGTCAACCAGAAATCGCGCACCTCGAAGGGCATGGGTTTGCCCAATAGCCGGTGAACGCCGATGCTGAGCAGCAGCGAGGTTTCGCGTAGATCGCGGCGCACCTTTGCCGCCGCCCGGCGCCACAGGTCGGGAAACCCCGCTTCGCGATATGCCTTGGCCCAGGCTTGATTGCGCGGCGTGCCGGCCACGGCACCGGGGCGATAGGAATCCAGCAACGCGAGCAGCGCGACCACCTGGCCGGCGGCGCGCAATTTGCGCGCCATTTCAAAGGCGATGATTCCACCGCCGCAATAGCCGGTCAGATAATAGGGGCCCTGCGGCTGCAGGGCGCGCAGTTCCCGCAAGTACTCATCGGCCATCTCCTCGATGTGCGCAAACGGCTTGGTGCGGCCGTCGGTGCCGCGGGCTTGGAAGCCGTAGATTGGATATTTCGGTCCGAGGCGCCGCGACAGATTCGAGAAATTGAGGACGTGGCCTCCGGCACCGTGGACGCAGAAGAGCGCCGGGCGCGTGCCGGACGGCTGAATGGGCACGAGGAAGGAGAAGCGCTGCGCGGCGGCGCGGGTCGGCGCCGCCGATGCCGGCACCGACGTCGGCGCTGAGGCCGAGGTCGACGGCCGAACCGCATTCTCCGGACTCTGCTGCGCGCGGATGTGATCCGCCAGAAATTCGATGGTGGGCCGCTCGAGCAGAGTCGACAGCGGCAAGGCGATGCCAAAATGCTTCTCGATGCGCGCGTACAAGCGCACCGCCAGCAACGAGTGGCCGCCGAGCCTGAAAAAATCGTCGCGTATGCCGATCCGCTCCTTGCCGAGCAAGGGCTCCCACAGCCGCACCAGATCTTCTTCGACCTGATCGCGCGGTGCGAGGTACCGATCCTCGTCCCGGGACCGATCATCCGCCGGCGCGGGGAGCCGGCGTCGATCGATCTTGCCGTTCGGCGTCACCGGTAACGCCTCGAGGGCGACGAACACCGAGGGAATCATGTACGCGGGCAAGCGGCGTTGCAGCGCTTCCACGAGATCGCGTTCCAGGGTTGACTCGACGCTTGACGAGGGCGCGTTGGCATCGGAGGGAGCGTGCGGACCGGCAGCCACGTAGTACGCGACCAGGCGCTGATCGCCGGGCCGGTCTTCGCGCGCGACCACGACCGCATCGCGCACCCTGGCGTCCTGCTTGATGAGCGCCTCGATTTCGCCGGGTTCGATGCGAAAGCCGCGCAGCTTGATCTGATCATCGAGGCGCGCCAGGCACTCGAAGCGACCGTCGAAGCGCAGGCGGCCGCCGTCGCCCGTGCGATACATGCGCATGCCGGGGGCGGGGGCGAAACCATCGGCGACGAAGCGCTCGCGCGTGAGATCGGGCCGGCGAAAATAACCGTTCGCCACGCCCGCACCACCGATGAACATCTCCCCGGGCACTCCCCACGGCTGCAGCTCGCCATGCCGGTCCACTATATATATGCGTGTCTCGTCGATCGGCGCGCCGATCGGAATCTTAGGGCCGTCGCTGGGCTTGACCTTGTGCACGGCGGACCAGATGGTGGTCTCGGTGGGCCCGTACATGTTCCAAACCGAATGACTGCGCGAGATCAGGGCCTGCGCCAGCTCGTAGGGGAATGCCTCGCCGCCGCACAAGACCTTGAGCGCGGGATCGCCGGCCCAGCCTGCTTCGAGCAGCATTTTCCAAGTCGCCGGCGTCGCCTGCATCACCGTCGGCCGCCACGCTTGCATCAAGCGCAGCAATGCCGGTCCATCGACGGTGATCTCGCTCGGTACCAGCCGAACACAGCCGCCGGTGACGAGCGGCAGCCACAATTCGAGACCCGCGATATCGAAGGCGATGGTGGTCACCGCCAGCAGTCGATCCGAACTGTCCATGCCCGGCGTTTGGCTCATCGAGCGCAGAAACTGGGTCAGCGCCGCGGCGGACACCTCGACCCCTTTGGGCCGCCCGGTGGAACCGGAGGTGTAGAGAATGTAGGCGGCAGCGGCGGGATCGCGCGTGCTCGGCGGCCGCGACCCGCGCCGGCCGAGATCGTTGCCGTCATGGTTGTCGCTAGCGTCGCTGCGAGCGTCGCCGAGACCATTGGCGACGTCCTCCAGGCACAGGCAGTTGACGGCGAGTTCCGGCGGCACGGCGGCGAGGCACTTCCGCTCGGTCACCACCACGCGCGGTTCGCAGTTCTGCAGCGTGAATGCCAAACGCTCCGCGGGATGCTTCGGGTCGAGCGGCACGTAGGCGGCGCCGGTCTTGAGCGTCGCCAACATCGCGATGGGCACGCGGCGGTCTCGGTCGAGCAGTATGGCAATGCGCTCGCCGGAGCGCGCACCCAAGGACTCGAGGCGGCGCGCGAGCCGCGTCGACTCGCGATCCAGATCACGATAACTGAGCGACCCCAAGTCGTCGACGATCGCGGGCGCCTCCGGCGTGCGCAGCACGTGTGCCGCGAAGGCCGCTTCGAGGGAGGGAATCGCGGCCGGCGAGTGCGGAGCACCGCAGCCGAGGGCGAGCAGTTCGCGACGTTCGCTCGCGCCCAGCAGCGGGATGCGCGACACGGCGATTTCGGGGTTCAAGGCGATCGACTCGAGAATCGATCTATAGTGGCCGAGCAGGCGGCGCATGGCGTCGGCGTCGAACAGATCCGTGCTGTATTCGATGCTCGCCAACCGCCCGAGGTCGGTATCGAAGACCAACAGGCTCAAGTCGAATTGCGAGGCGCCGCGCGACACCGCCACGGGACGAACCTGCAGAGCGCCCACCGATCCCGGCGTCGGCGCATTCTGAAAATCGAACATCACGCTGACCAGCGGGGATTCGCCGCGACGCCGCTCGACGTTGAGCTGGGAGATCAGCCGTTCGAACGGCAGATCCTGGTTGGCATACGCATCGAGCGCCACTTCCCGCACCCGGGTGAGCAATTGCGCAAAGCTGGCGTCGGGATCGAAACTCAGGCGCAGCGCCAGCGTGTTGACCAGAGTCCCCATGAGGGACTCCGATGCGAGCCGATTACGGTTCGCCACCGGCACGCCGACGATGAGATCGGATTCACCGGTGTAGCGATACAACAGAACCTCGAACGCGGCCAGCATGATCATGAACAGCGTCGTGCCGCGCGCGACGCTCAAAGCGTTGAGCGATTCCATCAGCGAGTCCGGCAGCGGCAGGGGCAGATACGCGCCATCCGAGCCGCGCCGTTGCGAGCGCGGACGATCGCTCGGCAATTCGACGGGTTTCGCGCCCTCGAGCCGGCCCTTCCAATAGCTGAGCTGGCGGGACAAATGCGCATCGGTCAAGTGCCGGCGTTGCCAGTGGGCATAGTCGATATAGCTCAGGCGACCGGACTGCGCGGGCGGCGGCGTCCCGCCGGCGGCGAAGGCGTCGTAGAACGCCAGCAGATCAGCCACCAGCAACCCGACGGACCATGCATCCGTGACCAGATGATGCATGCACACCCCGAGCAGGTGACGGTCGGATCCGAGGCGGTACAGTTCGGCGCGGATGAGCGGCGCCGTTGCGATATCGAAGGGGGCATGTGCTAGCGCGGAAGCGGCGGACAGCGCCGTGGCGTCCGGATCCGGACGACCCGCACAATCGATGATCGGTAACGGCAACGTGAGCGAGGCGGCGATCACCACACCGGCCTCGCCGTCCACGGTCGGGTAGCTGGTGCGCAGTATTTCGTGCCGCTGTA
>Ga0209611_10010838_pt1 | contig 13315 bp, 17 predicted proteins | sample S1TSphgellanicum_3_FD_187693 | JGI IMG/M metagenome (GOLD analysis project Ga0209611, IMG submission 187693) | Host-associated microbial communities from peat moss isolated from Minnesota, USA - S1T2_Fc - Sphagnum magellanicum MG (SPAdes) (version 2) | ecosystem: Host-associated > Plants > Peat... | reverse complement strand
CTACCATCCTCTAAATGAGAATAATTATTATTATCATTTAATATTCATTTTATTTTCTGGTAATTTTCAAATCCATCCGCTTAAAGTACTTATTTTATAGGGGTTTCGTGTTTTCTTAGTGCCATTCGATTATGATCATCGAACGAAATAGAATATTTGATGGAATTCGGGGGTTCGCATTTTTAATAGTGCTTTTGATACATGGATTAAGTATCTGCTATGATGGGGCTTATCCTTACCTTCAGGGATGTGGCAAATACGGAGTGTGGCTGTTCTTTGTGCTATCCGCATTTTTGCTTACGCGCAATTATATTCTAGGAGAAGGCAGAAAGGCAGAATACATCATTGCAAGAATTTTTAAAATAATTCCCCTGTATCTGTTATGCATATTTTGTTATACCCTAGTTGGAATTATTGCTCCTACCAGAAATGACTGGGCATACATATTGATGGCTCAATATGGTCCAATTCACCTCTGGACTATACCAGTGGAATTTGATTTTTACGCCCTTCTATTTTTCTTATGGATAATTCCCAATCGACGCGTTCGTAATGCCATCTTTCTCGTTGCGGTTGTCGGCAGCGTTCTTGCGCTTATTTACGGGACAAAAAATCCGATCTCCAGCAATTCTTTGAGGTATTTATCTTCGTTTTATATTGGGTATATATTGGCTCAAATATGGGACAATTTGCCAAGGGTGAGCAATGGGATACTGATGACATCTATCACTCTGTCGGTTTTTGTTTTTCTTAGTCCTGGGATTCAATACCTTGTTATGGACATTGAACCATCGCCCTACTTAATGAATATGTACTTGCCGCTATCTTTTACATGGGCAATTTTTATCGTATCCGTATGCAAGTCGAATCCAAATATCATCAATAAATTGCTCTCAAGTGATTTTTTTGTATTATTAGGAAATATCAGTTACTCTGGATATTTATTTCATTTTTTAATCATGGTTAAGTCTAAACAATACCTAGGTTCCGGAATCGCTTCGGTCATTATTTCCATAATTTTAAGCATCATAACAGCGTACGTTCTTTCCCGGCTTATTGAGTTGCCAATCTATAGGTTACGAAAAATATTTGTGTTAAAAATAAAAAATGCTCAACAAGGCGGTGTACCGAAACTCGGCAAACTTAAACATTAAAAACGAAGGAGTGAGTCTAAATACTATACGCCAGAAATTCTCATTTTGCTCAGGAGTTAACTGCTAGAAGCGCTCAAACAGCAACGACAAGAAAAACTCTCTTCGTAAAAACCCTCCGCTGAAGTCGCGTCAGCCAAAAACCTTTTTTTTTGTTGACCAAGGTGAATTGTGAGGGAAGTGGGACGGCGTTAGCTCGTCGTGATGCGAGCGTCAGCGAGCCAGTGTCACCCAGTACAACCGCGAGGATTTTGGTGGAGCGTGGTGAAGTCCTTCGGATTTCCAGATGTACTCACGATTGGGCATTGGGTGTACACCCAATGGGATGTTTTGACAGTGGGAGCAGTGGAGCAGTGGGGTAGTGGTAGGCAGTGGTGTCGGGGTAGCCGTGGTGTGGTCGGGGTAGCCGTGGTGTGGTCGGGGTAGCCATGGTGTCGGGGTAGCCGTGGTATTCCGTTTGCGTTTTGAATGTTGGCGCTTCGTTGGCTGTTTCTTCAACTGTGGCTGTTTCTTCAACCGTGGCTGTTTCTTCAACTGTGGTTGAAGAATCGACCATGTGAACCCCTTTCTCCTGTTGTTGTTCAAAAATCGACAAAGCGTTTAACAATTCTTCTTTCCGTCCGGTGTTGGTAGGGATGTTCATCCCATCACGGATAACTGTCTTTATGCCTAATCTCGAACATTCTTTACGAAGGTTAGGAACTGTTTTATGTTCATCCCATATTTGCTGCATTGACCTAGCCATATCGTTTACCCCGTTTTATTCTACCCCTTTATTATATACCCCATTTATTTTCTGTCAAGTAATTGGGGTATTTTTTCTTGGGGTTTTTCTCGGTGGGGTATTATGTTTCAATTCCCAGAATTTGACGGCGAATTGCGTCAGCTGCTTCCGGTGTTAGACCCTTGGTTGGGGCAGAACGTTCCGTAGTTTGTACCTGCGTGCTTTTTTCTATGCCACTAAGCTTTAGGAGTTCAACAGCAGCTTTTAGCTGTGTTTCATCGCGGTGAGCGTTGTCTAATAAGTCAAGAAGTTTTTTAACTGCCCTTGGTGCCGCATCCTCCAATAAGCTTGACACTTGAGGTAGCATCAGCTTCACTCACTAAAAATTTGATTACACTCGCGCTTTAAAAAACCCCGGTGAACTTTACGCCCGGATAATACGATCGCCAGAGGGAGCAATTTCAGTTCTGTTTGCCGATCGCGTCAGCTATTTGGTCAAAAAATGCTGACCGCTGATCAGAAGAAAACTCTAGCCAAGTGCGTCCGTTGATCGACCTAATCACTAAGTCTAAAATTGCGGCGGCTGCCGCAACGCGATCGCTATCTTTGCCGTTTTCCATTACGTCTACGATGATTGAGAGTGCTTCGCGCTGAATTTTTGGGAATTCCATATTTTGTTATTTTAATTAGTAAAGATGTTTTTGTATTTCCCAATTGCAGAATACGCATGACTAGTCGCACAAACCGTCTCTGTGTCAGCCATAGCGTTTACGTCAACTAAACGATATGGGTGCGGCTCTTTTGAGAAGACTACTTCTCATTAGTAAAACCCTCACCGTTGCTTACACAGTAAGGGTCTTTTGAGTTAACGCTACGACTTTTCTTAGTCTCCCATAAGTGCTGTATTTTTGATATCAGTTAGCCGCCAGAATTCTAGAAGGAAATCGTATAGGCGATCGCACTGCTCTAAATTCAAAAGGTCTAGCTTGGCTCCCAATGTTCGCGGCATGGTTTGAAAGTCTGAGTGAGCGTAAAGGTTGACTACCAGGGTGTCGCTACCGCACTCCACCCCATTGATAGCACTCAGCATATATGCCCACTCGATTAAGGTGAAGTTCATATTTTTATTGAGTAAAGAAAAGCGCTACCTCTCCATCTGTGGATCATCATTAATATTTAGCGTCTTTTTACTAGTCTTAAGCTGTTCCCAAAGTTCCTTGATTTCCTTGAAGGCAACATCAGGAGCAACTTTACCTCCTGTTTGTAACGCAGTGATATATCCGACTTTGTGAGAAAATTCCTGAAGGTTTGCGTTAAAAACTAGATTTTCTGGCTTAACTTGCCCCTGATATGTGGTGTGAGGGTATAAAAGTTTTTCTTTGTCATTTTGGTCAGACTGTTCCATGAACTCACCTTTGATAAAAATTATCCTCGCCATATTTAACTCGTTTAAATATTTTCTGGTGTGATTTGATTCGGGCGATCGCGCTATAATCAATAAAAAAACGTGTCGTTTTGAACGTCACGTTACACTTAAATTTAGTGCATGAAAAAGGGTTTATGTCCAACATTCTAGGGTTCTAGAGATGCCTATGGCATTCGTGACATTACTGGTATTCAAGCGGGTACTCACAAGAGTCAATCGAATGAGTGCAAGAAATTCTCTTATTTTCTTGCACTAAAGAACACTAACAGACGCGATCTGACGAATTACCACCACTAAGATTAATCCCTTGAAACCGCTTCCACATCAGCCATAGAGTCTACGTCAACAAACTGGATTTTTAGAAACTACAATTTTGTCAGCTAATCGCTCGAAACCCTTTCTAAGTACTCACGCAAAATTAATTACACATTTATTTAAGCTGGAATGACCTTGTGACAAGCATTTCAGGCGATGGCATTATGCAATTAATTTTGCACAGGTACTTATATCCGGCATAGAATCTACGTCAACAAAAACCGATTTCCTGACGCCACTATCCCCTACATGCCCCAACATCGACAGCGCTGATAACACTCCCAAGACCTGTTCTGGCTAAACTTCCAAATACTTTTGCAAAACCGATTCATCACAAGCATGAACAGTCGTTATGAGTAAATGAGTAAACACTCAAATGAGGTAATACTCAATCCTTTGCAACTGGAGACTCTAGATATGCTAAGAGTGCATCAATTACAATACTGGTAATACTTCGCCCTTTGCCTTCCTGTATGGCACGCATCTTGACTTTGTTGTGCAAGCTAATTGGAACTTCAGCATTAAGGCGAGTGGTTTCTTCCTTGCCAGCTTCCTGAATAGCCTGGTCTTTAAGGTCATGTTCCCGCCGTGTCTTCTTCGCCTTAAGCACCATGTTTCATCACCTTCAGTATTTCATTTTTGATCCGGTCAATTTCTAAAGCGGCATCACTACCAGGGTCATTGAACACAGTTAGTCCCTCTGCTGCTGTTGTCGGGTAAGCAACGCGCTGGGTAGTTCCTGCTTTAAGTACAGGTAGGTTGTATTCTTCTAAAGCTTTGGCTATCTCAGCACCAAGTTTGGTATTTTTGATAGCACGACTGATAGCAAAAACGGCAAGTGGCTTACCATCAGTGACTTCCCGCCGTGCAGCAATGATATCAATCAGGTCTGAGCAAGCCCAAATGTCGTAGGGGCTGGGTTGCACAGGGATAAGAACCAAATCAGCAGCTTTGACCGCAGCGACACTTAGCTTAGCGACTTGCGGCGCACCGTCAATCACAATCCAGTCGTATCCTGCGGAAATTCCTTGCAAGTCTTTTGCTAGTGTTTCCCTGTCCAAGCCAACAACAGGAATGAGACTCCCCCCGTTCGCTTCGTTCCAGTCTCTAGTACTACCCTGTGGATCTGCGTCAACGAGTAGCACCTTGGTTCCATCTCGTTGTAGGGCATGAGCCAAGTTGGTTGCAATGGTTGTTTTCCCGCTGCCACCCTTGGTGTTTAGTACGGCGATTACTTTAGCCATTTGAGTAAACGCTCAAGTGAGTATTTACTCAAAAGAGTAAATCATTAATTGTGCTATGGCAAGGGCGCTTTATCACTTTAGTAGCTTCATGCCGTGTGCTTTTGGGTCAAAATTACCAAGCGAAAAACTTTTCCCCTCTTGTGAAACTTTTCGCGATTTTTAAACTTAAGCGAAACGAGTATGGTTAAGCACCACATACCTTGGCTTATATAAATTAGGGTATGTGGTGCTTAATGCGAATATTTTAGGCTTATTGAGAATGAGTTTCAGGGTGGTAATTTGAGAGACGTAGGTCTCAAGTCTTTTGATTTGTCCCTCACAATTCATCTTGGTGAAGAAAAAAAGGTTTTTGGCATTGGGCTTACGGGTTAATCTTCCTGCCGCTGCTCGTACTGTTCTATTGCGGAAAGATTAACCACGCCGTACCCGTAAGCTTTGAAGAGCATCAGTGCCCGATCAAATTTAAACCATTGACACTGATCAACGTTTAGCGCTTCTCTTTCGCCGTTGATCCGGCGAGCAACTTCTTGAGAAAGGAAGCGGAGATTACGAATACTCGGTTCGCTTTTTGCTAGCTCTTTGTGGAACAATTCGTCCAACTTTAGCCAAGCGAGTTGATGGCATTTTTGGTGTTCCGCCAAAGCGCGTTCGATTTCTTCCACCTCTAGTGTTTTATCAAATTTCGTGACGAAAAATGACTGTTTTTCCGTAGGGAGATCTAAGATCGCTCTTTCAAACTCTTCTGGTAGACAGGTACTCTCGCTAGCCGTAATCCATCTATTAACAGTATTAGTTGGTAATCCTAGCTTTTTTGCAATGACGCTAGGCTCCAAGCCACTTTTGAACATTTCAACAACTTTTTGCTGAATACTTTCACTTTCAAACTGCTCAGGTGAAGAGACTGCGGTTGCTATGAAGTCAGTAGCAATCGGCTCACCCCTACTAGGTGCAACTTGATTCCACCTTTGAAGGGTACGAACGCTGACACCGAGAATCTTAGCTACCTCACTTTGATTACAGCCTTGATTAAACAAGGCTTGGGCTTGCTCTTGCAGGGCTTCGACCAGGTGTTTACTGCGCTTTGGCATAATTGGACATAAAAATAATACATCCATTGTCGCACGCCATAAACAACGGCGTGTAAGCGCCATAAAGGCTTAGAGCTTAGTCTGAATCAGCATTCTGACTTATAACCCATTGCCTGAGAAGCTCGCGCTTCTCTGGGGGGAGTTGCCGCGTTGCCAGATTAAGAATATCGGCGGGTACTCTAGCTCGCCTGATGAGTGCCAGGGTTTCGCTATCCTCGCAATCTTTCAACTCTTGAACTACTTGACTTATGCTTTCTGGCTTTTCCCACTCTTCTATCTCAGTAGTGGATATATTTTGTATATGGTAGGGTGCAACGATTTCTTTGGTTGTATAAGAAATGGAATCGTTGCACCCTAGCTCGGAGTGAGTATGAGCTAGCTGAACCTCTAGCATCTGTTTATTGAATTCGGCTTGCTGATCCTCTAATCGCTGTTGTTGCCGCCTCGTCTCCTCAGCTTTATCAGCTATTCCTTTTAGCGATACATCCCGCATCTCTTCAATAATTGCTTTAGCTTTGTGGTTGAGGCAGTCGTCAATGTCTGAGAGGAATTCGTTAAATGATTCTGGCGTTATCACGGCATATACCCTATTACCGTTAGTCGTCTTTAATTTCCTGGTTTCAAGCCCAAAGAATTCTAGAAACCTGTCAACCATCGTCTTAACGTATTTCAGGCTTTTGAGTGAACCATTGTCATTAAGTGACTGTTTAGCCTTAGGTATCCCAATCAGGTTGAACCATTCGGGGGTGTTGTAGTACTTATTTACTATCTCTTGTACCCAAGCATCCTGAGACGAGAAACTACCAGCTTCAATAAGTTTCCCCACCCCTAGCAGCTTCAGCGCGTCTATCTTGGTGCTAGTAGACTTCCAAACGTCATTAGCTGTAAAGCCAAATTCAAAATTATATTTTTTCTCATTTTTGAAAACAGCTTTGAAAAGTTCTTCATCTTGTAGCTGCTTTAATCGCCATCGTTGTCCTAAGAATTTTGGTTGGTCGATTAGTGCTGAGTAAATAAAGTCAACCTTCCATGATTCTGTCTCCTCTATGCCTGGTAACTGATGTTTTAACCGTGCCTTGCTTATCTGGCATTTAACATCATAATTAACATCCTGTTTCGCTAGTTCTTGGGCTTTTTCATGGTCAATATCAGGAGAATCAAAGATTTTTTGGGCTTCACGCCGTTTGACAAACTCCTTAACTTCCTTGCACTCTTCATACTGTTTATCGTCAGATGCTACTACATAATCAATTACCCGGTGTCCGGCTTGAGCAAGTGCGGTTTTTAGCGTGAGTTTTAAGTTTTGGTGTTCATACGTTAGCTGCTTACCATCTTTCAACGATTCGATAAACCAAGGGTCACGAGCAAACTCTTGCCCCATCTTGACAAACATATCTTCTGTGTACTGGCTATCTATTAGCTCTTTGTCCGTATACATCGACTGAATCAATACTTGTTCGATTCTTTGCTTAATTACCTCGTTTACATTTTTGATTGCGTAGGGACAAGGGTCACTCGTCATGTTAACGAATTCGGGGCAAGCAACATAAATCGGTACTTTCGTGTCTCTTAACCGTGCTGACATCTGAGTGAGAGCGTTGACGCCAACCGTCCCATGAATATCGAAACAAACTATGTCAAAATAATCAAAAAGGTCGATAGATAGCCCACTCTCACCACTGGGACTAATGCTCAAAGAATCGAGATTTGCTGTCAAAATGAATTGTTTCGGAGTCTCTTGAAATTGCTTGGATAAGTCATCATGGCTTGTTTTACCGTCTAGCCGGTAATGCTTATGACCGTGTTTGGTTAATATTTCGTCAATAGTCTCACAACTTCGTTGACTGTCTGAAATCCAAAGTACCTTATTTGCCGCCTTAGCTTTTTCTACTAGCTGCGACGATAGGAATTTAGACCCAGTTGTGTAATCTTTTGAGTCTGACTCTGTCTCTACAAAGTAAAATGTTCTTGGGTTGATTGGATAGACGCTATCGAGTACTTTAATACGCTTCTCTGGGTACAGTTGCCGGATAAAATCTACTTCCTTATCAGAGAGATTTGCATCCATCATGATACAGAATTTAGAGTTTCTAATAGTTTCCACGTCCCATTCTATCGCCTGTTGCTGCCTGCCTTTTAAAGTTCCACCCCCTTTTAGATGACCAAGTACAGAGCAAATTTCATCGTGAATAACGTAGTATTCAGGATTGCGACTGATGATAGAATTGAATTTAAAAAAGCTATCGGCGCATCCACCCCAAAGCTTAACGCTGTCGTCAGATGCAAAGTTTACATAATCGCCTTCAACTTTTTCGACAACATCCTTGACATGCAAGGCATTTAGCCCTTTCTTGTTAGCTTCTTTTATTGTGTTATTGAGCAGAGGATTTCGATACCCGATGAGGAGAGAGACAACGTCCAATAGCTTGAGAAAATTAATTGCGCCGTGAGTCTTGCCGCCGCCTAAAGATTTCCTAATGAACAGAATATCGCACTCATTTTGTATGCCTTCAGGAATGGTAAGCCATCTCTCATATTGAACAATATCAGCAGTGAGCTTAACCCTGCTTTCAGACCATTGCTGGTAACGGTTGGTTGCAAAGCCTAGTTGCCCAAAAACCTCCTTATATTTCTTGAGAAAAGACGTAACACTCAGTGTTCTAACTATTGATAAGTTGTCTAACTCATCAATATCACCTTGGCTTTTATGAATTTGGTTCCAGTCAAGTATAGACACAACCGACTGACTAAATTTACTTTCAAGCCAGTCAAGGGTATCCGTTAATTTCTGCCTAACTTGCGGGTTTAAAGCCCATCCAGCATCGGGAATTACCTTAATGGGCAATTCCCCATATTTTTCAAATGCTTGCTTAATGTACTTTTCTAGAAGCTTCTGAGACGATAAAAACTGCCCACCAGCCGCGCCGATTGTGAGTAAGTTTAACCTTTGGCTGACAAAGAACGGCTTTGGACCGGTGCCCTCCACAATTGCGATCCCCTCTGGCTTGCCCGATGGTGGGTGAAATACCGCTATCGGGTTTTCATCCTCTGGCTGTAGCTTCAAGGTCGCCGTGTCGGGAGTAGACAGCCATCGGTAGCGGTTATCATCTAGCGGGTTGTGTAGCCGCAGTTGTAAGCCAGTGATACGCCCTTCAAAATCACGGATCGGGCATAGATAGCCATCGTGACCTACTACTAATGATCGCCCGTCCTTAGCAATTCCCGGTAGTCGTGTGTCGTATTGCTTGTTTAGCGGTTGCCAGCGTTTGACGGATTTAAACCCGCTCCTTTCTATCTCATCTTGGGTGAAACCACGCCGTTGTAAGTCGAGCATGGTTGGTCGGTCGATGTTTAATTGGTTGAGAATATCCGAGTAAAGTCTGTGCAGGTCATCAACTGAAAGTGCCTGTTGATGTCTACGCAATTGCTCGTCTTTAGCTTCCTGTTCGCGCTTAGCCTTGCGCTCCTCCCATTGCCGTTTAAGCTCGGCTGACCACTCCTCAGAATTGTTTGGTTTAAATGTTGCTGTGTGTCCAGTGGCAACCTTGACACAAACATACCCGTTGGCTTTCTCACCCTTCTTAGCATCTACCAGCCCGTGACAAAATACGGTGTCGTCTGGCAGAATGCGACATGCTCCATCTTCACCATTGCAAACTGGGCAAGGATTTTTATTGCTGCTGAGAGTCAAGCGACTTGATAAAGTCATCTCGCTACCCTCCTCACCAACAAATCTTGCAACTCGCTGATCACCAAAATCGCTAAATCGCAGTCAAACCCATACCGCACACAGATTTCAAGACTTTCGGTAAGATACCCCTGTCTCACCACCTCTGAAAAATCTTCGTGGCGACGGGAACACTGACTAGAACTGCCATTAAAACATTGACAAGGATGGCAATGTTTTGCTAGAATACTTGTGTAATAAAGGGTTTGTGGTTTTCGTTGCCGTGTTTTCCACCTTACGGCTTTTAGTTTTGTCATTTCTGCTCCTGTAAGTGTTGGAGCAGTCCCATCGATCTCTTTGAATAAGACCTGCTAGCGTTCGTCAAGAAAAATTGCTAGTCTAGTCAACGTAAACAATTAGAAGAAGGTTGGTTGTGGTCTACCGCGAACGACTGGTAATCGTTCTTGTGCTTCTCGTTGCTAGAGCTAGCAATCCGCACTTAAAAAAGCTTGGGACTGCAATCAACAATTTTTTTTTGTCAAAATTGACACTTGTAACTGTACAGCTATTTCTGAAAATTGTCCAAGATGGCTGAAACGATATTTTGTCTTCAGACGGAAAACGTTGAAAGCCTTGCACAGTAAGCATGTAAGTATTCAAAAAAAACTGATATCAGAAAATAAATAATTTATTTCCTTAATTTCGAGTTTTTCTCTAGCAGCAAAAATAGTCTCTTTTTGCTGCTTTACAAAAAATCACATAGCTTGACAAATTCCTTCTTGAGTGTTATGAGTTTCAAAACTTTTAGCAAGTATTCAAAAGAACTGGCAACCGCGTAAACGTCAAATGAAAATATAAATTATTTATATGTTTACTTAGTTGCGATTATTACCATAGCTCCTCAGGGTTTAAATCCCACTTACCAGCAATCTAGGGGAGACGGCTGGTGAGGGTCGTCAAACTTCATGTAGTCTAGGCTCTCTTCAATAGGCACTTCATTTATTAATGCTAAGTAGTGATTCAATCTCCATGACTGGGGGTCTTGTTCGTATTCCTCCCATGCTTTGAGGATTTGAGTCTTTAAATCTGAGTTGGGTATCCAGTCAAATTGTTTAGTCATAAGCGCTCCGCTCAAAGCCTTGAAGTATCAATGGTGGGGTTTACATCGGGATACCAGAAGTAAATAACCGCTGGATCTCTTGAGTCGATAAAACCTTTGCTTTGCCGTGACCGTCAATCTTCACACTATGTCGTCAAGGTTTCCTCTGGCTTGTTTTGGCGATCGCTTCTCCTGATTCATACCGTTTCCGCAACGGCTGCATCCGGCTTGGGCTTTTTCTCGAAAGTTTGGATGTTAGGCTCTAGCAGTAGAAAGCCTTTCTCCGTTGCCTCGCCCATCTTTCCAGCAATAGCAGCTACCCATTGAGGGTAGTTAGCCTGAGCATCGGTTAGCTTTTTCCAGACTTTGGGCTTGACGACAACGGTAACGATATGCTCGCCACAGTCGATGTCAAACTGCTGCCAACCATTCTCTACGGTTTCGGCTTGGGGCAGTTCGTTGATTTTGATTGTCAATTCTAATTTTCCTGAAATCATAAATTGTTCTCCTCATGCTGGCGGACTGCTGCCACACCGGGGGCAATTGATTGTAATTGCTTATCCCTCAGTACCTTGCTCACCGAAAAGGTATTGAAGGATGCGTTGGTTTTCGGTTTGGATTCCCCTTATAAGAGCGCGATCAGCTTCTGCATTTTGAATAAAACGATTCATCGTTTCTTCCGTGTTTAGCTGGGAAACAGCTAATCTATCAACAGTTGAAGTCAGTCGGTCAAGACGGTCTGTCAGCCTATCTATAGATTGACTGTTTCTTTCAGTCATTCGCGCTGCCACACCCAATATTTGCTTAATATTTTCCATTTCATCCTCTATTTGATCTAACCGTTCTGCACTCATGCTGCACCTTCGCTTTTTTTGAGTGAGGGGGATTTGTCAAGCTGCTGGCGTTCCCTCGCTGCCTGACTTAGTAGGTAAGCAGCAAGGTTTGCCAGGGGTCTTTCTTCTCGTTCAGCCCACTCAGAGAGGTACTGAAAAACATCCTCCGACACGGTGATTGTAATTCTGGGTCGTGCCATTTCAGAACTATTTGCTGTGTATAGCATTAATCTTACTCTCCTAGCGTATTAAAGGTCTGGGTAGTGCCAATAGCACTATCAGAGTAAAAAGTTGTGTTTGCACTAATAGCATCAATAGTGCTATCGTATCACCATAACTAAAAAACGCCAAGACCTTTATCCCACGGGACTTATACAGAAAGTACCGCCCCATTTTCATGCGTATTTGGAGGATCTATGAAATCCCTTGACAGGAAGCTAGCCAGAGAGCTATTTGAAAAGCGGTACGGTCAACGAATCAGTGACGCTACTTGGTATCGCCTAAAAAAAGTTTTCGATCCGGCTACCTTCCCCATGACCGAGAAAAACGTCATCTGGCTAGCCGATCTTAAAAAGCAGTTCCCTCAGATAAATTTCAGGTTTGCGTCCGTCGTAGCTGCCGTTAAAGAATCCCAAAAGTTTTTACAAAACCGCTCGAACATTTCTGGCAATGAATTGTTAAATCTTCTTGAGTCGCAAGACATAAAGCTTCACGCCAACACCTTAACCAAATGGTTTAAGCCCTTACAGGGATTTAGCCGTAAGAGAATTTACAAATCTCAGGAATTGGCATCAATCATTCTTGCCGCCTACGCCTACAAATTACGCAAGGAAAACTCAAAAAACTTTCAATCAATCACCCAAAATTAGAAGGATAAATCATGGCTACCCCTATCATCGTTTCCCGCGTCCGCTCTACTCTCCATCGTCAAGGCTACCAAGGCTTTAGCCAAGAGCAGATTTTAGAGACTGCTAACTCACTGAATATTGATATTGATAACCCCACACCAGATGATACCAAAGCAGTCGTCAAAGTATTGAGAGAGTCAACTGAAACCACATCCCAACAAGCAGAGGAATTCAAAATCGAGGAAAATTCAATCAATCATTCTATGCTCACCTCACTACCAAAAAGTGATACAGCGCAAGTACCAAGTGCTATCACCCAAGCTGATAAAACCGAGATGATTCTGAATCAAGCGAGCATATTAGGAATTGAAATCAGCGCCCAGGACGCTCTTATTATGGCAGAGCAAATCACCTCACAATCATCCGATGCTCAAGAGGTGCTAGGTGAGATTAAGAGTTTCTTGCTTGCATATCTCAATTACCGAGAAAGTCAAAGTCAAGCTCAGGTGACTCAAACTTTTGAGGAAATTATCGGGCATATTAACGAGTCAAATAAGCGTATTTCAGCTTCTATCTCAAACAATCTGAAAACGCTTGCTACCCAGATGGAGGAACAACGCAACCACTTTAAAAGTAGTACTAGACTCGCTCTCCAATGCTTCGCAATCCCTAGCACAGAAACTCAAGGATGACTCCTACTTCCGAACTAACTGCTTACTCTGTTGCTTCTGTGCGTTCCCCATAATTTTTATGATTACTGTGATATCAACCCATGCCAGAAAACAACCAGAACAGGCAACCCGACACCAAGCACAACCCTCAAAAATTCAGCTTCAATTTACGTCAGGACGGACAACTAAACTTTGACGGGGAACTCAATCAAGAGAGCGCTGAAATTCTAACTAAACTATTGCAGCAAG
>Ga0209611_10010837_pt1 | contig 13315 bp, 9 predicted proteins | sample S1TSphgellanicum_3_FD_187693 | JGI IMG/M metagenome (GOLD analysis project Ga0209611, IMG submission 187693) | Host-associated microbial communities from peat moss isolated from Minnesota, USA - S1T2_Fc - Sphagnum magellanicum MG (SPAdes) (version 2) | ecosystem: Host-associated > Plants > Peat... | reverse complement strand
TAATGAATAAGATTTAAAAAAAAATAATGAATTCAATGGTCTAGTGAATTGAGACTAGTGAATTGCACCCACATTTTGTAATAGCACTTAAATTTTGAGTGAATTCAGTGATTGTAATGAATACAATCTAATGAAAAATAGTGAATTAAGTGATCTAGTGAATTGAGACTACTGAATTGCACCCACATTTTGTAGTGGCATCAGATGTAACAAAGGATGGCCATTAGTTACATTTTGAAAAAGATAATATGTTTTTGTCTCAAGTTTAGACACCCAGAGGAATGTATGTTTTTAGGGCACTATCTTGAAATGAATTGCAAAGGAAAAAAAAACTATCATGGACTACCCAATTGGCCAAAAGTGGGATATGGCTAGCTTGGAAATACCCCCTTTGAATGAGGAAAACAAACATTTGTCTTTTCGTGAGTATTTCAGATCACCAATTTTGCAAACAATTGAATTCAACTCTGTGTTTTTTTCTGCAAACATTTACCTAGATTCATTTGTGATTACACCTCAGGGTGAGTTTTGATCCTTTCTTTTACCTTCAGTGCATGGGCATTAAAATTGGTGAAGGCGGCCATGATTGCAGCTGTCAAGTTTGATGCACCTGCTTGACTGGATCCTTCTTGATTATTCAAAGAGGTGATCAAACTCTTGAGTTCGGGATGGTCTGATGGGTCTGAAGGATCACCGTTTCTCACCAGCACCTAAGCAAACCAGAGTGATATATACATGAGTCTCACTGGCAAAAAGGATCGATATATTTGCTAAAATATCAAATGCATAAAACTCTCTGTAGATCTGTAGAAAGTGTAATATCAAGCAAGCAACCCAACATATTTGAGTTTCAAGGAGGAGTAGAATTGGGCAACAACAAGAATAATTGAAGTCAACTATGAAATATTATATCAAAGTTTAATTTATGATTACCAAGTTCTACTTATGTTGACAAGGATCAAGAGTTCTTGACTTTACCATACTGAAATCACCTGACAACAATGCACTAAGTAGTGGGGGGAGGGGGGAGAGAGAGAGAAAAGAAAGTTTGACGAGCTTGCAAGATGGATTTGCAGCTTGCTAAAAATGGTGTTCAAGAAACAAGGTACATACAGGATCAGGAGACAACTGGGTAGCTCCAGTACTGTTGAACATGATGATGTTCACATAATCCTGTGCGGAGAGTGTCTGGAGCAATGCTTTTTGTGTTATGTTTTGGGCTGCAGCAAGATAAGTGGTTTCCATTAGAAATTGTGTGGACAACACATTTGCCATTGAAGCTCCCGCATCAATCAACACAACCAAATTCTTTGTCACAGATATCCCTTCAATATACCTGCAAATTGCGCAAAGCTCTGATGCTTAGTAACTTACCCGAAGTCACACTTTTAACATTTTGCAATAAATTTTGTTGTGCTGCACACTACCAAGATGCAGTTACAACAACAGTTTCCACAAATACTATAAATCCAGCATGTACAATCCTGCAAGGGTTCACCAAGTTTTTAAACTTAAATCCCACATGATTCACAAACAATTGCAAGTGATAATAATGAGTGGAGGATTCAAGTGGGTTAAGAAATTACCAAGGTCGAATCCGTGGATCGTAACCTAGACACACGCTGGTGCTACTGTCCTGCACACAACATTGATACAAAAATTAAGTCGAAATTTTGAGTTACAATTTCATGATTAATCCTCAGTTCATAATCACTCGTTGACTCGACCTCCTGCCTGATGGACTAAATGGATTAAATCGATTCTGCAAGCATCATCTAGTATAAGTGCTGGTGATCTACGTGTTGCAGGCAAGGGGAGAGCACGATTTGGCCAGCAGGTGCAACAAAAGAACTATTTAGGATTGGGTTCAAGACTAGCTGGATCGATCCAGTTCTCTAGTCTAGTTGCATAATTTGGCCAGCAGCTGGAACAAAAGACTAATTTAGGATTGGGTTCAAGACTAGGATCGATCCAGTCACAGCTAATCTAGTCTCTGCACGTACCCTTCCGGGAAATGAGCGCCAAGTTCCATCAACAGCACCAAATAGACGTACGTGAAGACACTGGGGTACGACATAGTCTGGAATGTGGAGTCCAGCAACCTCTGACTGCAAATCGAGTCGCCCATGGCGGCCGGCACATTCGTCAAGTCCGTGCCTGGAGGAAGCCTAGATCACGTGTTTTCGACGTTTGAGATCATTGATCAGCATACTGGGGTTAACTGCAATTTGCTTAATCACTGCTGCGAATACTAGAATGTGATTAACATCCGAAAATCCATCACACAGAGGGTAGTACTCGAGCATCAGTGCAGACATCTAGTAGTACTAGAGCACTAGTGCAGATCAGAGGAGTATTCTAGAGCAATAGTGCAGAGATTTAGTAGTACTGGAGCACTAGCGCAGATCAGAGTAGTACTAGAGCACTAGTGCAGATCAGAGTAGTACTCTAGAGCACTAGTGTACTTATGCATGATTGATTGAGAACTAGTGCAGCTAGCTTGAGTACTAGGCATGGATTCTGATGAGAGATCGATGATCATGAGCTGGACTTCAGAAATGTATTTGTGTTTACCTCAAGTAGCTTCTGCCATAGTTGGCCTTCAAATGTGTGCAAGTGCCGTTGCCTGGCTCATTAGTGCAGTACTGGTTGAACACGTCCACACACTGTATACTGTTGGACTGGCTCTCACCAAGCAAAGGCGAGCACGCATGTCGGGAGCAGTTTGCAGCTGAGGCGCAAGACTCCACCAGTGCTGCAGCTCACATTAAGATCAACGTCCCAGCAGCAAGTAATAATGAACACCCAACTATTAACACTACTCGACCATGATGCATGCACGCGGCGCTAATCGCTTTTGATATAATAACAGCTTGCAGCAGCAGTTGGAGGCGCACTAGATCAGTTCAATCTCAAACGGTCTATTGCAAATGAGAAATTGTACACCTGAAGAAACTCGATACCAGCTGGTTATCTCATCATCAGAAGAAGAATGCTATGTCTTCAGATGTTCCCAAGATCAGACTGAGCGAGTGCGAGCTGCTGGGTCCTAATCAAGTACCCTTACTGCCTAGCTAGCTTTTTTCCTGCGGCCGGTAGATCATTACCTGCGAGGTGCTTGATCCACTTGCAATGAGGTGGTGGAGAACATGATCTCCGATTAGCAAATTAGCAGTGACAGGTAGATGTGGTGAAATTGCTTGATGCTCAAGATTGATATGGTAGGAGACATATGCATGCAGGCTGTATAGTCCTCTAAATCATATTGTGGAGGCGAAGCTGCTTACCGCAAGTTTGAGCATCATTTGCCTCCACCTGTTTAGCAAGCAGCAGCACTTGCGTCTCTTTCTCGTCAAGGTAGGCACTCCCCTCGTCCCCTTGCACGGTCGCAGCTGCTATCAGAATCCAAAGCGTCACTAGTCGAGTTACAGCCGCTGCATCTCGCGTCCATGAGAACCAGCTGCAGCAGCCCCTGCCCATACCTGCTGCACACACTCAGGTATATCGTCTAAGCCGCTGTTTCCTCCTGCATGTCAAAATAGCAGAATATTGAATCCGCGGGTAACAGCAGCAGCTACGACTTCCAAACAGCTGCTCCTTGGGACTACCTGTAGCTGCTAAGATCTGAGCTGCCCTTTTTTTGGGAGTTTTCTCCTGGTCATCTGCACAAGTGCGGTGCAACAGCTAACTGTAATCTCATGAGGACGAACTCGGCAAGAAATCTGCAGTAGTGAACAATCGATTGTGTCTCTACGTTTCTTCCTGCTCATGTGAAGGACGCAAGAGGGAAATCTCTGATCTACTGGCGGTCTCCAGATTGTCCATTGCCATTGTTTCCTTCCATTCATGATCAAGTCTAGTATTCTAGATGAATTCTGGTAACTAGTGTTCGAGTGTTGTAGATGAGTTGTAGTGTTGTAGATGAGCTCTAGTGTTGTAGACGAATTTTAGCGTTCTAGTGCTAGACTAGTGTTGTAGATGAGTTCTAGTGTTCTAGTGCTCCAGTGTTGTAGATGAGTTCTAATGTTCTAGTGTTGTAGATGTTCTAGTTTTCTAGTGTTCTAAATGAGTTCTAGAAACTAGTGAACATGAGGAATGAATCTCAGGCCGGAGTTTACTCGTTGCTCAGCTGCAACTAGTGCTAGCATCTTTCATTACAAATGAATTCAAGCCATGTCGGTCTTGTTTTTTTGGCCGACAAACCAACCAGGACAATCTCAACTGGAGATGGTGAACTACGCGCGCGCGGGAAGTACGACGCGGGGAAGGAATCCGCGGCATCAACGCAACGTGCTCTCCTGACGAGGCTCCTCCTACTCCTCCTGCGTCCACCCTTGGGACTACCCCACGCGGCAGAGGGTCATAAAGAGGGCCAGAGAACTGTAGGGGTACGGCTCTACCGGTTGCCTGTTGTGCAGTCCCTGTTGCAGCGCTGCTGCTGCTGGTTTGGACCACCAGTTCTTTTCTTTTTATGATTGTTCTAAAAAATAAATTAGAACCAGGAATCCAGTTCTGGGTTAGTTTTTCTCAAATAAATTAAAATTCAATTTCTGTTTCAGTTTAGGTTCCAATAATCAGACCCAGTTCAGGTCCAGCTTAACCCAATTCTGGTTCAGTTCTTACTAACCTGGACCGGACCTGGTGGTTAACTACTAGTTAAACTCCAGTTAAATCTTGGGTTCCAGTCACTTTTTATTTTCAAAGTTTTTGATTCCAGTTCTGGTTCCAGTTCCTCAACTAAATAGACCTGGGTTTGGTTATATGTCTGATTCTTTAAGAAAACAAGGTGCTTTATACAGAATGGCCCTGCCATTGACTGAATATCAACAATTGATATTTATGATAAATTGGTCATAGCTAGGGGAAATTATAAAATAAATCTATTTTGATGTACATCATCATGTAAAAGAAAAAATTGTCATGATTTTTTTTCATTTTTGAATATCACATTAATTATTAGGAACCCAAAAGGATCTCATATTAAATGATGACATGTTCTAAGAAGCTATGTAAACATTTTGAAAATTGACACTAGACCAAAATCAATAGGGAAATGTTGCAACATGATTTTTTATTTTTTGAAATTTAATGATTTTTTTCTCAATAAAGAGAGCAATCCAATATTCTTTTTTCATATATATTTTTCACATTTGTGAAAAAATCTCAAACCGAAAAGAAAACTTTTTGTGACATGTGTATTTGAATGTTTTCAATCATATTGTCACATTTCAACAGATTACATGAATTTTTGTGTATGATAGGTGCCATTTTTGGAGAAAATAACTTCATTTAAATTAATTTTGTTGGTTCAATCACTTGGGGCTGGGTGCACATTTGAAGAGTGAGCAAAGAAAACAAAATATCAAAAGATGAATGTGAATCTTTTTACAAACAAATTAGGATGAATCATCTCACCTAGTAGTTTCTAGGAGGCAAAATCTCTTGAAGCTACTATACTTTGTAATGATCTCAACACAATATCCCTGCCTTACATGGCAACGTCAACAAAATCAGTTTTTAATTCCTGTTTTGGTTCCAAGAGTCAGACAAATTTTTTGTATGAACCAGGGTAAAATTCAAAAACCATGGTTCTAATTTTTAAAAATTCAAAAACATATTAGAGATATCCGTAAAGTCAGGAAATGACAGCACCAGTACCGTGAGTTTGGTCATACACAGGGTGAGATTTAATAAAAACCTGCAATATAGTACATTACCATTGAAGGGGGGTGGGGGGGTGAAACTCAGAAGACCATCAATTTGATAAGACCATCAATTTGATGGTTCCTGAGTTTCACCCTGTCTTTCTTTTGTCCTGAGTGGCTCCACTGCTGCTACATAGATTTTCAATGCTGTTACCTGTAGAGCTGCTATAATTCCTCTCCAACATTGTGCATTTCATACTGAGTTTCAGCATTTCATACTGAGATTTAATAAAATTTCCTTACTTTACAGATACCACTAGAAGAGCCGTTAGGGGGGTGAAAGGAGGTCCAAAGATAGGGTGAATTTGCGGATATCTCTATTATTTTCTCAAAAATGTCAATTCTGGTTCTAGTGCCAGTTCCACACTTGAATAGAACAGGGGTCTGGTGTAATGTCCAATTCTTTACGAGAATAATATTAAGTTTGGGTTTCAGTTTTGGTTCCAAGAATCAGATCCGGTTTTGGTTTGGTTAGAACTAATCAAAATCAGAACTGACTATTCCTACCAGCCAATGCAAGTGCATGCCCGACGTCGGTTTGGACTCTGGAGTTCACCATGTGGGGGTAGAGCCATTAGTGGATGACGATGACCTGCAGGATTTCTTTCAATGGTGATTTTCGAAAGCAAATTTTATTTTAAGCAAGGAACGAGTGTTCACGGATTCGAGGTTTTGGGGGAGAGTCCAGATCATTCTCAATAGTTCTAAAGTTTGGAAAGAAAAAAAACTATACCCGGACTCAAACTGGACCTGGATTCGACCTCCAAACTTGTTTTTATATAGGTTTTGATCTTTAGGATGTTTTTTGTTTTTTTTGTCTTCTTCTTTCTTAACGTGGGTTTAGACTTTAGACATGGTGAAAAAGTTCAGGTGTACAATTTTTAGTAATAAATTTGGGAATTTTGGGGAATGAATTCAAGCTATGTTCAGGGAGGGGATGTGGGGATAGGCATGTAGTTGTCACTTTTTTTGGAACATCCTTCAAATATAAAATATTTAAATAAATAAATAAGTAAATTTGGTGGGTATGGTCATATAGTTTGTAGGGGTCATCATTTTTTTATATTGGTAATACAATTTGTTGTTAGCTAGTTAAATAGAATTGTATTTGTTTTAGGGCTTAGGATTTTGTTTTAAAGATTGAGAATAGGAAGTATAAAAATGTGAAGAACTGAGTCTAGAACTGGACCTGAGGCTATATCATTTAAATTTGTTTTCCTGAGACTGGAACTTGAGATTCTCTCAAATTCAACCCAAATAAAAGAAGTTGTAAACCCAACTAAAGAGTCTCTTGAAAAGCTAGAACCAGACAAATTGGAGGGAACCTAGCTCATGAGGCGGTTTTGGAAGCATGATTGTCACCCGGGTGAGACTCTGCCTTCCACCCAAAAGTTTCTTAGGTCCATTGGTCTTTCAAACGCATATAATGGGAATTTTTAGGAACTTTCTGTTCTCAATGGTTCTATCATATTCCCATCAAGGTCTCAATGGTCATTTGTTATGTTCCCAATAAGTTCCCAACATGTTCTTAGTAGCACTACACTGCCCAAAGCCTGATCACATTTTTTATGATGGACCAATCAAAGAAGCTCATCACCAAACAGAAAAAAAAAAATTGAACTTTGGGGGTGCTCACATAAGGCTCTCAATTGTATTTCCATGCCATTAGGTAGCCTAGGTTGAAAATGGCGACAAGCAACTGTAGGAAGGTGATGTAGCCTACATCCAAAAGGCTTAAAAAAATTTCTTTTGGGGAGGGGGGTTGTATTTTTTGGTTTTCTAATGTTCCAAATGCGTTTCCATGAAGTTCCCAAACAGAACCACAGTTCTGCAAGTTTCCAATGTATTCCAGAAGAAGTTTTTTCTTTTGGGGAGGGGGTTGTATTTTTTGGTTTTTGAATGTTCCCAATGCATTTCCATCAAGTTCCCAGACAGTTCTGCAAGTTTCCAATGTATTCCGGAAGAAGTTTTTTCTTTTGGGAAGGGGTTGTGTTTTTGGGAACAACTTATGCTGGAAAAGTAATGGAGAAGATCCTAAAATTACTTGTTTTGGGCACTTGTTTGCTGAAACTCACCATCCCATACCGTATTTATTTTGGGACTGTGCAAAGCTTGAGCAAAAACTGCACTTGGGGTCCCCACAACTAATTAGCTTAATATGAGTCATAAATATAATACCATATTCTCAACAAGTACCCTAAAAATCACTTTTCCTCCCTCCCCCACGTCCCCCTGAAAACCTCTTTAAAATCTCAAGAAGAACTTTAATTGAAAAGCCCTGAATTTGTGCCTGCTACAGCTTACTGGTAGGAGTTACTTAGTTTTATTATTAATATTTGAATACTTTTTCACAAATTAATTGTATCCTCCAAGCCTAGCTACCTCACTCTTTTCCTCTAGCCACCTACATGGACGTGTAAATCAAATTTGTGATTGACATAAATAATGATGAACTATTGAAAACCATAATGGAAACATACAAGGGAAATAGAAAGAGGGTCAATATTGTTAAATTGATATATTTTTTTGAAAAATGAAATATAAATTAAAAATCTAAAAAAGTATTTAACTATTAGAGTACATTTGACAAATCCATAAGCTTTTTCCCCAATCAGGACATGGGGTTTTAGTTCAAGTTTCCCACTAACTCTGATATGTACATCCAATTACTCCATACTAGTTTCTAACTCACAGCTCATCACTCTGTATACACATCATTCTCCATCATGGGTGATACAGCAGACTATGATGATCCTATGATCTCCCTGAAAGGCAATCCAGTCTGATCAGTCTAGATCGGCTGGATCCAAGGGGAGGGCTCTGGTAGTTCTCGTGTCCAAACAAAACTTGAACCGTTCCTCTTGGCACATCTGAAACACTAATAATTGTTTGAAACAGATTAGAAATGAGAAAGTTGTGGCCCTCCAAAGTAATGGGGGTAAAGAACTAAAAAAAACAAACCACCCAAAAAATTCTTTGTATGTTGCTCTATTATTATTAGAGTTCAAAGATGATTTGTAGAACTTCAGATGACACTTCTATAGCACTTTAAATCATTATGAAGTTATGAACAAAAAATTAGAAAGTTATGAGGTTTGAAAATAGGAGGGGTCAAAAGAAAAATAAAATAAAAGCTTTTTCTTTTTCCTTGTTATTTTTTCATTATTCCTTTTCCTTTTGCACTTCAAAGATGATTTCTACAGCTTGAGGTAGTGATCCCATAATATTTTTAATCACTCAAAATGAAGCACCTACTATGAAGATATAAATAAGTATTCGATTATATGCAGGCAATTGGTGATAGGCCGGTCAACCTTAGCATCGGTGATGAACATCCCACATAGATTTAGCATTCATGCTGAGAAGGCTTGAGAAAACTATCAAAACAGTAGGAAAAATTGGCCACAATACCTGCCTGGTAGTAGAAATGTGCCTAAAATATTTTTTTATTGGCCTGATAAAATCTGGCAAAAGTTTTAAGAATTTGAAGCAAAATATTCTTCTAATGCAAATTTGTGATGCAATTTTGCACCAGTTCACCAGAAAAAAATCAGTGATCTAGATGTCCTTCTACACCAAATCAAACACATGTACTTGTAACTTGATCTATAACTTGATTACACAATTACTTAGGTAATTGTTTAATGGGGTAAGTTGGCTGTAGGATTCCATAATTTGGAATCACATGGGGGAACCATGTGAAACTGTTTTCTTGTGATTAATTGTGAAATCACATGGGGAACCATGTGATTTTGTTTCCTTTTGATTATTTGGGGAACCATGTGGTGGATAAGTTTTAAGAAGTTTCTTGATTAGTTTCCTTTTAGTTAGTATATAAAGAGGTGTTTGTGACTTTGAGAAACACCTTCATTTGTACAAAGTTATGGTATGAATACAAAGTTTATGAGAATAGAAGTTTTGATTTTAAAAGGCTTTTGGTTTTGAATAGTTTTGGTGTTATTTGTGTGTAGTTCATGGTAGAGGAATGATGAGCCTTGCATAGCTAATAGAAGGGTGGGAAGATAATTTTTATAACCAAAAACATAGACTTCATAGCTATGTAGTAATCATACATAGTTTCGGTCCTAAACTCGTTCATGTTGTACATCTTTTTGGTTCCGTTGTTGAGACCCGAGTCTATGTTAATTGTGTTGTGAAATTGTGTTGTTGAATTATGTTGTGCAATTTAATTATGTTGTGGAAATGTGTTATTGAATTATGTTGAGAAACTTAATTGTGTTGTTGAAAATTTAGTGGGAAGAAGGAAAGAAAGGAAAAGAATAACCTGTTTGTTTTGTTTTACAATGAGGAATGTAAGGCAATTTGTTTATCCCCGAATCATGGATGGAAGTGGCCACATGGGTGGAGGAGATTCAACTTTTAGTAATGGAGATTACGAAAGGTAAGCCATGTCGAGTTGGGTGCACAATTTAACGCGTGAAGCAACATCATGAAGACCATAAACACGAGTCATTATGTTTGACCCCAAGCTTGCTTTTGGATATTACTTGTAATCCTAGGCATGAATTAGAGTTGGATTTGTGGGAATCTGAGAAGATTCACAAAGAAAAGTTGTAGGCAAGAAAGGGAAAGAAGATGGCACGTGTTAAGCCATATGAAAAAAAAAAATGTAAATAGAAGTTTATAAAGGACAGTGAGTGTTTTTGAGCAAGGTCATGTTCGTAAGACCTTGTTGACCTTGTTGACCTTGTTATAGGTTGTTGGAAGAAATAAAAAGAATATATGTTTTATTTATAGGATTAGTGTATAAATGAAAACATTAATGTCAACATTAGGAAAGGCTTTTGACTCCCCTGGTACATAGTTTCCTGAAGATAGGCAATAGACTCCATCGTTGACATTAGGAGTTGCTAGGCCGAGATCATCTGTTGAAAGACCTTTGGAAGAGCCTGGGACTATAGGTGAATCAAGTGTGGTAGTATCACAACTATGTAAATGACGGGAAGAATCTGGACTTCAACCTGACTTAGAACCTCCAAGGTAACACTAAAGGACAATTACAAAATAACAACATTTACTTATCTGGCTTAAAAAGAAAGATGCAACTCTAGATTATGCCAAAACTAATAACCTGCATGTCATGTGGAGTGGAGGTGTCATTGATACTCGTGATGGCCATGATCTTGTAAATGTTGTCTTTCAATCCAAACATTTAAATAGGATAATGGTAGGATTGGAAATGTTTGGTCCTTTTAGAGATTTACACCGAGAAAATAGGGAAGATTTTGTTATGAGTGTAATTCGGGCCATTGGGAATTTCCTTATTCACGAGGAAAGGTTATAAAAGCTAAGTGATAGTTGGTCAAAGGAATTAATTAGTTTGGTGTGTTTTTTAAAACAAGATAAGAACCAATATGGTTATTCTAGTTTTTAGGGGAAGTAAGGGTGAAGACCCTAAAGTGTTTTTAAGGGAATATAAGCAGGCTTGTATTGGTACGAGGCTTAGAACAGCTACGAAATGGCTTAATTTTCTTCTTGAATTTTTAAAGGGTATGGCATCACTTTGGTTTGAACGATAGACGAAAGAGTTGAAGGGATCATGGATTGACATAACTAAGGCTCTAATGAAGGAGTTTTCTATGAAGAATGTCTACCAAAACTTAATATTTAAACTGAGTCAACTAAAGTAGGGGGCTTTAGAGTTAGTAAGAGAGTATAAGGAGAGGACAATGACATTGTAAAATAAACTCCAAGGGTGTCTTAGGGCACAAGGTCATGAAGGAACTGATCCAATTTTTGCGAGAGTCAATGCATTGGTACTAAAACATTTCACCATTGGTTTGTTGTCAGAATTGTAACAATAAGTGAGATATAAACAAGTGACGACATTCAATGAAGCAGCGAAGGTGGTCGAAAAGAAGGAGGTGAGCATGGAGGAGGTTCCACGACTAACTACGTAATCCATGGTGAAAATAGTTCAATTCTTGACTGAACCAGAACTACGAAAACATCCATAAGTGAGCTCCCACATGAAATCGGCTATGGAGCAAATGATTAATCAAATGAACCAGCTAAGCCTCCATCTATTATAGCCAAGGACTAGTAAGAGCAGAAATGTGGAGAGGGACCTATCAACAATTCAATGTTACAAGTGTCGGGAGATGGGACATTATTCAAAAAAATGTCCAAACTCGCCAGCCTTGACTACTAGAAAAAATGCGAGTTCTTCTACTCGAAGATTTTCTACAAAGGAGAAGGGCAAAGCTTAAGTGCATTTAATTGAGCCGATAAGTGAAGGGTGAGAAAAAACTTTGATGGGTTTGGAGAAGAGCCTTCAAATCCCTGAGGATGAAGTGGATGTCATGGCCTAAACTAAACAACCGGTGGAAAACACTACTCATCCTAATGTAAGCGTCAAGAGGTTCAAGGAGATGGCGAGAGCCCCAAAAGAAAAGAAAAAAAATCGGAGGTGGAGGTTTGGCTTCCAAGACTTTCCAATTTCTAGAGATTCTAGCTTTTATTTAGTGCTAAAGAATGTGGGATCGTAGAAAGCAGACATCACCATTGGACAAATGGTGGCAAGGTGTCGTCGGCTCAAAGGGAGTTGAGAAAAAGGTTGTCAACACCTAAAGTCCCAAAGGTACCCACACCTTTGAATGCCATAGCAATTGAGCGTGAATGTGATCCGATCATTGATGTGCAATGTAATGGATCAGTGTTGCGTGGAGTGTTGGTGGATGGAGGGGCAAGAGTCAATGTGATGACAATTCCTACAATGAGGTACTTAGGCTTGAAAATTGATAAGCCAGCCTCAGTAACCTTAAAGATGGCTAACAAACGAGTTGTTAGGCCAGAAAGAGTCATTAGTAATGTTATGATCATTGTAATGAGGGTTTCTACCATTGTGGATTTCCATGTGGTACTAGAGGAGGATGGGGCTTATCCAATGATATTAGGTAGGCCTTGGTTAACAAAGTTGCATGCAAGGAATTATTGGGGTGAAGGATACATGACCATCAGAGTTCATCCTCACCGATAGAAAGTTCTATTTGCCAGTTTTGTGAAAAGCTCTGAAGGGACGAGTGAATATGAGGATGAATTAGAAACAGACCAAAGCTCTAGCTCTCAAGGGATTTACACGGATGATTATAATGAAAAGGAAATAGGGTTATATGTTTTGGAGACAATCCCCAAGGTTGGAGCTTTATCGGATCAAAGGGTTCAAGGGGATGATAACTAATCAACTCCATGCATGTTTATAGAAGGAGAAGTCGAGGAATGGCTAAACAATAATTAGGACCGGACCTTCAACCGGAGGAGAGAAAGTAATATGAAGATTTACTACGTAAGTATATCCATCCTTTTGCTTTTAGCTATAAGGACCTAAGGGAGGTCACCATGGAACAACACAAAATTGAACTATTACCAAATGCTAAACCGATTAGGGCCAAGCAAGGGAGGTGGAACCCAAGATACACGGCCATGGTGAAAGAAGAGTTTGACAAGTTGTTGAAAGTAGGGTTCATTAGGCCTGTGGAGACAACTGAGTGGGTTCCTCCTATGGTATTAGCATTAAAGAAAAATGGCAAGCTAAGGGTATGTGTCAACTATAAAGCTTTAAACAAAATAATTAAGAAAGACCGATACCC
>Ga0209611_10010833_pt1 | contig 13316 bp, 9 predicted proteins | sample S1TSphgellanicum_3_FD_187693 | JGI IMG/M metagenome (GOLD analysis project Ga0209611, IMG submission 187693) | Host-associated microbial communities from peat moss isolated from Minnesota, USA - S1T2_Fc - Sphagnum magellanicum MG (SPAdes) (version 2) | ecosystem: Host-associated > Plants > Peat... | reverse complement strand
TTTAAATTGTTACTTATAAAAATGAACTAGAGCTTGAAAGATGGTTCAGGGATGGAAGAAGGGCCCCAAATAAGTCAAAGCAAGGTCACTTTACAAAAAAAACTCTAGTAGGTAGAATTATTTTCTTAATTTGAGAATTGAATTTATGAGAACCGGTTTTGAAAACCAATTGTTCTAAAATGAGTGAAAGCCAAGTGCCTTGAAAACGGGATTATAATTTATATTTAAAAATATTGAAAATTGGGTGCATTTTTTCCAACGGTAAGTTTTTTAAAAAATCAAAAACGAATTACCAATAACCAACAACAAGCTAAAAAAAACAAAAATGCAACTAATGAGGTCCTAAACATGAACTTTACTAACAGGGGTAGTTGGGTTTAAGGAATTGGTTCACCAAGCTTTTTATGGTACCCTCAATCTACTTCTAATGGTAAGGTGTTGTATACAATAGTGAATGTGAAGCCTTGTTGAAAAGACATGACTCAACAACACTTTAAAAAGGTTAACACTAAAAGGACCCATTCAAGAAATTCAACCATGCTTGGGATGAAAGATTAACTGTGCATTTTACTATTGCCGAATTTGCCTTCATGTTTTTTTGTCATTTGAGCAACAATCAAATAAAACAATACATTAATAATGTAAATCAACGATTTTGGAAATATTTCTAACATCTATTCTATATCTTATTTAACTGGAATTATTATGCCTTGCAAAAAAATTGTTTTCGATTGCATTTTTGGAGCGGCAAAAGATCAAATATTGAGAACCATTATTGTCATGGTTGTAGAAAGTTGTAGAAATTTCTATTATGTTATTGGTAAAGATGGAAAACTTAGTAATCTACAACCTTGTCAAGAAGGAAAATCATGTGGTCATGTGACCGGGTAGTTGTTACATTTTGAATTATTTGGTTTTGATGCACCAAGTTTAAGGTGAACTTCATGCAAGGGGCACTTTGATTTCTACTTGGCATAATGGTCCCAACATGTTGAAATGATCTCCTACTCACTCATGTTGAAATTTACACATGGCTAAGATGAGATATCTCACAATACAAGGATTTGTCATCCCCTTCTTTACACTATTTTATTTTATGACAACTTTATAGGCAACAAGAAAACAAGCCCATTTGGGTTAAATAAATTATTGGCAAGGAATTTAAACTTTAATATCTAAACCAATATAAATATGTATGTTTAATAATCCATACAAGGATGCCAGCAATTTACTTTGATGTGGAAAATGAAGGTAACAAAATTAACATGAAAATTGAAAATTCCCTTATTTTCCATATCCATTCCTTTTGGGATTTTGAATGCGCTTATTATTTCACGTAATGTCACTGATGTAGGTAGTAGTGCTTTTTTACTTTCAATATTGTGTTACAACCAAATTGGTGATCATGTAAAAGATGACTTAACCAAGTTTGGCTATAGACTAGATATGAAAGTAAAAATATTAAAAACATTCTTATATTTTGGTAACTTGCTAGGACCTTTTGTTAAAAATTGGTGATTATTTATATGTTTCAAATTCAAGGGAATTATTAGGGCCAATTTTTTCACAATACTTCTTTGTATGTGTCAAAATGATTTTTTGGCTTAAAATGCAAAAATCACCAAAATAAAATAAAATGCTAGGAAATGCACAATACTCACCATTTTGCTAAAAAAATGTCCCAAAAAAATGGTTAAAGGAACGTTTTTGAAAATATCTTTAAAAATAGCCAAATTTCAAAGAAAAAATTATGAAATTCTTAAGAGTTTTGGAAGATTTTGGGAGATTTCAAACTTCCTTCTTTTGAAATTCATATTTAACTAATAGGTCCTAATGGTTCACCAACATGTAATAGGATTCCTAGATTTTCTCCTTCTCTATTTGTCTTGTAGACAAATTTTGGCTAACCTTTTTTTTTGGTTGATCACCAATTTTGGTGCAACATGAGAAAATTGAAAAAAACACTAAATCACAACCTTCCATCCTCTTGTATTATTCAACATTAACAAATATATCCACTAACAAGCAACAATGAACATCCTTTTTCTATAACATTTTTGTCATACGAAAACAACACCTTAAAGTTATTATGACATAAGGATCAACATATGACAACATACAAAATGCCTTACCATTTATGGCCCATGTGATGTGGGATAGGTTATAGTCGATGTGTGGATCACATAAAGGACTTGGGTATACACAAGTGTTAAGAGATGATCAAATAGAAAACCCTTGTTACATGGTCAAATTACGAACAAGGAGAAAATGAAAAAGGTTTAAAAGTTGTATGGTCACATCAAAGTTGATAGGGTCAACATTTTTAGAAGTTGCATATAAAAACACATTTGATTTTAAGTAATATGGGAATATGTCCAAGACATCTTGTCACACTCTATTTGCAAAATCAACATTGGTGAATTTGGAGGTTTGTTAATTACAGTGATAGTGTAACTTTGCATTGTCCCATCACAAGAATGCAATATAACTTGTCAAATCGTCTAACACATTCAATGAGATAGGTTTTAGTGTCGTACAATTTTTTGATTTCAAATGGAACCTTTGGTCTCAATTATAGCTATTTTTTTGTTTCAAATGGAACATTTGGTTGAATCTTGGGACTAGTTCATTGGATTTCTAAAACCTTTGATTCTTGTCATTTTCACAAAAAGATTGAACACCTTACAATAAACACATTCATGTCCAATGCAAATGCAAGACAAGTCCAAGTATGCTTATTAGATGAATTACATTTCCATTTTAATTTGTGCATGTTCCCCTCCAAGATGATGTTCCACATAATTAATGCATGATACATTTGCACCTTGTCCTTGTCTTGTTGATGGAATGTGACGTGATACAATAAAGTGAAATTAAACTTTTAATAGAACATTCACCGTTTCCTCGATGAATGGATACGATCACAATCAAATGAACCAATGATGACAAAGGACTCAAGGACTATAGTCCTTTTTTTGGTCATTTTTACTTTATCATATAAAATATTTTGTGGAAGAAACCTTTTGTAATATGTTATTAAAAATATATATAATTTTTCAATACATCACATTTTTTGTATCAACTTTTGATGAATAACTAGAATTTTTTTAAAGTGTACAAATTCTATAAAATTTTGTGTTTCATTTTGAAAAATTATCCTGATTTCAAATTTCAAAAAATTATTGTAATTATTTTATGATTTGTTTTCTTGTATCATAAAATACAACTTTGCTTTAGATATCATGTACATTACACCCCATTGACATGTGGTAAGGGATTCTTAAAATCTTAAAATTCTATTCAATAGATTTTTAATTTTTTAAAAGTTTAAGATTCCACAAATTTCAAATTGTGAATGTTTTTTGAGTGTGGGTAATGAATTAACATCATTTCAAATTTCTTTTCGTCAAAATTGCATTACTCAGAGAGTCTTTAGCTTAATATTTACAAAGTTGATTGCTTTTGATAAAATTGTTCTTCAAGTTCAAATGTCCTTTATTAAAATGAAAACCCATAATTATTTTTTTCAGTTTTTATTTTGAACAATTTTCAAAGGAATTTAGCGGTCATTTGACATGGTTTTTGGCTCCGTCAATTGCAATTGCACTCGACTACCACATTTTTCTTCATAGGCCATATTCTAGAAATTGTTGGCTTCTTGACATTATATTTAGCAAGGTTCCACTAACATGATGCTAGTTTTTTGTAAAATAAAAAACCCAGTACTTGAACATTAGTTTCATCAAAACCCTTCACTGGTTTTGACCCCAATGCAATGGGCATGGTGTCCCAACTTTGTTCCTTACAACGTGAAAGAATGCATTCTAAGCAATGTTGCTTGCGTCTTGAAAAATCAAACAATGTCCTTGACACAACACAATAGTCCTATCTATATGGAACTTTTGTGGTGTCTTCCCCATGTTGGTCTCCCCAATTAGTTTGTTGTACCCAACTTATAATATATATTCATGTATGGCAAAATCAATTTGCAAATAGTTGTTGTTGATTCATTAAACTTTTGTATTGGGAAATCATGGTGGATGTTACCCATAATAAATAACCAATCAATTAGAAACATCTTGGGAACACCTAACATGCAACCATTTCTTAAAGTGTGAAAGTCTTAGTGACAATCAAATTGCATTAGTTTCATCCTTGATGGTCATTAACAATTTCATAATTTTGCAATTAAACTATTATTACATCCCATTGAGTTTAAATTTGGGTGTATCATTCAAGAACATGGAAACATCAAAAACATCTTTCAAAAGAGTGAAACCGTGAAGTAGCAATAATCCAATTCAATTAGAGTTGAATCATGTGGGTAATACCCCAAACTTCAAAGCATGAAAAGAATAGGGGAAATAAACACAACACATCATAATGCTTTCGTTGTTTCTTAAGTGTACATATATATTATATACATAATTTCTATTGTAAAAACTTAATTATATGGTAAACATTATGTTCTTGTTGGTTCTTCTTCATTCACATTTCAAAACAAACACCTTATCATGTAACGGTTTTTGTCGCCACCTTAGCCTTGGGCTCGCGACCAAGGCAAGCGCTTGCAAGGTTGTTGGCCAAGAGGGAAACCCAGGAGTGAAGGAAAGTGTGAGGGAATGAACCTTCGCACTCCCAAAAGAGTTTCCACTTTGGGAATTAGAGTCCCACTAGACTCCCGAATGTTCAAAGAGTGATTGCAAGGGTCAAAACCCAATGGCTTGAGGAGTTCATTATACCATTAGAAGGATATTGAAACGTAGATGTCTAAAATGGGCTCGCATCACCCATTTGGACATCTGAAACACAAGTTATGGCCAAAAGAAGGGCTAGGAATCAATCTGGCAGTTTGACTCCTGACTTCTAAAAGTCGAGAATCGACCCAATTTCCTTGTGTGCAAGTTGCGTGCCACATACCGTTGAAAAGCTTGCAACAAGGGCTACAATTTTGTTTCAGACCTCATTTCGATCGAAGGCTTGCACACAAAGTTATGGGGCTTCAAAGTCGCGGGAGTCTCAACTTTGACAATTTTGAGACTCCCACTTGGGAATCCCGAGACAAAAATGCCATTTGGATATGGGCCTTGTGGAGTGGCACAAAGTATACTATAAGGGGGAAGGTGATGGCTTCCCCCAAGTCCGGGTCGTGATGAGTCTTGTGAGTTCGAATTTGCTCGTGGCTCGTCTTAACACCAAAAGTGCTCAAACTATGCACTAACCACCTTGTGTTGGTTTTTTTGCAGGTCCGTGTGAGTAGTTGATGCTTGTCACTCTTCCTAGTCCCATCCCGAAGTTCTAGCACGCCATTCTACCCTTCAAAATGTTGCGAGCCAAAGAACATGCCCCGACTCCTTGCTTTTTCCGCTATCTTTAGTTTGGACTCACACTTCAGTCCATTAAGAAGCTTGGGAGTGCGTTAGTTTTACCACTTATGGAAAATTCAAACCAACAATAATTAAAATAAAAAATCATGAAATATTCAAAAAATGAATTCAAAATCCATAGTGACAAGTCACAATTCTTTCCTTACAAATTCTTGTTTGTTTAATTCAATTTTCTTTGACAAAAAATTGTTCTAATCAACTTATGTAAAATCCAAACTTCCAATTGATGTTAGTTGTTGTTCCAATTTCAAATTTTTTATGTGTAGTTTTAGTAGTACATGAGGAAGGGGTCTTGGGAGCTTTTGTCATAATGCTATCTTAAAATTAGTAAAAACCTTTCAAATTTTGAATTACTTCATGATAGTTCATAAGAACTTTCTAGGTATCATTGAAAAAAGAGAAAAAATGGGGGACATTTTGAAAAATGCCAAAGTGAGTATTCCCTATTTTGAAACACCTTGCAAAATTGAAAGAAAATTTTCCTTTGATATTGTGTCCTCCACATAAGTTATAAAAATTTCACTTCGGTTTTTTTATGCTTTGGAAGAGGCAATATAAGGATTAGTAAATTCTTCAAGGGGCAAACCACTTGGCAACCAAAAAGAAATGGTTGCATATCTCCAAAGGTTTGTTTGGGGGAAAAAATGGCACCAAGTGAAAATATTTTGAAGGAAAAAAAGTTGAATTTGTCATATGTAGACTATGCTTCTAAAATGGAGACAAAATATAGTGGGTTTCCAAAAAAATCCACTTTGCTCTATGACATGTAATCAAATTTGATTAAGTTTTCTTTTGAATGATCACCAAAAGCAAAAACCTTGGGAAGAACTAGTTTGTTCGAGTCTTTGCTTTTCAAAGAACCTTTGATCCATGTATTTAGAAATTTTTTCCTATTTCTTCATGTCAAACTTTCTTCAAGTCTAGGTTTGCACCTAGTTCTTTGAATTTCAAAACTCACAATTCTAATTTTGGCACTATTTTTCAAAATCAAGGACCTTTGGCCCCAATTCAAAAACAATGTCTGATTCCATGTACACATTACACATTATCCAAGGCTAGAAATTGTATAGGTATTGAATTCTACGAAAAATTAAAACCTGGATTTGGGAAAATATCAATTAGTTTTATAGCAAATTAGATTGGACTGCCTACCTACAAAATTACAAAATTCAGCCTACTTCTAGTTTTAAAAAAAATCAACTATCTTACTCAAAGAACTTGCCCTATTTGGAAAAAATAAAATTCAAAGGTCTAGATTTGATTTCAGTTATTGTAAAAGGTTAATCCCATTATTTGCTCCTAGTTCCAGTTCCGTCTAGAAAGGATTGGGTTCAGGTTTGGGTCAAAAGAACCTGAACCTCTCATTTTAACCTTTAAAATTGGAGAACTTGCCAACACTGGCAAGAACCCCTAACCCCTCACCAAACAACTATTTGCCCTAGTGGCTCACCACGTTCCTAGGTGGAATAGGCTCGGTTGCATAGCTCAAAATTCATCAAATTTTACTATTGGGTAATGAAAAAGGTGTTATTTAATGAGACAACCAGCTTTCATCTAGCTCAATATTTGGTTGCAGATTGGGGTAATGCAACTATAGACTTTAGAGGTGCAGCAGCTAGAGGTATTGCCAAATCAAGTTTGAGTTGGAATATTTGGATTAAATGTGAAAGAATTGTAACAACTCCTCATGAAATAAGTCCAGGTCTAATTCACCCTGTCTTTCAAAACACAAATTCATGTGAAATAATGCAAATTTTATGGCAACCCCTCATGATTACTTAAGTATAGGCTTTTCCCGTATGTGACTTTTTAATATTTAAATTCTTCAACTTATGATGGCCCCACATATGCTACTCTTTTGATCAATTCATTCATTCCTAACAAAGGCCTTGGCTTGGCTGGCAGATGCAGAGTGCACCTTCTTAATCACCAAACCACAGCGCAAGATGCACTGGTGTACACTTTCTTTGTCCCTCTCTTGCCTGGTACAAATTGAAGGGTTGCACCCTCTTTCCTGCCAAGACCACCTGCAAGATGTCAACTTTCACCTTCTTTATCCCTATTTTGTCTGGCACACATCAAGGAGTGCACCTTCTTTTTCACCAAGAGCACTATGGTGCAAGATGCCAATATACGGCCATAGTGAACCAACACCCACCAGCTCACCATCCACTAGATGCCTGATATTACTGAGTTAATATTTGGTTTCACCTTGGTAACCAATTCTCTAGGAAATAGGTCTAATATTTAGGTACATAGATAACAAAACACATAACTACTAGGCAAGTAGGTGGTTTATAGTTTATACATTGGTAAGGAAGGGTTGTTTTGACTACTTACCTACTAACAAGCTACGTGTGAGCTACTAGTAGGTAGGTAGTGAACCAAAAAAAGAAGCAATTGAGCTAACTACCATGGTTAGCAAGGTAACTGGCATCCCAAAAAAACCTTTTTCGTTATCACTTACCATCCATCCTTGAGGGTGCACTGGTGGGTGTTAGTTCAATGTGACCCCCAGTGTACACCTTCTCAGATAGCGAAAGTGTGTCTCCCTAGAGGCTAGCACTGTTTTAATTAGCTAAAAAAAAATTGTCACTTTATTTCCAAGTCTACTCACTTATGTTTTCAAGCCTTGGGTGAACCAGCACCTGCACCGGTATGCACCTTACGTTAATGATGGATTTGACACATATTAATTCGAGTTTTCCTTGTTAAAAATTTGGGGAAATTTTCCTTGATATGTTTGAAATTTCTAAATAATTCTAATTTGATTTGGCCATTTCGCAAGTGGACAGATTACATGCAGATGCTTAGTAGTATATAGTAGTATATTGCTAACCACTGCAGTTGGCTATGGGATATAAGAATACAACACAAAAATGTTTCATGTCCTCATACCCCATGTATTATCCTAATAAAAGGAAGCAACAATCTTTGAATGAGGAGTGTCTATCTTGAGGCCCTCCCATGATTTGAGGTATTTGTCAATAAGTGGAAGGTACTGTAAGTGTTGAAAATCTTGATGTCTACCCACCTCAAGAAATGAGGAAATTTCTTTATTTTTCAGAGTGCTGTAAAAACCCCAAGCAAGCTTTAAAATAGATAGTGACTTCTGCTACCTCAAGAAATGGGAAATTCCCCCCATTATTTCTAGCTTGGGTGAATGGATCGAAAGTCCTGGGAAAGGTTTTTAAATACCATGAGGCTCTTTGCTTACTTATTTGTTCTCTCCTTCCTGTTTTGCCTCAAAACCTCATCTCTTTACTAACTTATCTACATCTATGTTTTCAAATTGCTGAATTTTCTTATTCTCCCTGTGCAGAAAACTTGCAAGAGAAAAGGTGAGTTGTCAAAATGCTTTGACACTTCAAAAAACAATTGTTTTAATACTTGGGGTGCCGAACCTGACATTAACATAATGTATGCTTATTACACGAGATGAGGGTCCTCACGTGAAGATTTAACATTTCTTGGGTTACTTTAGCTTCTAAAATTAGACCTTGCTCAGGTACGTGAATGCATAGCTTTAGGAATCAGGGTGAAAGAACACCTACATTACTGAAAAAGAAATCCTATAAATTATCATATATAGTAATATAACACTTTTTTATCGTATTTATTATTTGAGCAATAAAAAAAAGACTATTTGCAACATTATTAGGTTAAGAAGAGAGATATAATAATTTTAAGGGAGAGGGCTTGCAGTATTTACAAATAACGCAGGTCCTGTTATTGACAAAAGCTTAAAGCTCAGGTGGGTGGTGGCGTGGCTTATGTATGATACAAAGGTTAGGCTACCCTTTTTTTTTGTTATGAAAAGGACATGTAGCTTTTGTTTTGGGCTAAAGCCCCAAAATTGTAAAATGTTTTTGAATGTGACACCTTCTTGGCCAGAGACAAGATAAAGACCCCCTAAGAGTACCTTCAACTTCATGAGGGGAAGCCCCATGGGGGGAAGGCAGCACCTGGAGCCACCTCAAAAAAATCATGAGTCAAGAAAATACAAAGGTGGAACAAAACACCATAAGACCATAAGTAAACAGGTTCCTGGTTTGAAGTCAGCTTTTTCTGTCCAGTTTTTTATTATTTCCATGGATGCTAGATACCTTTTAGGATAATGGCCACTAGTACTCCATCACCAAATGGGCCAAAAAAAAAAAGCCTGTTGAGGATCCTACCCATCATGGACTCTGAGAGATTTGAACATTAATTGGCTCAGAACTTGGAACCCATGGACATTGACAAGCATGTGGGTTTTCATACAGGAGTCCAAACTAGTCTTTCTTTCCATTTTTTAAGTGTTGCAGTATAGACAAATATTCCCTCACAGAGTCAGTCGTAATTCGCCTAACTAATGATACTTTTCTCTTGGAGCATTAAAAATGTAGCCAGTAGGCAATGTTTGGACAACTTGCTCCTTGAAAAGGGGCACAATCTGACCAATTGATTTTAAGAAAAAGGAGGATTTTCACTAGACAATTTTGGCAGTGTGACCTTTTGGTGATTTTTTACCCCAAAAAAAACCAGCCTGCTCCGAACTGGCTAATTCCAGGTACTGGTAAACTACTTGTAGTTGCCTCTCACATTTCCCAATTTCTTCAATTTGCATCATACAAAACTCAGAGGTGCATTGTTTCTGATACAATCCATCAGATCAGATGGATTGATGTACTTCATTCATGTTTGCCAATGAATGACTGTCTGGAACTGAAATATTAGTTAACATTTGTCAAACAAAGGAAGCTACAAAAGGTTACAGAGCAAGCATTGCCCATCCCTGGGGCTGTCAGTTTGCCACAAATTTTCATTAAAATGCACAGTCCACAACAGGGGCCACATCCTGGCTGCTACACAGCTAGTGATGTTCAATGGTTACTTGAGGGATTCTGACAAGTGCCCTTAAAACACACACCAACACATTTTTACAAAGGTCCTGTCAACATGAAACAACAATTTATCAAATGAGTTCAGCAAAGGCGGAGGGCCAGGTCTCAAAAAAAGTGCATTGCTAATCAAATTCAGATAATTTGTAATCAACCCATGTATATGGTTCAAACTTAAAACCTTCTGCCTTAATACTATCAGGGGCTTAACTCCAAAGTTCACATGGAACTTTGCTAGGTTAATTTGTGAAAAAATCATTGTTAAATTTTTTAAAAATTGTGAAGACAAGAATCACTTTAAATGGAATAACTTTTGCTCTGTTGGTTCAAAAATTGTGAAATGACAAATGTGTACCCTGTGTCTCATGGAGGGGTTTCTGGTGGTACCAAAAGTGCAGTTGGGTAATTGAGAGTTTGGGAGGGTCATGGTCAATGGTTTGTTTTGGGTGAATTTTGCATTGTGGCAATGAAAAAAAAAATCAAATGCAAATGCTACATAGGTCTTTTTGGGATTTTTTTTGCAAATTTTTCCATCTTTCCAGGGGAAATTGTTAAAAGTTGCCACATTTAGATATTACATTCATAAAAGTTATCAATACAAAATAAGATTTTGGAAAAAAATCTACAACCCATCTAGGATAGAAAATTTTATATTGGGCGACTGTCAAAATGTGAGGTTTTCTCTTTTGGGTTCAGCCAATCATAATGGCTCAATCAAAAAATTAAAAGAAAACTGAAACTTGAAAGGCATCCCCAGTGCCTGTCTAATTCCCATACCCACATAGTAAGGTATTTCATGTTGAAAAATAATAAATATTTTTGAAAATCATGAAAATTAAGGTGGTCGCATCAAATTTTAATATATTGAAATTGGGTTTAAGTTTTTGGAATTATATTTTTTCTGAAATTGCTAGATTTCTATGGTTACTTTTGGGTGTGCACAGGGAATTTTAGAAGGATGATTGAATGTTTATACTTCATATCTCGCTTATAACGAGACTTAGTGAAATCTTTATAGGGATGATTGCCATTTTTTTACATCTTTTTCTGAGTGATAGCCACTACGCTGCATAAGTGATTTCCTTCAAGAAGCACTGGTCACATGGAGTGTGGAACTTGGACATTGACAGAATGCATTAAAGGTACAGATAAAGTAAGGAACACAGCAGCAGAAGCCCAAGTTTGGTTATAAAGGGGGTAAGCTTAAAAAGAAACCTGCAAAATAAGTACATTACCATTAAGGGGGTGAAACTCAGAAAACCATCAATTTTTGTGGTCATCTGACTTGATCCCATATTCACCAGTGTTGTGAGGGTATCCACTTTGAAGGGTAAAAATCAACGTTTTAGGGTCAGGTTCTTGTAACCTGGACTCGAGTTGACATCAACTTGTTCAAATCAGGACTGTGGAAAAAATGTTTTGCTAGATCTGGAACTAGACCTGTGAAGAAATATTTTTGAAAACAGGGTAAGAATATATATGTGCAAAACTTTACTTTTTTTCAAAAGTCCACAAGTAGACTGAGCATTATAATTAAATATTAACTTTAATGAGTTCTTCAATATTATATTTACATAGACCCTGTACTATTTTGTTGAAAAAATTTGTACTCACATACTCTTTAGCATTGGGAAATGTGTAGTGTGTACATAGATCGGATCTGGTTCAAAAATCAGGTCCAGAGATTCTTGAAATTGAAAGAAAGTCATAAAACCCGAATTGAAGGGTTCAAATTTTGAAAGAATCTGGCTCAAACCCATACCAGGAGAACCATCACATAAATATTTAAATGTCAGAACCGGACCACAGGTTCTCTCAAAAAGAAACAATGCGACAACACTGATATTCACCACTCTTTCTTTTCTCCTGAGGGCCTCTAGTGTTGGTAGACATTTTTTCCTTGCTCCTACATGTACCACTACCATAACTATGCTCAAACCCTGTGCATTGAATGCTAAGTTTCTAACATTTCATACCCAGATTTAATACAAATTTAATACAATTTCATTACTTTGTGGATACCACTGATTTGAGGTTGAAAGAGGGGTATGGGGGTGAAAGGAGGCCCAAAAAGAGGGTGAAGGCAAGGTGACTTTATGGATATCCTTATCGGCTCATGCTTTTCCAACTTTTTCCTTTGTTTTTTAAAAATTATGTTTTTGGCAAACCTGTTACACATGTACCGGAATAGAATGCGCAAAACACTCAACCTGGGGTTTTTTTTTCCCCTTCACCCAAACTCCAAATTCCCTAATTTCCAAGTGCTGGTAAACCGCATGCACTTCCCTCCCACTTCACCAACTTCATTAATGTGCATGGTACTAAACTGTCACCCTCTACTACAATACAGAACCTCAAGTGTTGCAATCTACTAGTCCCTGTGAAGGAGTGATTATCCACAACAAATATCATAATTAGAATCTGTCAGAGGAAGGAGGTCAGTTTCAAAGGGCAAGCAGCTTGCCTTGCACATCCTACAGCCCTGGGCCCTGGTACTTCACCCATTTTCTTCAGGGCACCCGCTAGGCTTAGAACTACATGTTACACCATCTGGATGGGCCATTTGCAATCCACCTTTACCAACTTTGTACAATCCTGGATCCAAGTGTAATTCCCTACATTGCACACAAGAATTAGACAACTCCGGAAAAAAATATACTTCGTCTAACAACTTCTCTCCAGGAGCATAAAACTATTCAATTTCCTGGCTTTCAGATGGACATGAAAGCAACCACCAATATTTCCAGAGCACATGAGAAGCACATACTGGTCACACTTGTACTTGTTGGCACCATCCGACAGTTCAGTATCTGTGAATTGAGCAAGAGCATCCTCCACAGACTTAACATTGCCTTGGATATCCACAAGAAGATCCATCATGGGTTCATATGGATTAGATTCATGCAGACACTGTATACACTTCACCTGACAGCAGAACATCAGAATAGCACCCACATTAACCCTCTTCCTCCCCTACATCTCCAAGGTTTAAATAGGATTAACTAGTTCTAGAACAATATGAATGTCTGATCGAACAGCACGACCA
>Ga0209611_10010830_pt1 | contig 13321 bp, 10 predicted proteins | sample S1TSphgellanicum_3_FD_187693 | JGI IMG/M metagenome (GOLD analysis project Ga0209611, IMG submission 187693) | Host-associated microbial communities from peat moss isolated from Minnesota, USA - S1T2_Fc - Sphagnum magellanicum MG (SPAdes) (version 2) | ecosystem: Host-associated > Plants > Peat... | reverse complement strand
TGAGTTATGAAAATTGAGGCCATCCCTCACGTTATGCAAGCTCCATGCCTACTCTCCAACTTGCACTCCAACCCCCCTCTTTAGCCCAAAATCTCTCCCTTCTCTTTCAAACTTTGACCACCCTTCTCCACTCCATTGGTGTCCATTCATTCATTACTTCTAACCATACAAGTCAAGGCAAGTATGATGCTATTACAAATAACAAATCTTTGGCACTTCTTACTTGCTAGGGGAAAATGTACCACCCTAACTTGCATGGTTCAAACTTCAAAATCCCTTGGCATGAGTTACCTAGCAAAAAGATGTAGTAGATTGTATATGTATAGAATTTCAAGTTCAAAGGAGAGTCAAGTGGTGTTTGTCATTTGCCCTATTTCAATGAACTTATTTCTTTGTTTCATATTGGGTAGGATGCTTTTATGTCATGTCAAACTTGTAGTGTGGAATTGCATAGGTAGCCTAAGGTAGTGAAAGTTATTAGGTCATGCCATTTATGACTCAACCAATGTTAATGGATGATTTGATGCCCATAGAAATTTTATATCCGTCGTTTTGAATTCACCCATTTTAAACTTTAGGGTTGCATATCAAATTTTTAAAATGCAATTATCATAAATGGGATTTCTTGAAGGTGACTTTGTTATTTTTAGACCTAAGGTGGGGGAGGTTTGAACTTTGATTAAATTTCATCTTTACAATTCAATATTTTTTTTAAAAAATTCACAATTGGGCTCTATTGTTAAGGTCTTATTCACACTTGGAGCAATTAAATAATCATGTATTTCACATTCAAGCCAATGGCATAGACCATAGTAGTGTTTTATTAAAGAGTAACGACCAATGGCTTGTTTTTTCAAAATAGATTAAATGGCTTTCATGGTATTGTAATAAGTGAGCTCATTTAATATGTTTGATATAATTTTGATAGAGTGTTAAATATTTACATTTTTTTTGAAACATTGCAGAACATTTTCATGTTGCATCTAGCCATTCTCTTACTACCAAAATTTCTCCCAAAATTAAAAATTACAAATAAAAATTTGAGATGAAGTGATTTTGGAAGGTTTCAATGACTAGAAATGGAAAAAATGTATATTTGATTTTTAGGGAGTAGCCATAAATATAATACTAGATTTGTAATTCATATTTTATAAGAACATGGATAAAGATTTGTAATTAACATTTGGTTTATCACCAAATCTGGGTAAATCTTCCTATGGATGATTGCCAATTAAATTACATTAAAAAATTTCCAAAAATAGACAGTAGTTACATCTTGATCATGGTTCATATGTGATCCCTACGTGTAATGAAAAAGCCATGAACCCCTAAAGTACCCAAAGATATGGGTAAAAAAGTTCAAGAATATGCTTTAATAACTAGGGATGCCAATAACCACCTACCATTTTCCTACCCTGGCTTTGAACACACCTAGTCCTCCTTCAACATTTTCATTCATTCCTTCAATTTTATCTCCACATCATTCTAAAAACAACTAAAATTTTGGGAGATGCTACATCATGAGGTCTTTTACACACTAGAGAAATTTCAAATCAAAGCAACAATACCCGATCAAAGGAAAAATGGAAACAATTGTAACACTAATAGCGTAATTAAAATGGGTTTAACAAACTTAGTTTTGATTTCAATTTTTATTGTAACATATTCTTGGAAAGCTTGTGAAAATGCCCTTCCAATGACACTAGATTCAATTGATTGGACGTAGCCATTGTCAAATATGAAGTTTTGAAATTTTATGTTTTTTATCTTCACCTTAACACATTTTTTTGTTTTTTTACACAACTCCCTCCATGGCTGATATGAAAATCAACTCCTTTCCATTGTAAGAATCATCATATTTTTTTAAATAACATTTTTTATGCAAAGTAACTCAAACTGTAAACATCTCTTGCAACTCACCTTTTCTACAATTCCTTTTCTGGCTCCTTAATTTTTATAATATTAATTTTCTACTAACAAAGTAATGGATATAGGACCACCACCCCATGACCCCCTATATCCAATTTATATACTCACACTTTCAATTAATTGGCCAATTAAACATAGGTAAAATTAAATAAAATAAATATTAATCATAATACTTGAATCTTGATTCTAACCACTCAAAATCTACTCAATACTTTAAAATATACATTGTTGACATATAGAGTAAGCTCAAAACTTATCATTTTTAGCCACAACATAAATTGACATCCTAAAATGCGGGTTCCTAGTTTCAAATTAATGTCCCATTCTAATGTCAATAAAAAGTTTGTTTCTTACAATTGAAAATTTTGAATCATTTTTTCTCCAACTAAAATACTTGAAAAATTCTTGTAATGGTGTGCAATATTTATGTTACTATACTAACCATTCTCTTATAAAATATTTTGTGGCTATTTCAACAGAGGTCAATTGTGATTAAAAGGTCATTTTAACCATTTTAAAACATTGCTCCTATGTATAGTGACCAATAATTGAACAACCACTTGACTAATTCAAGGAATCGACAAATAATTAGGTGACTTGCATGATGTGAACCTTTATTAATCTAATGCATATAATAAAAAGAACATGAAGGGTATTAGGGAGAAAAAATCAAAAGAACAAAAGTTTTAAAAAACAAGTACAGGAATTTTCAACAAATCCATCAACTAGTAATAAATTAGGCATTTATAAACATGGTTTCTCAAAGAAGAAATAAAATGGAAATCTATTCACATACCATTGTTCATTTTATGACTATGGATGTTTACATTTCTTAGAATGCAAGCAAATACCACTACTTAAAGAATATACACTATTAGAATTCCTAGTTTTTCAAATCAGGAATTTTGGTCAAAAAAACCAAATTTGCACAAGGGTCAAAAAGACCCCTTGTCATTTTGAACAAGTTTATTTTAACATGTCCAATGTGATTAGGGTGGTCTTTTTATTTACAAAGTAAGGACTATTTGATTGGTCATTTGATTCATGAATAATGGACCATTTGATTGGTCAAATGATTTAAATGATTTTTTAAAAATAATTATAAAAATAATTTGTAGGCAATTAGGTAGGTAGGTAGGTCATAGACATTTACATAGGTAGGTGGTAACTTACCTTAACCTAGCCTAACCTACCTACCTTAACCCCCTAAGCATGTACATATATAAGTTACAAATAATAAGAATTAAACCTTTGACCTCCCCAATGATAAACATGTTAAAAACACGAAAATCCACAAAAATAGAAGTTAAAGGAAAGGGTTAAGTCTATCTTTCAAATAAGGAACAAAACAAGATTATGAGATTCAAAACAAAAACACAAAAACTAAAAACTAAAACACAATATGTGCAAAATAAATGTGAAAACAAATCTTTCTTATGTTAACATACACAAACATAAATATGAAAAAAACATAACAAGGCTATATGGTGTAAGACTCAAAGAAATGATGGGTCTTACTTTTCTTTATACCCATTTGGGGACCTAACTCAAGGAAACTTCCAAGGAGGCTTCTACCTATGTGTGCATCAAATAAAGAAATTGAACTTAAAAACCTTTCTAATCAAGAATCAATTATGAATTAACTAAAACTTAACTGAAAGTTTTAATTAAAACTTAACTAAGAGTCAACTGGGAGTTAATTAAATTTGATTAGGACTTAACTAAAAGTTAATTAACATTTAACTAAAAGTTAACTATGAATTAACTTTGAATTAACTAGGATTTAATTAGGAGTTAACTAAAAGTTAATTTTGAATTAACTAGCACTTAACTAAGACTTAATTCAAAGTTGAATATGAGTTAACTAAGAGTTAATTCGAACTTAACTAGGACTTAACTCGAAGTTCACTATGAATTAACTAAAATTTAATTAAGACTTAACTAAAATGAATTAAAAGTCATTAGAAATGAACTATGAGTTAAATGGAATTGAACTAAAATTTAACTAGAAGTTAATTAAAAGTGAATCGAAACTAAACTAAAAGTTAGGTACATGGATGAACATTTAATTGAATGAATTTCATGGTATTGACATTTGTGACAAAACCAAGTTTTTAACCAATGAACCACACCATCAAAAAGTGTTCAAGGTTTGTCAAGTTTTTTATTTCACATGTTTATTTTGACACATCATTTCAAGACTATGATGTATGTAGGTAGGTATGTTTTAGGAAGTAGGTGGGTGGGTGGGTAACTAGGTGAATAGGTAGGTAATAATTAATAAGTGGGTGGGTGCATGGGTAAATAGGTTGGTAAATTAAAAAATAAGTTGTAGTAGATAAATGAGTACAAAGGTTGGTAAATTGTAATAGGTAGGTAATACGAAGGTAGGTAAGTAAGTAGGTGGGTAAGTAGGTTATAGTAGGGAAGCAAGTAAGTAGGTCGGTAGATTATAAGTAAGTAAATAGGTTGGTAGGTAGGTAGGTAGGTAGGTAGGATGCCCCATTTGACTATAATAACATTGGTCATCTTGACTAAATGTTCTACTTGATTAAACCCCCATTGGCCATTTTGATTAAAGGTGCCATTTTTTAATGTCAAATTTGAATAAATGTTCCAATTGACTAAATTTCATTGGCCATTTTGACCAAGGTGGTCAATTTTTTGTCCAATTTGATTAAATGTCCATGTTGGCAAATAGTCAAATAAGTCATTTCAACCAAGTTGACTGATCAAAAGATACACATATTGTTCAAGCCTTTAACCTATAATCAAAATGTACATGTTCACTAGTCAAAAAAGACCAATTAATTAACTTGGACTATTTGAAAAACTAAGAATTCTAGTAGTGATAGGAATGAATGAACCTTTGGACAATTTATGTTTGCTAATCATCTTATACAGAAGAAATATATATCTCCTCGGATAATGGATGCAAAATCATCATGGATTACATTGTAGGACCAAATATACACCTTCATGGATGTAAAAAAAGAATACACATATGATCAATAGCTTGTTGCAAACACATTGGAGTGCCCTAGTTATTATTTAGTGAATGAATTTAAAGTAAATCTAAATGTTACCTATTTAGAATGTGGAAGGTAAATTAAATGGATGAAAATCTCATTTAAAAGGAGGCCAATGCCAAGTATCAATTGCAAGAAATTATTCAATGTATATGGAAATTGAATGACATGATAAGTAAAATAACAACACTTCAATTACCAACCATTTATTTATATGCTTAACAAGTTGGGATCCATCCTCCCCAAACCCACTAAAGTTCCAAAAGGTTTGTTGCAATTGATACTTAACTAAAATTATTGTAAATTTCATCTTTTTATAAATGCTACACCTTTCAATTATAAAATATAATTTTCTTCATGCTTGATATCCTATTCATACCCAAATTTTATTTTATTTTATGTTGTAACATGTATATTTGCTTAAACAACCAACCACACCATTTCTTTAATGTTTAACTACAATTAAATTTTAAAAACTACATTAGTAAATCTGCAACTCTTAACACCAAACAAATAAGCAATGTTATATTCCTACAATACACCATATTCCCACAACCTCCTTCCTTTTAAGTTTATTTTTCTTTTCCAAACTCGATGACATGAACTTTTAATAAAACAATTCCCTTTCATCCTTGATTTTTCTACTCACTCCTAACAAAATCTCTCCTTTCATCCTAAGAATCCCTTCATTCATTTGTCCTCCTTAATTTCTTCCTTTCACCTCTTGGTTTTTTTTTCATGTCCTTATCATACCTCCTCCATAGCTTCCAAGCTACCTCCAATTTTGTTTTCAAAACAACAACAAATATCTTTCCAAGTAGATGAAGGGTCAATTGTAAAAGGCAAGTTTTGTTAGTATGTTGTGGGAATATGGTGTATTAATGAAAGTTACAATTTACATTTAAATTTTGTTCAAAAGAAAAGAAAAATGTATCATTGTGGAACAAGATGTCCAAAAAGAATAGTAAATGATATTTAATGTTTGAATATTAAAGTTGAAAATATTTAACCCCAAGTACAAAATACAATAGTTACATTTGAAATGAAAATATACCCCTATTGATATTGGCAAGCAATTTGACACCAAAGTACATCTTTGTGTGGGTTACCTTCAACCAAAAAAAATTCCACAATTTGTAAAATATAAGAATTAAATTATGAAAGGTGCTCCAAAAAGTCTAACATGGAAAAGAATCATCCAAAAAAATGATGAAAGGCCTTGGAAAAATAGTTGCAAAATTTGAATGGTTCACAATGGAGAAGCAAAATCTCATGTTTCATGTCCTTCAATAAGGTTCCAAGAAAGAAATGTTTGAAAATTTAATGAAACCTAACACCTTAATAACATATTAATAAAAATTTGTTGTAATACAAAACATGACAGTGGAGCAAAACTACACAAATGAATCAACTAATTGAATGTATTAACACATAAAACACCCATGAATTAAATTGGAAACTTTTGACAAATCTAGCTTGGTTGGAAAGCTTATTCATTGTTGGGGTACCCAAAAATGACAGTCTTATAGGTAAAGGATTGCAAAGGACTAATTTGGATTTTTGTAACGTTTATTACATTATAATTATTGAGGATTTTGTATGTCTGCTATCAAAATGATGTCATGTTAAATTAATAAAAATATTTAAGAATACTTTGGATAAAATATAAATTTCTATTTGAGTCCTTTTAATTAACTTGAATGGCCCTTGTTTAAATTATAAGTTCTTAAAAGGAATGCATCAAGTAATGCAATTGATTTCAAATGTTTTTTACAAATAAATAATATTTACATCTATGTTTAACAATCTCCATTGGATGCGTTTCATTATTTATACACTAAACAACTTTTTTGAAAATTACGAAAATCATTCCAAAGGGCTATAAGGAAAAGGACTATTTTTTTGGCCACTTGGTTGGCTCTTTTTATCCATTAGGTTTAGAAGTTGTAGCCCTAACTGTAGTTCACAATGCAAGAATTCATCATGCAATTTTTATTTTTTATAATTTATATAAACTTATTCAATTATTTTGAACCAAAATATTGATGCACAAACATGTACGCAAGGGAAGAACCACCACCACCACACAAATTATTTGAACTTTTCAATTATTCTAACTTAAATTTGTTTCATGTAGATTAGACAACTTTTTAAAAAAGTTTTGAAGTCTTTTGTCTAAAAAGTAGTACCCCAACCATGATAGTATCCCAAATGACAATCAAAGGTGAATAAATGTCATGTATAATAATCTCATATATCATCATTTAATGGTCATAACAAATTAATGAAAACAAAAAAGGTGATTTTATTTTTTTTAAATGTGAAAATGAAAACACAATGACCAATCCTTTGAAAGGATCTCCTCAATAACAATAGGTCAAATTATGCTATTGAAAGGTTTGACTATAGTTAAACATATGGGCTAGTATAAAATCCTTTCTTCGTCACAATTACAATCTTGCCTTGAAATTGCCTATGTTAAAGTTTTTTGAAAAGATGTGACATGTGATTAGAAAAAAAACTCTAAATATCACAAATGACATTTTGCAAGCCCCCAACATAGGACATAAAAAATATATTGAAAACTTGGGCTTCATACTAATCCACACTACTAGTGATTTTAATTGAAATTTGGCATAAGGTCAAAATAATAATAATAATAATAATTTTAAATTAGTTACCAAACATTGGTAGTGCACATCATATTTAGATTGTCCACAAAATCATTTCCACTTCCATTAATTCTAAAATATGTTATTTTATTTTCACCTACTAAAATATTAACATTTTTAGCACCCATGATGTTCTTTTTGGCACCCCTTGTTTCAAAAATCATTTTTTTGGGCCTTTCCAATGTCCTCCAACATCTTTCTTACCATGCTTCCCAACAACCCCTAATTTGAAAATGTGTGAAAACACAATCAAAGGAGCTAAGGGCGCTAAAGTAAAAGTCCTTTTCCAAGGACTACACATGACATGTGTCATTTTGGTGTTGGTTTGTAACTTAAAATTTTGTATTTTGGATATCTAGTTTAACATTGCATGTTAGATATAAATAAATTTTGACTAAAAATTAATTTTTATATCATTTTATTATGCATTCATGCCCTATATCACATAAATATGAACAATTTTGTTTAAAACCACATTTTCAAAATCCATAATTTTCAAGGTCAAAAGCACGTTTGAACCAAATGTACTCAAATCGGTTATAAAATATTTTTCATTAATTCAAGTCCTTTTGCCCTCCTAATCATTATTGTTAAAATCCTTTCCAATTTTCAAAAAGAATGGTGCAAATTTGGTAGGAAAAAAAGACATTGAAGAAAATAAGGATTATCCACTTTCAAGGTTTGAGTGCTTTGAACATGCAAAAACATTTTTTATTTGTGTTAAATTTTAAACATATAAGATTTGCAATTAATGGAAAATATTCCAAAACAATTTATAACAATCCAATTTATTATGTTTCCCTTATGATTTTTCAAACATACAAAAATGTAGTTTTAAGGAGTGTCCATTCACTTGGGTAGTTCCTTTGATTATGTTTTTACCTAAGTATAAAATATAGAATATTTTCGACCTTAATGCCTATAATTACCCCTATGTACTTTTTGGTGTCCTCTAACATTTTAACCAATGTCTTTAACCCTTAGGCCTCAACATCATAATGACCCCTGTCATCCAAAAAAAAATCATGTCCAACCTAAAACCCTTGGTGTTTCAATCATCCATTTTTAAAACCCCTATTGTTGCATGTTTTCATTTTGTTGTTCTTTATCAACATTCCCATTTTTTTTGTTATTCCCCATCTTTCATTATGTTGTTTAAGTGTGTTTTTGTTGTTGACCAAATTTAAATCATTCCCAAACCAAAACACTACATTGATCTAAATTTTGACTAGGGATGTCCAAATTTGGAAATGTTCATTAAGTCAACATCTTAACTTGGGATGTCTTTTTAGGACCTTGGCTTAAAAACAATCATAAAGATTTAAGGTTCAAAGTTCTTTGGATATGTCAACATTTTCATTCATAAACTCATAATGTGTTTTCACATTTGTTCCCTTTTGCCCTTTATATGAATCTCGCATAATATTTACATAATTGTAAAAAATTGCACAAATTTGTACAATTTATGATTTGTAAAGATTAAAAAAAATAAAAAGGAAATTAAGTACCATGCATAGTATTGAATCAACTCCATTATGGTTATTTTCACATGTTAAGTGTAAAAAACATTTTCCCATTCTCACTTTTTGCATTGACAATTATATCTATTCCTTTGTTAACATTTTTTTGAAGAATGTCAACATATCCACATGGAGCCTAATTAGACAACACATGTTCATATGTCAATGACATCACATGTTGAAAAAACCTTCACATAAATGAATTTTGGCCAAAGGATAATAATGATATGACATAATGTGTAACAACAATAAATCTCCAATATTTTCACCAAGATTAAAGGCATAAGAAAAAGGAAAAAATATCCTTACAATTCACAACTTGTTTTTGAAAACACATGGGCTACAAAATGGAGGAAAAACTTTTCAAAATCTTCTTGTGAATATGTTGTTGGAAGAAAACTTTAAAAATAAACAAATTCAAAAAGACACCTTTTCACATGTAGCCTCTTGAATTAGTAATCCATAAATTAATCTTAATTTGGCATTGTCCAATATGATGATTTATATAACCTAAAGCTAATTTCCCTAAACTTACTTAAATCATCATCACTCGAATTTCATGATTATTTAAAAATTATAAAAAATTTAAATATGAAATTTTCATTTACCTTAGCTCATCATTCATGGATGAACTTAAATAATATCCATGAATGTCTACTTTTATCCATAATAGACCTTTAAGAAGAGTCTTGACAAGGTTCTTAGGATGGTGGGCCATATGAAAGTTTAGATTTGAGTTAGGTTTTCAAACATGTACAAATGGAGGTACCCTTGCTTTGGAGGTTTAATTACTTTCAAATTGTTCAACACCAATTTGAAATACAACATTATGTTATGGTATTTTTATTTTTTTGTTTCATATCTCTAATCATTCCATGTTTTGAATAAAATTATGTTGGAGTATTTTCTTGCATATTTATCATGTTGCATGTAATGAATTGTTTTTCAATTTTGTGGTGTTACCACATCGGCAATCATCAACTAGGAGATTTAACCACATTTGGCTATACACTAGCTATGAAAGCAAAAGTTTATTAAAATATTTGTATGTCTTCATAACTTGCTTAAACATTGTGTAAAAAAAATGCAAATATTTTCAATTTCTAGCAATTTAAAAAAAGGAAATTTCACACTTTTTTTTTTTTAAAATCTCCAAATGAAGAAAAAATTCCAAGCATAAGGAAAATTGGTTGTGCGGTTGGGCTTAGGTTTAAATTTTTGTTGATTTTCCCTAATTCTTGTGCATGTTGGGAATTCTTCAATCATAGCAATTTTTGTGCCTTAAACACCAAGTTTTGATTTAACTAAAATCATTTACAAAAAAAATTAAAACCCATCAAAATCAGCATGAGAAATAACTATTGTGTTGAAAAATATTGGGCTAAAAAAAAAGGATGATAGATTCACCTTGCATGAAAATATTCCATTAGTTAATATAAGGCCAATTTCATGTTTTAAAAAAGATTTTGAGGTTGAGCTTGTAATCACATGCATTGTGGTTTTCCCAATTCAATACCAAATTTGGCAACATTTTGTTTTCCAAAGATAACCTATGTCATTTTGAGGATGGTCAACACATAATGTGCAAATCGGTATTAAAAGCAATTCAAATGAAATTATATTTGAAACTTGAAGTGGAAGTGGAACTAATGAGGAACTTTTTTTTAAAAATCTGCATTACAATAAACATTTATTATGGCAAGGTAAAATTCTTAAAATTAGTCTCAACTTGACCACAAAGCTTTTGAATAACCTTTTCACATCTATAAAATTTATGTTCTTGCAATATGATATATATGTAAGTGAAAATAAAATGAAAAGAATACATCAAAACCTTTCCCATGATCCCTTAAACAAACATAATAAGTGTTTTCCCTTTCATTCCATACATTTGACAAAGGTTTTTTCTTATAATCATTCCATGATGCACACATCAAAAACCAAAATGTGAAACACATTTTTACAATTTTGTGTCATTTTTCCCACCATTATAGCAAATTATTATTTCTTCTTAATATTTCCACCCTTCACAATAAATTTAATTTTCACTATAAACATCATCCAAATTGTAAGATTTAGGCCTTGCTTTGATTTTGTACCATAATTAATTCATTGTTTGTGGGTTCATTTGCACATGTATAATTTGTAGGTGTACATATCATTTGCGCGTTACAAACAATAAGACTAAAAAGTGAACACACCCTTGTCCCCCTAGTTTGTTGTTTTTGTTCAACTACTTTAACTTATTCCCCTTATGAGCATTAAAATTTTCTTATTATATGAGATATGGGTTTCAAGATTTACAATGGAGATGAAATTTGTTGTGACTTATGGGCTTTTGTTTCAACATATTGTCATCTCTTTGTTAATGGCATGTGCCATGGAGTATTGAGATTGAGATTCATGAATAGTTATTTCAAATTTTTTAAATGATGATGTAGAAACTTTGAACTTTATAAAGTTGATGCGCAAAATGTTGCTTCTTATGGGACTTGACATTGGATTGAAGTACAAGCTTACAAACATGTTATATTTAATTTAATATATTGCATCCTCATCTTCTAAACCCTTAATTTGTGAATCTTCAATGTTCATTGTTTAAGTTTTTAAAGTTTGCGGTGTTTATTATTTATGGAAAAATTGGGTTGTCCTTTGAAGTGTAATTTGGCAAGAAATTTTTTTAACCTTCCTCCAAGTTTTCCCTAAACAAAGGGATTTTTGGTGCTAATTTTGCTTATTTTAACACATATGTTGTTGACAAAACATTAGTGTAATCCCAAAATATTTGAAGGAAATAAAATAACGTTATGAATTGTGCATTTCAAGATGTTTCAACAATTCCAAGTTTTCGTGGGTTGAATTAATAGTGCAAGAAGAAAACAAAGTTTAACATGTGAGGTGCAAAGTGTGTATAAAACTAAAATGACAAAAAAACAACTTCTAGCTTGCATTTAAATTACTAAAACTCAATTTTTAACAAAGGTTTGAATAATAACGTTGTTCAATACACCTTTTTATTATTATTTCTTCAGAGATAGAAAACCACTTAAAGACATGGATAACTATGAAAATCTTGGAATATATAGAACACTCTTACATATGAAACACCAAGGTGACAACTTTGTGTAAGGAGTTGCAAAGTAAATAGGTATACAATGTGATGTTAAAAAAACTTCGAACATGTTTATCAAAAATGCTAAACATATATGGAACATGTGTCTACTTTAAAACATTTAAAATATATGGTTATAGGGTTATGTTTAGTTATATGGTTAGGGCTTATAATAGACCTTATATTCTTATTTCAACTAATCTCCCAAATACACATGTTGAAGTTGTAAAAGTTTTTTAAAGGTCTTAAAGTCCAAGTGCAAATTAAAATCCTCCATTAATATTAACATTCATTAGTTCAGTATATGTTGTCAATAGTTGAAAAGGTGTTACAAGAATTTTGTTGACATGTTTGACAAAAAAATTGATATGATGCAGCATACATCAACAATAAACAAATTCATTTGAAATTCAACTATGTCAAATCTTCAACAAATCATATGATATTTTCTTGAATTTATCCTTGCATAATTTTAAACATGCTCCTAAAGTCACCCTTAACAACACATGTGACCCTTACCAATGCCAACATGCCTCCAAAACACCGTGCTACCCTTGTGCACATGATAACCACAAATGAAACCTCACATTTAAACCCAAAAAAAGTGAATGATGTGTTGGGTCCCAAAGTGACGTACTCCTTTTTTTTTTAATGAATTTTGTTCATTAGGCCATGCCTTAAGGCAAGCAATATGCATTCACTTAGATCTATAATAGTTTAATATAAAATAATAGCTTGCACCTTGTGGAAAGAAATAGGAGATCTTTAAACATACATGTATATAAAATATTTAACAACTTAGAACTAACGTGTGTGTGTTTTTTTCTTTCAATTTTGTGATGTAGACAAGGTGGTTATCATCCATAAGTAGCAAAATTTGGCTATTAAAAAACTATGAAAATATTAATAATAATCCTTACATATATTTGGCTACATATTTGAATCATGTATAAAAGTGTGGTGATTTTTTATGATATTTTTCCAGATAATCATTGGATTTGAATTTTTTTATTTTTTTTCAAAATCTCACAATTATAGTGTGAAATTTCACTTCAAAAA
>Ga0209611_10010828_pt1 | contig 13322 bp, 9 predicted proteins | sample S1TSphgellanicum_3_FD_187693 | JGI IMG/M metagenome (GOLD analysis project Ga0209611, IMG submission 187693) | Host-associated microbial communities from peat moss isolated from Minnesota, USA - S1T2_Fc - Sphagnum magellanicum MG (SPAdes) (version 2) | ecosystem: Host-associated > Plants > Peat... | reverse complement strand
TAGCACTTTCTTGCACTCCCGGGAGTATGTGATGTGACTCCCGGGCTTCCTCTTGGCTTAACTCCCGGGCTTCCTCTTGCCTTAGCTCCCGGGCTTCCTTTTGGCTTAACTCCCGGACTTCCCTTTGGCTTAACTCCCGAGCTTCCCTTTGGCCCGCACCCTTGCAATTCCCTTTGCCATGGTCGCGAGCCCAAGCTAGGGTTGCGACATTGTGGGCCATGTGAAGCTTGTGCTTGAGGTTGTCCCTACTAAGTCTGTCGCACCATTTCCATTTGACTTACACTAACTGCCCCCTTTTTTGGTTGTGCAAATTGATATCATCTTGAACTTTCGCTTATGAGTTCGTCCTAATCCCATCCCGAAACTCCAACACACCCTCTTACCCCCAAAGTGCTACGAGTTAGGGAGCGTGCCCCAACTCTTTTCTTCTTCCATTGTTTCAATTTAGGACCCACCTTTGGGTCCCTTGAGGAGTTTGGGGGTGCATTTAATATGTTAATTTAACATGTAATAAAATTTGAAGGTAATCCAATAAATAAAAAATACATTTCAACACATTTTAAAGCTCATAACCAATGCTTTAATTTTTAGCATAGTGAAACAATGTAAAAACAATGTTTAAGCATTGTTGTTTAACACTCTTTCAAGATTTTTCATTCAATCCTATGCTACCACATCATCTTTTTAGGACTAATCATAGTGATTCAAGAAGTTGTCATTGATTCTTATTAGCCCGTTTTTACCCATTAATATCCTAGGTTACATAGGCATGTAAGGTAAACTAACAAGGTTACATAGGTAAGAAAGATATGTAAGTAAGTTAAGAAAACAATGTGCATTATAATATGCCGACAAATAATTTCATTTATTTGAATAATGGTCCAAAGGTTAAAGACTTGATCCTTAAATAAATATGGAGGTGAAAGGAGGTGAACAATTCAAATCTCACACTTGAACCCTAAGTTGGTGGGCTAGGTTTTCACCTTAAGCTTTAAGTGGTATAACATATGTGCCTAATGTAAGTTCTTAGGTGTCTAGCCTAGGTTTTTATATGAGTAACATAGGTTTGTAAGTGCCTAACCTAGTTATGAACCAAGAACTTAACCTAATGAATTAATTAACAACTATTGGATTTTATTAGCTATTAATGACGTAAATACTAGTGAATTCATTAATAATTAATGAATTTGATTAATTATTAAGCAATTCACTTTTCCATAGCAACTAGTCCCCATTCATTACAAGTTGTCCACTTACATCACGGTAAATTTTATCCAAATTCACTCAAAATTTAATGAATCATTGAAATGATTTGGTGGCATCCAAAAGAATTCCAAAATGAAAACATTATCTAATTCACCTATCGATCGGTGATTTTCACAAAAAAATCCATGGAAATCTCTTGCAGCTACTAAACAATTTCAAAATGAACTTGGCCACTTACTATAATGGTGATCTTACACTATTGCAACAAATATGAAATTTATATTACAATTTTGCTCATTGTGCAAGTTTACTTATGTCATCACCATTACAAGGCATGTCTTCATTGGAGTAATTCAAATTAATAGGCAAATCCTTGTCGAAGTACTTTGAACTATCACCATTGCTTCAAGTTGTGTTATCATTACAACAATTCAAACCAATGCCATTGCTTCAAGGTGCATTATCACTACAACAATTTGAACTACCACCATCACCTTCAAGGCTTGTCATTTCTATAACAATTCAAAATGCATTCCTTTAACATTGAATTTGATGGTGATGACAAGTGCCATTGTGAGGTTATCAAACGATGTCCACAAACACATGCATTAGCTATTAAGTCCTCAAAATTTTGAATCCATGAATTTGTAATCTACATGCACGCAAAAATAAACAAAATCGAAATTGAGAACACAAAGTAATTGTGTTCACAAAAAAATGCAATTCAAAGAAATTTTGGAAAGTTCTACATCTAGACATTATCGACTTGAGAGATGACATTGCAAGATCATTTGTTTCATTACAACAACAAAAAGGAAAGAACAAAAGTACTAAGAAATATTCAAATTGCAATATTGAGATTAAAGTAAGCAAGGGACAAACATAATACAAGGATTTAAGGTTAAGGATGAAACTTAACTTGGCATTTCAACATAACAAAAGAGATTCTAGTTGTATCAAGTAGGACATCCAAGTTGATGCATGACCAATGTTCATGAACTTCATTCCTTCTATACACAAAACATGACAATGTGACCAAGTGACCAATGATACCTTCACATGGAATTAGTTTAAACCTATTTTGTGTGATGATGATTCATTGCATCATGCACAGCAATGCACTTGTGAATGAGATCCATTGGTTGACACCCAAGGATATTACCTTAAAAAGTTGCTTTAGGTATGTAGTAGGAATTGTCAAAGTGTATTGGGTTCATAGATAAGACCTTGGTTGATATTTTGAAACCCTAGAAAAATGAGGCACACAAATTAAACTTGGTTCAATGTTCAAAAAAAGATCTATGCAATGAACAACAAAGTCATTTTAAATTATCATGGATTGTTCATATACATAAACACTAGCTATATGTATCATAGGTCCTACTATGATGTGGACATCTATAAAAACCAATGTTAGTACTTCACACACAAAGATGATTATTTTGAATATATTTTTAGATATCCAAGGTAGATGAGTAAAGAAATGGTTATTGTGCATAGGATAGAATGACAAGAGCTTGTTTTAAATGTTGACCATGATGTAATGCAAGCACATAACAAAATTCATGCACATTTTAGAATGCAAGTGGAATGAGAATTGGTGGGTGAAAAAGAAAGTGGAAATATTTCATGAAAAGGTTGAATTCAACAAAATTAAATTATTCACATTTGTTCCAATCCTCGATTCTCCTTAATAGTTTTTTACATAGGAGATGTATGTACCTTGTGCATTTGAAGTCATTGGGGATCAAAACTTAGATTTAACTCCAACACAACCTTAAACTTCTAGTTATTTCAATGCAAAACTAAACTAACTTTTGATCTAAATTCATCTTCTATTAGAATACCTAAATGAGTAAATGCATGGTATAGCGTAAAGAATTTGAATTGAAATTGGTAATACATATAATATCAAAAGTAATAACAATTAAATTTCTTTCACTTTGAATTCTTTAAATAGTTAAATAAGGTCTATTTAGGCTTTAAATATAAAACAATTGAGTGAAAATTTTTAAACATGCACCAAAGTAGTTGAAACCATTACTTTCATAATGTAAAAATACTCATATATATATAGTTTATTTTGACAAATTTTAATACCTACCTCTCTTTTTGTGGAAAAAATTTAATATAAACTTTAACATATTAATATAAATAAAAGTTTAAGGATATAAAAATATTTTAAGGAATATTTTTTCTAAAATATATCAAAAATATTCTTTAAAAAGTAATGGCCAAGGGGGTAGGTGTGGTACATGATTGAATGCTTGCACCCAATTTAAATAATTCAAGAGCATGCAATTGATTGATAATTTTATCTTTATGTAAATGTACATCGATAATTTTAGAATAGTTGTAATTTAAAACACCATGTTTGATAGCAATAAACCATATTTTATTTCATTTTATTTTTGTAAAATGATATAAACATTTAGCCCAAACACATGTTTAATAGATCATAATCATTAACATTATCATAATTAATGTGTTTTTAAATTCTTAGATATCATCTTAAATTAGGATGAAAATATTGAAATAACAAGGAGTTTTCTTAAGAAACACCCTTTTCTTGCATCTGAAACTATAGCTTCTTTTCTTTTGATAGGAACGTTTGACTAGAACAAAACCCTTCCCTTTCGACAAACTTCAACATGTGTTGCAAGAAATGGCATCTAATATCTTCTTTTGTAGATTTAAACACACATATTTATAGATATACAAATGAAAATATGTATTAATTGGAAAAGGTAATTAGGGTTCGATTAATAGTTATAAGTTAGAATTAGAATTCAACATTCAAAATTAGATATTTATTCTTTTAATAAGTTTTTTTTTAACATTGAATTTACATCTCTCTATTGTAGTTATTATTTTGAAATTTGTTTCTATTCCAGATTTTTTATATGCTCACCATTTTAATCTTGTTAAATTAGTTATGCATTCTCATAATTTTCAATGTTCTTATAATGAATTTAAGAAATTTTGTGGCCTACTTCATTTATCAAAATCACTTTTTTTATTACATTGGATTTCACTAACCTTGCTTGCCACCATCTTTATGATTTGTAACTTTGAGGACTAATTATAATTATAATTATCCATCTTGATAATGAATGCCATTGACATTGCACTTTTGTACCTAATTTTGTTTTATGTGTAATAGAAAATGATGTTAATGAAAAAATGTTTTTGTTCTAAATCTTGTACGCTTGGAGGGTGAATATATGATTTCCAAAAAACTCACGTGAGGAAATTTATACACATGGACGCAGTGGGCCCAATGGTTTCTAATTTCCCTCCCAATATTAGTTATATCAATTTTTGAATATTTCAGACATGACATTGCCATCATGTCTAGATTTTATTAATAACTTGTAACTAAGTCAAAAAGCTTTTCATATGGCTAGTAAACTAATTTAATGTAATTAACCTAAATTTACCTCTTCCTTTATAATAAAATCTAGCACCAATCATGCATACCAAATTTCAAGAGATTTCATCAAGGCCCATAAATATTTGTGATAAAATGTACTCATTTTCAATAGCACATATTTCACTTCTTTCCTTATAACAAGTTCCATTCCGTGATATATATCTCCAACCTCTTCTAAATTTTTTTCCTTTCCACCAACCTAGAAATGACATTTTAAATTCCAATGTTTTTTTTCCTTTTCTTTAAATTTATGTAAATTTTTCTTAATTCTAACATTCACATCCATAATAATGATTTTTTATGTCTACTATGTTGTTGACTTATGCTTAGATATGAAAGTTGTTGGGAATGTCACTACTTGAATATAGTGCAGTTTATTTTTTGGAAAATACTTATTGTAATTTTTAACACCTAACGGAATATTAACATTAATTAGATCCTTGTTGCAACATGTTCCAATTGTGTTTAATAAATATACCTTCTGGCTTTTTCTTTTCCTATTAAAATTTGGTCATGAAAATATTTCACAGAACTTGATTAATGAAGATTATGGACAACATATCTTATCATTGATCTGACATTTAATCCCATGTTCTAGTTTGCTTCTTTTAACCTTGGATGTAACTGATGTCCTCCACCTATTTGCATGAGGCTATTACCCTATTGCATTATGCCTTCTTCCACCTAGTCTTTGTGTAGTTTTTTTTTGGATTTCTGCACATTACATAGACATCAACCCTGTTTATGTTAACTTAAATGCCAGTTCCAATATAATATTCATGTGGTCTTAATGTCCTATTGCCACTAATCTATCAGAGCTTTTTAGTGTTTACGTTTTCCTTTTTCGTGTTTCTCTGTCCTTCCAAAAGGTGATCTTTCTCAAATGACATACTTTTTTTTTTTAATGGTTCTTTATATTTTCCTTCTCTTTTTCGTTTATTTCCAAGCCTACACCACATTTATGTAATTCACATAATGCATTGGAGGATGTAGAAATTTAAGGTTGGTTTTCCACTAAAATTACTTTCAAAGTGATCATTTCGTCCCAAATTTTATTCTCTGCACCATATTCCATCAACAAATATTATGATTAGCTACAAGCATGTAAGTTTCATAATTTCAGTTTGATGTTTGTCACTACACTATTTGACTTTCTTGTTTGTGGTTTTCATCGTTGTTGTTATTTGTCCAACTTCATATTTGACTCACTCCTTGCTTGGATATATTTCTCCAATTCCTCTTCCTCTTCATCAAACCTTTCAATATTTACCCTAGTGTTTGATTTTGCTATTGCTGATTCAAATTTGTCTAAGTTCCTTCACTACTACTCATGTGCCCTTTGTGACATGGTGACATTTCATGCTATTGGACACTCGGACCTCACCATCATGGTAGACGAGTCAGGGATGACCATTGTCTTTGAACATTGTTTATGCGTTATGTTTGTTTTTCAATTATGTTCTTTACATATATTTAAGGACGTCTCGTATGATTTTAATAACATTGTTTCAAATTCTTTATATTGTATCCTATGACCTCCTCAAAAGGGAAACAATGGGTGGTTGGTTGTGGTCATTATCACATTGTTAATGATAGCATGGCTCATAATTATTAGGAAACCATTTTGACAGTAGGAACCACAAGTTATGTGGTCAAGATTATGAAGCAAGAACTCGAAGTTAACGACATTTTCCCTCAATGTTCCGATGCTCTTGTGTCCTCTATTTTCATTGAATTCTTTAATTCCTCCACTAGTGAGGACTTAACACCACCTCCTTTGTTGACAAAATTGTCGAAATACATTATTTAGTCTAGAACCTTTTGTCGTCAAAACCATCCACCCATGTGGGGAATATTCAGTTTGTTGTTTCTCGCTTATGTATAATGGTGTTGCCAAGACAAACCTCCAATGAGTTGTGGACTTTATATTATGACAATATCCCTTTATGAAAAGTCCAATTATTGCGAATTATTTTTGATGGGGACTTTTTGTTTGAATTGCCACCCATCCATTTGAATGTTCACAACCCTTGCCAAATGCAAGGCATGGACAGAAAGTACAATGGCCATGCTTGGAGTAAGCTGGTCACACAACCAATATAATTTTTTTGTTTTGGTTTAACTTCATCAAAGCTTGTTGCTTGGGTCACTTATAGTGTGTGCAGGATGATTATGAGAACTTTGTGCACTTTACCATTCATAATGAAACATTCTAGTGCGGTGAATGTGTTCATATTCTAGTCTGAAGTCAAATGACAATGATTCCGTCTTCTTCCTTGCTTAGATGCAAATTTTGTCATTCTCCTCCATCCTATGTTGTTTACTGTGGTGGGCAAATATATTATGTTATGCACAGACTTCAATTTATGTCAAGAGCAACAATTCATCTTGGTGTTCATAACCATCTTGTTGCGGATGGAAAATGTCGAGAGTCGGTTGAGGAGACTAGAAGGTTGATCACAAAAAAAGTTGATCGCACGCCTAATGCAAATATCTCTTTGATTTCCCTCAGTGCTACCAAGACCTTCTTGGCAAGTTACGTGCTTGATGATTCTAATGATGGCACAGTGGAGTTTTTCAAGGGTGAGTAGTTGGAACACATCTAGGACAAGTTTTGTGAACTTAACTCTCCCAACATTCGTAACCTTGTTGTTTCTTTCAAGCATCATTCAAGAGGTGGCTATATTGATAACATACTTAAATTAAAGTCTAAGAGTTAACATGACTACATCCAAGAATATTATTTCCCAAGACAAGTTTATGGACAAAAGGTGTTCATTTTCAAGATGTCCATAAATGATGATGGGAGTGGAATTAGCCTTGTCACACGAATGCAACTTGCAGGGGATTTGTAAAATGCTTGGATCATGTTTGATCATGTGAAACGTGTTGTTGGCTGGACAACTATGGCTTGTCATGTGTACGATCCTATCTATTATGAAAAGTTGACCATAACTATTTGTGATATGCAATCTAAGGAGATTGAAACTCAACGACTTATGTGGACAAAGTTTAGTGAAATGATGTTGAAGCATGAGTTTCCAAAACCCAATTTCAAGGGATTCATGACTGATAACGCATAGGCTAATTGGAACGTTGTCAAAATGTTTATGGTTCTAGGGACCTCTTTGTTAAGATGGTTAATAAGGAGCACGCATGTTTATTCCATTGGAGTCATTCACTTGATAAACACACCAAACAACTGATTAGACATGAATTGCAAAATGGGCACAAGGCTCTTTGCCACTTGTACTAGAATGCCAAATCACTTGGGGATGCTAATAATCATTATGCTCTCATTTGTTTTTGGTGGCTTTCATCTAGGGCTGCTTTTGAGGTAGGTGTCCATAAGCTTAGCAATTGGCATAGCTTTTGGCATTTTTGTGTTTAACAATGGGGAAGTTTTATGGTCCATGTGAGTACTTCTTTTGTGAACTTCCTATGACTTCTTTTTTCTTTTATGCATTCAAAACTATAAGATGTCCATTTTCACTAAACTTCCATTCGTAGTTTATATCTTTATATGTTGTAAAATTTTAGATTTTTTTGATGATCCCTTTCCTTTGATATGCATAAGTTTAATGATGAGGAGTAGGTGGACATGCCCATTTGTAATCTAGCTGAAATTGTGCATAAATCTAGTTGCAACAATTAGGGAATCGTGACATTTGTTTATACACATCAACATTTAACGATTATGTTTGGCCTTTCAAATAGTTAACATTGTATATATAATACTTGTGAAGGGGTCCATTTGGTCATGGACTTGATATGTCGCAACCTTAGTTTGGGCTCGCGATCAAGGCAAGGGTTTGCAAAGGTGCGGGCCAAGAGTGAAGCCCAAGACCACATTTCATGCTCCCGGGAATGTAGGAAAGTGTGAGGGAATGAACCCCCACATTCCCAAGTGAGTTCCCACTTTGGGAGTTGGAGTCCTAATAAAATCTCGAATTTTCAGATGACAATTATAGGGGTCAAAAACTCATTGGATTGAAGATTTACTTATATAATTGGAAAGATCTTGGAACGTAGATGTTTAAAATGAGTCGCATGACCCATTTGGGTACCTAAAACACAAGTTATGGCCAAAAGAAGGGTCGGGAGTGAAATTGACAATTTGACTCCCGACCACTAAAAGTTGAGAATCGCTATAATTTACTTATGTGCAAGTGGCGTGCCAAATATCGTTGGAAAGATCTTGATGAGGGCTATAAATTTACTTCATACTTCATCTCAATCAAAGTTTGCACAAAAAATTATGGGTCTCCGAATTTTTAGGAGTCCCAATTTCAAAAATTTCAAGACTCCGAACTTGAGAGTCCTAGGACAAAATGACATTTGGGTGCTGGCTTGTGGCTAGGCACATAGAATATTATAAGGGGGAAGGTGGTAGCTTCCCTTAAGTTCGGGCTGTGGTGAGTCTTGTGAGTCCATGTTTGCCCATGGTTTGTCCATGCACCAAAAGTGCTCTAACTACATACTAACCAACTTGTTGTTTGGTTTATGTAGGTTCGTGTGAGTAATTGATTTGCTTTTCACTCTTCCTAGTCTCCATCCTGAAGTTTCAGCATGCCCCTCTACCCCCAAAGTGTTGCGAGCCAAAGAGCATGCCCCAACTCCTTATCCTTTCGTTGTTTTCACCCTTTTGGACTCACAATTGAGTCCATCAAGGATTTGGGGGTGCGTCATGATAAGAATGATTTTTTGTTGAGGAAGGCCCAACGATTTAGTGATCCTCCTAGATTAACTATTGTTGTGGCAAATTACACCTTTGGATTTTTTTTTCTTTTATCACCCTTTGCACTTTGAGGGGGAGGAGGTTTTTGGGTTTGCCAAGAAACCCACTAATTTTCCTCTTGGTGTAAACAATTATTTTCATTGTCATGACCGTGTGAATTTTTTTCGTCCACGAGTAACAATTCCTACTGCTCAACCCAATGTTGTTGGAAATGTAGACATGCAACAACCGCCTTGTGGTTCCAATGCTTGTTTACCTTTGGTATTTCAAAGTGGCTTGGAGTTAAAGGAAAATATTTGTGTTGATGGAAAGTGGTGGATTAAATGTTGTCCACTTAGTTCTGCAGTTTGATGTTTTGTAGTTTAAAAAACCTTAGGGCTTAAATGCAAAACAAAGATCAACTTTTACAAATTTGTAAGTGGAATTCCTGCTCCATGTTACTTAGGGTTCTAGGTATAATTTCATATCGAATCATTGGAGCATCATATGCATTAGTTTTGTTCTAATGATTTCAGTTGTTGTGTTGGTGGGACAACGTGAAAATATATGGTTGCTAAGCCTTTAGTTCCTACTATATGGCTCATCCAAGAAGGTATTAACTTAAGTCAAAAGGAGGTAATAATTCTAGAAGAAGCAAGGTTTTCCTTTGACCACAATTGTGTTTGAAGTTTATTTGGTTCCCAATTGTTTAGTCCAAGTAGTTCGCATGTGCTTGTTATGAGTGTTCACAACATTGTGTGATCAACCGATGTAAATTGTTGGCCCACAATTCATGGTGGCAAGAAGGTGAGATGGCCTTTCATCTTCAAAATAACTCAACAACACACCAACAATTGGGAGGTTGGCATCTTATTAACCCAATGCATTGTTTTCCCCCTATTGATGTCTCCTCATTTGGGTATGGATGAATTTACAATATTTTTTCAAATGACCAAAGATACAATGTGACTATTGGATATTTCCCTGGATGTTCATGTGTTTATTTTGTCAAAATGTTGGTAGGTTCTTTGGGTGCTTGTGGGGTGTATGTGCATTGTAAACATGTGTATCATGTCTTGTAGATGATCATATTTTATGGGCTCATTAAAGAGTTCATTCATTATTGCACATGGAGTTGGGATGAAGTTCAATGTTTGTTAAAGCGCTCCAAAGTTTTTGAACTTTTGTGATAATACATTAGAATCTCATTCATAAACCTCTCTGTAGCTAGCTAACCTATGTAAGAAATATAGATACTAATTTTTGCCCATTCATTATGTTCTCCACTTTATAACTTTTCAATCACTGTAGATTGATGTTTATTTATGTATAATATTTCAGCCATTTCAACACATGTTTGTCAAATATTTAATATATTTTGAGAACTTAATTTTTATCAAATATTTTTCAAGTATGCAATTCCCGCCTATTTCAACATTTAAAAAAAATTATAATTATTGTCAAAGAACATTAGATATTTGGAACATTGTTTGCATGAAGGATGATAAAATGCATAAGGTTAAATTAGTAATAATGCTTTCAAATGCTCACATGATGTTGCTATTGATGGCTTTCTTGGCCAAACCCATGTTCACAGTCAAAAATCCATTGTTCATATCAGAACAAACCATGGTTATGACGTGGCAAAATATTCCAAGGCTTGTTAGAGAATATTTTGTCATGTCACTTAACAATATCCATGTGGAAAAAATATATATTAAGAATATTCCATGATGTGGCATGGAATATTTTTAAAGATTCCTTTCTTGCTCACTTGAGTAGGCTCGCCTACATGTTCGCTTGCTTGCCCACTTGCCTGATAGCGTCGTTGAGGTAAAAACAACTATAACCAAAAAGACCATTATGGTTGATCTCTTCACCACATATATGACTATAATGTATACATAACTTGTGGTTGTGTACATGAGGGCTTGTTGACCCTAATGTTATTCCACCATTGTGTGAATTCTTGTGTGAAGTAAATGGTGAAAGCTTTAGCCAAAAAAACAAAAACACATGAAAGCACATTACACTATCCATAAACTGTTGTCACAAGCCAATTTTTGCAAAATTTTGGAACTTGTAATTGGCCATGTGATTATATATAATCAATTAAAATGAAAAAGGATTCAACATCACAATGGTGTATATAATATAATCACATTGTTTGAATTTCATGCATAGTTTTTGAATATCCATAACATAATGGACTTTCAAAGGGATATTCAAAAACTTGTAACAATTTCTAATCAATGAATATGGATTCCATGCACCTTCATATAATGCTTTTTAATGAATAAAGGACTCAATGGTAATATGATGTGGTAACATTGATACCAAGGAGGACTTTTTGGAAAGATTTTAATGACCAAATTTTTTTGTGCACCTTGAATTATGGTTTTTTGGATTAAGTCCTTTATTTAACAAAAATAATATTTTAGAAAAACATCTTTTTAATTTAAGTTCTCCATAAAGTAAACTAGGGTTGAAATTTTTTTAATAATAAATTTTGAATGATAACTTGTAAAATGACTCGTGTGATTCAAAGTATCATACCTTCGCACTACCTTTGCAATGTTAATTTAAACAATTATGGATTTTCACATGTGCCTAAAAGTGTTACACCTTAGTGTGCTTTCACCTTGGGAACTTGAAGAGAAGGAGGCTTCAATTGATTCAACCAAAAAAGATTGCAAATGATGAGGATGGAACAATTATCATGATGTTGAAGGAGTTTTTACTGTTCACCTATGTTGAGAACCATCACCACAAATGATTTTGTTTGTTGTTGCTAATGCTGGAATGGTAAAAAGGAGAGTGGAGGGGAGACTTATAGCTCTAGGAGTCATGATGCGCTCCATCTTTAATTGAGAGGTCGTAAAGGAGGTGAATGTCAAGGGTGTAGTTTCTAAAATAGGGTCATCCATCGAAGAAAAATGATGAAAGGAATGTTGTTGCAACTAATCCCTTCCTATTCCTATAAGGTGAGATACATGAGGAGGAGGAGGAGCAAAAGCTCAAGCTATTTTTATAGACGAGATATTCCATGAATGAGACTAAACTCCATAGGCTCCCGAGGTGTTTTTAGAGCTGGATATTTGGGCATCAACATGGGGTAATCCTTGTCAATTTTCTAGAGACAATTGTTGTTGCGATTGTGAAAAGCTATTTCTGGATCTAGCTCCAAGTTCCAACAACATGTATTATCATTAAGTGAAGTGGTGATATTTCATTAAATGTGTTAGATTGAGCAAATGTTTAAACAATATCTACTTCTCCATTGACTAGAGTCTCAAGCTTAATCTTGAACCTTGGTTTCTAAAGAACCAACTCCAATTGTTCTTTCATAAACTCTCATTGAACATATTTAGATTTGTAGCATCTAATTATCAATGCTAATATCCGATGCTTTATTTTTGCACAAGATTGAACCAGTATGCCATGATACAAAGTAAACATATGGACCTTTCTATTATTTGGGTTTCAAATTTAGTTTCAAACAACTTATATTATGGCAATTAATTTGTCACATTTTCTTACAAGTCAAATAAGGCTAAGTGTGAAGCTAGAAGACAAGGAACATATGTTGAAGGAGTTGCAAGTCCTAGCACAATAGCAAAGAGCTTGGTTGAAGAAGAAAATCCCTTTAACGACGATGGTTATCAATGTCTACAACATTCAACTACTTAAAAACCTAAGGTACTTAGGGCTACATCCACCCAAACATGAAAAATTACATCCATCTAAAAATTTTCATTCCATGAACACTTGTCATCTCCACATTGACCAATGAATGAACAAATTTTTTATCCCCAAGACCAAATCCTGCATAGATGACTAGTTTCTTCTCTATGGAAAGAGCCAATAAATGGGATATTTGTCAAAAAGAAAAAAGAATTCCTTCAAGTTGTAATTGTGAGTTTAGACTCTAAAGGTTGATGCCACATGGCATCTCATTGGCCTATA
>Ga0209611_10010827_pt1 | contig 13323 bp, 12 predicted proteins | sample S1TSphgellanicum_3_FD_187693 | JGI IMG/M metagenome (GOLD analysis project Ga0209611, IMG submission 187693) | Host-associated microbial communities from peat moss isolated from Minnesota, USA - S1T2_Fc - Sphagnum magellanicum MG (SPAdes) (version 2) | ecosystem: Host-associated > Plants > Peat... | reverse complement strand
GAATTTGCAAAGCTCGCTAGTGCAGGCGCTGCCTCGTGAGCGAAGCGTTGCGTGGCGAACTTGCTATGCCGGATGCTGATCTCCTGAAAATCCTCGACGCCCCAAAGATTGCGATTCATGCAAACTGCCCGCAAGTAGAACGACGCCATGCCCAGCGTTTTCGATCCGACCTCGCTATTCCAGCAATAAAATCCGCGGAAATAGAGATCGGGATCGCCGTTCGGCAAACGTCCGGCCTCGATTGGATACGTGTCATCAACCAGGAATAGGAAGACGTCCCGGTCGCTGGCGTACAATGTGGTCGTGTCCTTGGTGACGTCGACGAGCGGGTTATGGCGCATCGTTTCCCAGTCGAGAATACCCGGCACTTTCCACCGTGTGTCCCCAATGCCGTCACCGGCGATTTTCATCACCGCCGCGACAAGTTCGTGGTCCCAAATCCGCCCGTAATCCGGGCCAGTGACGGCGCGTAGTTCGACCCGGCCGTCTTCGGACTCCAGCGTCTTCACCAACTCGCCACGGTGAGATAGCAAGCCGTGCTGGAGATTAATGCCAGCCAGCATTGCAGGGAGATCGCGCAAATATCCGGACGGCGCGCCGATCAAGCTGCACAACTGGCCAAAACTCCAGTGGTTTGGCAGGACCGATGCATCCCGGCCCGGTACAATCAGCGCCAGCCGCTCGGCATTGTCGCGGCTCGCCTCAACCCGGACAGCGCGACTCTCGACGGTCCGTGCCGTCGCGCGGCCGGCCCGTGATCGAACCACATGATAAAGCTCCGACAGGGACAAATACCGCTCATCATCTGGACGGGAGAACCATTCCGATGAAACCCGGCCAATGCGCTCGCCGCGATTTGCATCGACCTTGAAGCCCACAGGGCTCGACGCACGTGCCACGGAACCAACCGTAACCGGGATAGGGGAAGTAACTGTGTTCATTTGAAGATCTCCATGACGGACACCGCAAGCCTCTCTCGCGATCATGAACCGTCATGCAAAATGGTGCGCCCCTCTAACTCTCACCTGGTGGGGCCAAGAAAGACGGAGCCGTCAGGACCTCCCTCGGCATGGATGCCCTCCACGGTTATTTGGCGCGGACCCCCATCGCCGCCTATCTGCTAATTAAGTCGGCTTTTCTAAGAAGCGACGTTATTAAAGTAAATGTTGCACTGCTTAAATAACGACCTCCCCTAATAGCGGCTCGTGATCGTTCCGCTGGAGTGTCCCAGCAAAGCCGCAATGGTAACCTCTGTCAGGCCCAAATCATTCGCGATGCTCGCGAAGCTGTGCCGGAAAACATTTGGTGTAATGCTGGACAGTTCTGTGTCCTTTAAAATCGCGATCCAGTATTGCGGAAAGTCAATGAGTGGCTTTCGAGATTGTGTTCCCGGAAACACATAGATGCCCTGTTTATTCGGGCGCAAGCGATCGAAAAGGCCCCATACGGGAAGCCCTACTGGACGCGTTGAGATGCCTTACCTTACTGTCGCCGAGCTGTATCAAGCCTTTGCTCGACGATTTGGTCTCCAAGCTCTGAACCATCTCAGGACCTTGTCGGCGCCGGTGAAGGAGGCAATTTATTGCTATCGACCCCTCGGCCCCCCAGGCAAATTGCTGGCTGAACACGGGGCAGACAGATGCACGCAGATGAATTTATTCACCGGCCCGCCGGCATGGTAACGCATGAGGTGGAGACGGATATCCTGATTATCGGCGGCGGTACGGCTGGTCCGATGGCGGCAATCAAGGCAAAAGAGCGCAACCCGAAATTACGGGTGGTACTGATGGAAAAAGCCAATGTGAAGCGCTCCGGTGCCATCTGCATGGGCATGGATGGGCTGAACAATGCCGTCATCCCCGGCCATGCCACGCCCGAGCAATATGTGCGCGAGATCACCATCGCCAACGACGGTATCGTGGAGCAGGCCGGTGTACTGGCCTATGCCGAGCGGAGTTTTGAGATGATCCAGTATCTTGACAGTCTCGGCGTGAAATTCGAACGCGACCAGACCGGCGAATATAATGTGCGCAAGGTGCATCACATGGGCACCTATGTGCTGCCTATGCCAGAAGGTCACAACGTCAAAAAATCCCTCTATCGCACATTGCGCCGGCTGCGTGTTGATATCACTAACCGTTTCATGGCCACTCGCCTGCTGACGGCGCCGGATGGGCGCGTCGCCGGTGTGGTTGGCATCAACAGCCGCACGGCGGAATTCATCTTCATCCGCGCCAAAGCGGTGGTGCTGGCCTGCGGTGCCGCCGGCCGGCTCGGCCTACCGGCATCCGGCTATCTGTTCGGCACCTACGAGAACCCGACCAATTGCGGCGATGGCTATGCCATGGCTTATCATGCGGGCGCGGCGCTCGCGAACCTCGAATGTTTCCAAATCAATCCGTTGATCAAGGATTACAACGGCCCGGCCTGCGCCTACGTCACCGGCCCGTTCGGCGGCTACACCGCCAATGCCAAGGGCCAGCGCTTCATCGAATGCGATTATTGGAGCGGTCAGATGATGCTTGAATTCCACCGCGAACTCGAAGGTGGTAATGGGCCTGTATTCCTCAAACTCGATCATTTGGCCGACGAGACGATCTCGACTATCGAGAATATTCTGCACACAAATGAACGGCCAAGCCGCGGGCGCTTCCATGCTGGGCGCGGCACAGATTATCGGCATAAGATGGTGGAAATGCATATTTCGGAGATCGGCTTCTGTGCCGGACACAGTGCCTCTGGTGTGTGGGTGGATGACCGGGCCAGAACCAGTGTTCCGGGCCTGCATGCGGCGGGTGACATGGCGAGCGTGCCGCATAATTATATGCTGGGTGCCTTCGTCTGCGGCGCCTATGCTGGCGAGAGCGCCGCGGATTATTGCGCACAAGTTGATTTACCCCCTTATGACAAAGACGCCTTGCTGGCCGAGCAGGCCAGAGTGCTCGCGCCAACGCAGCGTGATGACGGGTTCACGCCGCATGAGGTGGAATACAAGATCCGCCGCATGGTCAATGATTATCTGCAGCCGCCCAAGGTAACGCGGAAGATGGAGATCGGGCGCGAACGCTTCGCCGAGATACGTGAGGATTTGTCGGCCCTGGTGGCACGCGACCCGCATGAGCTGATGCGAGCGATGGAGGTGCATTCGATCCTCGACTGCGCAGAAATGGCCGCGACCGCTTCGCTTTTTCGCACAGAGAGCCGGTGGGGTCTGTATCATCATCGCGTCGATTACCTCGCAACGGATGACGAAAACTGGTTTTGCCATTCGCTGCTGGAAAAGCAGGCGGATCGCAGCATGGCCTGCCGCAAACAGCCTGTCACCCCGTATATCATCGACATCCCGCAGGCGGAGCGCGGCTCGTATCAGTCGCTGCGCGTTGCCGTCGCCGCAGAATAAACAGGAGTTCGTCATGCCGTTCGCCAATTTCGCCACCAGCGTGCCCGTTACCGTGGATGCCGGAAAATGCATCGCCGGCAAGGGCTGCACCGCCTGCGTCGATTCATGCCCGCTTGATGTGTTGGCGATCGATAACGAGAAAGGAGTGGCCTATATGCGATACAATGAATGCTGGTATTGTACACCCTGTAAGGTGGACTGCCCAACAGGCGCGGTCGATGTCGCGATTCCGTACTTGCTTCGGTGACAGCCATGGCGCTTTTTGACGAAGCCAGTGACGATTTTAACGAGCTTATCGTCCGCCTGATTACGCCGGACGCCGCCGCCCAGCGTGTTGCACTGGCAACCGCAGCGGATAGCGGGGATACGATCCTTCTGCCCACCATTATTGCATTGCTGCATGACGAGAATGCGGAGGTGCGTGAAGATGCGGCGCGTGCACTCGGAGCATTTTCCGCGATCGACAGCGTTCCTGCGTTGATCGGAGCGCTACAGGACAAAGAGGACAACGTGCGCATGGCTGTGGCCGCCACGTTGGCCGATTTCAACCTGCCGGCATCAGCGCCATTGCTGATCGCGGAACTTGGTCATGCCGACCCATTCGTCCGCACCACCTGCCTGCGCAGCCTCACGCCGTTGCGTAGCCACGCGGCTTTCGCCCCGGCCGTCGCCGCCTTGCAGGACGAGGCCGCGCCTGTACGCCGGGCTGCGGCCTCTCTGCTGGGCTGGTTGCGTGACCCTGCGGCACAGCCAGGGCTAAACGCCGCCACGGCTGATGAGGATGCTGAGGTCCGGCGCATTGCCATCGGCGCATTATTGCCGGGAGGGCCGGAAACCCGCACCGCCTTTGACCGCGCGTTCGGGGATGATAATTGGCAAGTGCGCGAGGAAGCTGCCACCCGGGCAGGGCGCCTGAAGCTCGACGCCGCTCTGCCCGCGTTGATCGCACTTATGCAGGACGAATTTTGGCAGGTGCGGGTTAAAGCCGCCGCCAGCCTTGGCCAGCTTAAGCGGCCGGAAGCCATTCCCGCGCTGGGTGCGGTACTCGATGCGCCGGTGAGTAATCTGCGCAAAGAGGCCACCGCCGCTTTGGGCGAGATCGGCCATCGGGACGCCTTGCCGTATCTGGCCTCACATGCGGACGACCCGGACCCGGATGTGCGGAAGCTGAACCGGTGGGCCGTGGGAAAAATCCAGGTTTCCTAAACAGCGGCCAGGCGCTTGCGATAGGCTTCGATAAAATCACCGGCGGCGCGGCTGCCGCCAGCGAAGGCTTTCATCGCTTCCTCATGCAACAGCGAGAGTGCTTCGAGTTTTAACGCATTGGCCGCGTCGTCACGCAGCAACGTCTGCAGCTCGCGCGGCCGTGGTAAATCAACATCAATGACCGCGCGCACGCGCATCGGCGCAGCACTCATTACGATCAGACGGTCCGCCAGCAGAATTGCCTCATCAATATCGGTAGTGACAAATAAATTGGTGCGCGGCGTTTCTTCCGAGAGCTTGACGTAATACTCCAGCATCAATTTTTTCGTCATCGCATCCAGGCCGCGAAAAGGCTCGTCCAGGATCATGATCTCAGGGTCGTTGATCAGCGCGCGGGCAAGTTCGGCCCGCCGCTGCATGCCGCCGGAAAGCTGGGCGGGGTAACGCCGCTTGGCAGCCATCAGACCGGTTTTTTCCAGGAGAAATTTTGCTCGGGAGACCGTATCCGCCTTACGTTCATGACGCGCCAGCGGGCCATAGACAATGTTCTGCTCCGTCGTCATCCAAGGAAACAAAGCGGATTCCTGAAACATCACCAGCCGGTCACGCCCAGGACCGGTCACTGCTTTGCCATCGGTCAGAATCTCGCCGCGGCTTGGTTTCTCAAATCCCGCGATCAGTCGGATCATCGTGCTCTTGCCGGCACCGGATGGGCCGACGATGACGGTGCATTTGTGCCGGGGAGCGACAAAGCTGCACTCCGCGATGACCGGCTTGGCAAACCGCCCGGCACCGTAGGATTTGCTAACCGATTTTGCTTCGATCACTGCTCAGTGCCCTCTGGCCCAAGGGGTGGCGCGTGCCACCAGAAAGCGCATGGCAGCGCTGGAGAGATAACCGGCGATGCCGATGGAGATCATGCCGACGATGATGTCTGGATAGGAACCGCCGATATAGGAACTCCAGAGAAAAAACCCAAGCCCGCCGCCTGATGCGGAATCACCGCCCGAGCCGCCGCCGGAAATCATTTCGGCCGCCACGACGACCTCCCAGGTGATGCCGATGCCAACTTGCATGCCGGTGCCGATGGAGGGCAGCACACTGGGCAGGATCAGCCGCCTGAAAATATTCCAGCGTGAACCACCCATCGAGCGCGCAGCCTGGATGAGGCGCTGATCGATCTCATCACCACCGCCCAACGTGTTGAGAACGATGGTGTAGAAGGCGCCCAGGAAAATCACGAAATCGATGGATAATTCCTGGGTCGGCCAGAAAATGATCGAGGCGGGCACCCAGGCCAAAGGGGGAATAGGTCGCAGCAATTCAAATACCGGGAAGGCGATGCTGCGCCAAGTGCGGTTGATGATCAGCAGCAGGCCGAACGGCACTCCCACCAGGACGGCAGCGAAAAAGCCCAGCGCCACGCGCGTGAAACTCAAACCCCAGCTCTGCCAATAGCCGGGATTGGTGAGCAGCGCCGCCCAGGCCGTCAGCACCACGCTGGGCGCGGGCACCAGAGAGATGATGGGCCAGCCGTGGCCCGACCAGGCGGCACTGGTCGAGCCTGCCTGCCAGAGGGCCAGCAGCGCTACAAAGGATATCAGCGCCCGAAGTCGTGGGCGGGCAAACGTGAGACGTTGGCGTCGTACGGAAGTTGCTGGATGTATCTTGGTCACGACAATGCTCTCGCTCGGCATGGCGTTTCAGCCCTCCCGTTCGCCGAGCGCGAAGGATTTCAGGGCTTCGTCATGTACCCCGGCATCCGCTTCGGCCAGCAATTCGCGGAATCGTTTTGAGGTCAGAATCGTATAGTCGCGCGGGTGCGGAATATCGACCTCAATGATCTTCTTCGGTTTACATGGCCGGGCGGTCATGATGACGACGCGGTGGCCGAGAAAAATAGCTTCTTCCAGATCGTGGGTGATGAAGAAGATAGTGATGCCGGTACGGTAATAGGTCTCCAGCAGCGCTTCGTGCATCACTGATTTCGTCAGCGCGTCCAGGGCGCGATAGGGCTCGTCGAGCAGGAGTACCGTTGGATCATTCATCAGTGCGCGCACAATTTCCACGCGCCGGCGAAGGCCCGAGGATATTTCGCCGGGATAGGCAAATTCATGACCAGCCAGTCCAGCGTCGCGCATCAATTGCGCCGCCTTGTCGCGTGCCTCTGCCCGGCGCAGCCGTTTCTGGGCCACCGGCCCGAAGGCGATATTATCGAGATTGGTCATCCACGGGAACAGCGCGCCGTTCTGGAACACAACAATGCGGTCAGGCCCCACTGCTGCTTGCGGCTGGCCGGGGCCGCACAGCATTTTGTTGTCGAGATGGATGCTGCCGTCATCCAGACCGTGAAATCCGGCAACGGCATTGAGCAGCGTGGTCTTGCCGCAACCGGAGGGGCCCACGATCATGCAGATTTCACCCGGCCTGATATCCAGCGTGCAATGGTCAACGGCCAAAGTCCTGGCGCTGCCCTCGCCGTAATATTTCACCGCATTATCGATGCGCAGCGCGCCACGGCTTGGTGCCAGAATGCTCATGCCCCGCCCTCCAATGCGAACTGGCGTTTGTGCCAGCCCAGCAGCCAGTTGCCGACTAGGCGCACCAGCGCGCTGGAGGCGTAACCAACGATGCCAAGGGTGATCATTGCGATGACCATGGTGGTGTATTGCACTGTGGTGTAGGAGGTGTTGATGAGGTAGCCGAGGCCGAACTGGCCCGAGACCATTTCAGCAGCGACTAGAGAGAACCAGGCGACACCTACAGAAATCTGCAGGCCTGTAAAAATATAAGGCAACGCGCCGGGCACGATTACCGATAGAAACACACGTGCCTGCGAAGCGCCGAGGCAATTGGCGGCTTGGACATAGACAGGGTCGATGGACTTGACGCCCAGCATGGCGTTGAGGGCGGTGGCAAAAAACGATGCCAGGAAGGTGAGGTAGATAATCGGCAGTTCAGAGCCAGGAAGCATGATGATAGCGAGCGGAACCCAGGCCAGAGGCGGAATCGGCCGCAGCAATTCGAAGACCGGGAATACGTACTCGCGGAAGGTTTTCGACCAGCCCATGAACAGGCCAGTGGGCACACCAAGCACCGTGGCCAGAGTGAAAGCGATGAAGATACGTCGCAGACTAACCAGAATATGCTGGTAATAGACTGGCGTGAACAGTGATACGCCATAGACCGGATTGCGGCTGAACCATTCCTGAAACACATCAGTCAGTCCTGGCATTTCATTGAAGCGCGGCAGTTTCAACACCTGCACGGCGACATACCAGAACCCCAGCAGCAATGCATAGCCAAGGAGCATCAGATAGGGCGCGGGGCTACGCAGCCAGAGTGCGGCGCGGGCCATGGCTAGGCCGAGCCCTTCCGCGCGCCGCGCCGGTGCTGGCTGATAGACCGCCTGGCCACGAATATCCGCCAAAGCCCCGGCAATCCGCTCCCGCATCGCCTGGCCTTCACGCTGGTCGCTGCCGAGCATAGTAACGAAATTCTGGCCAGAAAGGCGCAGCAATGTTGCTGGCGTAACCGCCACGGCGCGGTTCCGCCGCGCGGCATGGCTCGCCAATGCCGTCCAGCCGAACGCTTCACGCGGCCGAACGATCTGCACCGGCAAGCCAGCGGCCGTTTGTACATCAGGCTCCAGACGGATGGCGCCACTCTGGACGAAATAGATATCGTCGGAGATGCTGCCGGCATCGTAGACAACGCCGCCCGCCGGCAGGCGAATCTCCTCCGCCCCAGCTGCGAACTGCGCCAGCAGTGTTTCCGACAAAGTCTCGAAGGGCAGCGCATGGGCGATCACATCACGCCGAAGCAGCATTATCTCGCTCACGACACTGCCCTCCGTCTCACTCACGGTTGAAAGGCTGTTTCCGGTTGGGCGGCGATCTCGCCAACCGGCGTGGTTAGGCCGCGCTCCTTGAGAATCTCCGCAGTCAAATCCGTCACCACCGCATCTGCCGGTAACTGTTGCACGGCGATGGATTTGATCGAATACAGAAACGCCGTATCGGTTTTGATCAAGGCCAGTGACGTGGGGGTGAAGCCGAAGGGCAGCGTGTTGCGCACCGCCGTACCACCTTCATCGGCTGGGTAGGTGCCAAAGAGCGCCTGCCACAGCTCCTTTTCAGTCAGGCCCGTCGTCTGTGCCTGCGCCATCTTGGCCACCGCCAGCGCATTCTTTGGGTCGGCCAAATATTGCTCGGCATCCAGCTCCGCTTCAAGCCAGGCTTTGGCCACGTCCGGGCGCTCCTGGATCAGGTCGGCACGCATATCAATGAAAGCGCCGTCGGGCTCATCGAAATCATTTCCAGTGGCTACGCGGCGCGCCAGCCCTTCCTGCACCAGCCGCGAGGCGGTTGGCTCCCAGATCACCGCGGCATCGATCTTGTCGGCGCGAAATCCACTGGTGATGACCTCAATGCTTTGATTGAGATAAGCACCTGGCGTCACATCTGTCTTTGCAAACACAGCTCGGGCAAAACGGTCGGCGCAACTCCCCTTGGGTCCAGCCACCGTTTTTCCCTGCAGCCAGGCGACTGCATCCTTGGGGTTGGCGAATTTCGGCGCATTATTATTGACGAACAGCACATTGCACTGGTCATGGCTAAGTCCGATGTTGGCGACGATACGCAAGTCGGCAACATTGGTCTTTGTCGCACCGACAATGGCCGGCATGTCACCGAGATAGCCGATACTGTCCTTGCCCGCGAGCATGGCATTCACGATGATCGAGCCCTGCAAGCCGACTTGGAACGTCACAGTCGAGCCGGGCGGCAAGTATTTCTTCCACAATCCGAGCCCGTTGATGACGACGCCTGACCATGATTCTGAGTAATAGGGCTGATACCCAACGACCAGATGCACGGGCGTGCCAACCTTGCCATAATCGACATCATCAGCTCGCGCCGGCGTCAGACCTAGCCCACCGGCTAGCACCAGCGCGGAAAACAGTGCCGTTTTAAAGCGATTTTTATATCTCATGTGACTCTCTTCCTGTTGTTGTTTCATTTTCCTGCCGCGATACCTCGCAGCGTTTCCGGTTTTAGTATGACCAGCCGCCGGTCGCTCACATCGATCAGGCCGCGCTTGCGGAACCGTTCGATCGTCATTGATACCCATTGGCGCGTGCCACCGACCAAAGCCGCAAGTTCTTCATGCGGGACCGCGCGCGGGATCATGAAACTCTTTGAATCTGGCTGACCCTCGGCGAGGTTGAGCAAAACCAACGCCAGCCGCTCCACAACCGAGCGTGTGCCGAGCATCTGCAGCAAAGAGGAGTAACACTTGCCCTTGAAGGCCAGACCATCGACCAGGCCCGCCGCGAAATTGGGCAACTCGGTCATGAGGGTGCGGATTGCCGCGCCCGGTAAGTAAATCGCGCTCCCAGGCGCCATGGCAATGCCGGACCAGACATGGACACCGCCGCCGAATATTTCAGGGCCGCCGACAAAGTTGCCGCGCGGCCAGTTTGCCAACGTGATCTCCCGCCCATTGGGGGCAACATAATAGCTGCGCACCACCCCTTCACGAAGGACAAAAATCCCATCATGCGGTTCGCCCTGGCGGAACAGATGCGTGCCAGCGGCAAACTCCACTACCCGGCCGAAGTCGGCGATCCGCCGTTCCTCTTCCGCGGTCAGTGCTGCGAAAACATCGGGAATGCCGGAAAGGTTTGGGTAGGATTCGTAAAGCAGAACCGTTTGCGCAGGCGCCTGACCCCGCCTGATCCGCGCGGTTTTTTTAGGAAATTCACGAAGCATCAACGTGGCCGCCACTCCGCTCGGGTCCAAGGCTCTATAAACTCCATCGTATTAATAGATTGATATGTCGCGGCACAAGGAATGGCAAGGACGCGGACCGCATGTCTGCGTTTGCAAGTGCGCGCTACCGGGAGGGATGGTCTTCGTAGCTGTGCTAATAGCGGGTCCAGAATCGCGGCCTCCAGATCTACTGCCTCTGCTGTCGGGTGGGAACGTGGCCGCGGCAGATCGATCGCATGGTCAAGCGCAATGCCACCGTCCGTGAGAGCCCGCACACGATCTGACAGTGCAACGGCCTCGGCCACATCATGGGTTACGAGAATGGGGTAAAACCCCTGCTACCGCCACAGGCGCGCAATCAGCTGTTGCGTAGCCGACCGAGTTCCCCACCTTGGCTGTGATTCGGCGTGGAAAAAGGACCCCGTTATGGGGGTGATCGGCGTCCAATAGGGACCCCCTGGACTGGGGTTCACAATGGCTTCCTCAAGGTCGAGGGAGCCGGATTTGGGATGCTGATAGTGGAGACGATTTCGAAGATCAGGCGGGCGTATTTTGTGCAGAAGAAGCCGATCAAGGTGATCTGCCGGGAGTTGCGGGTGTCGCGCAAAGTGGTGCGCAAGGTGATCCGCAGCGAGGCGACGGAATTTCGCTATGAGCGGGCGGCGCAGCCGCTGCCGAAGCTGGGGCCCTGGGTCGGCGCCCTGGATGAGCTGCTGTTGCGCAACGAGGCCAAGCCGGCGCGTGAGCGGCTGACGCTGATCCGTGTGTTTGAGGAACTTCGCGGCCGGGGTTTTGAGGGCAGCTACGATGCGGTGCGGCGCTATGCCCGGTCCTGGGCAAAGGACCGCGGCGCCGTCACGGCCCAAGCCTTCGTGCCGCTGAGTTTCGCGGCCGGCGAGGCGTATCAGTTCGACTGGAGCCACGAGATCGTGGTGATTGGCGGGGTGACGATCACGGTGAAGGTGGCGCATGTGCGGCTGTGCCATAGCCGGATGTTTTTCGTCCGGGCCTATCCGCGCGAGACGCAGGAGATGGTGTTCGACGCGCATGACCGCGCCTTTGCTTTCTTCAAAGGCACCTGCACGCGCGGCATCTACGATAACATGAAGACCGCGGTCGAAACGGTCTTCATTGGCAAGGATCGCGCCTTCAACCGACGGTTTTTGCAGATGTGTGGGCATTACCTGGTCGAGCCTACTGCTTGCACGCCGGCGTCAGGTTGGGAGAAGGGACAGGTTGAGAACCAGGTGGGCCTGGTGCGGGAGAGGTTTTTTACGCCGCGGCTGAAGGTGGCAAGCTATGAGGAACTGAACGCCTGGCTGCTGGACCGCTGCATCGCCTACGCCAAGGCGCATAAGCATCCCGAGTTGACGGACCAGACGGTTTGGCAGGTGTTTGAGGCGGAACGGGTGCATCTTGTTCCGGTGGCCAATAAATTCGATGGCTTCCACGCAACCACCGCGTCGGTTTCCAAAACCTGCCTGGTGCGCTTTGACAACAATAAATACTCCGTCGCCTCGCGCGCCGTCGGCCGGCCGGTTGAGATCCAAGCCTATGCCGATGGCATTGTGCTGCGCCAGGATGGCGCGGTGGTGGCCGAGCATCCGCGCTGCATGGGCCGTGGGCAGACGATTTACGATCCCTGGCATTACGTGCCGGTGCTGGCGCGCAAGCCCGGCGCGCTGCGCAACGGCGCGCCGTTCAAGGACTGGCTGCTGCCTTCGAACCTGGAGCGTGTGCGGCGTAAATTACGCGGCGCGGATGATGGCGACCGGCAAATGGTGAAGGTGCTGGCCGCGGTGCTGACCGATGGGCTGGCCAGCGTGGATGCCGCCTGCGCCGAGGCGCTGGGCCAGGGCGTGCATTCGGCCGATGTCATCATCAACATTCTGGCGCGCCGCAAAGACCCAGGGCCGCCGGTGACGATCATGACGCCAGATGCGCTCAAACTACACCACGCGCCGCTCGCCGATTGCGCGCGCTACGATAGCTTGCGGAGGAATATCTGATGGAAAGAACGCAGATTTTTGACATGATGGCGCAGCTTAAACTGTACGGCATGCGCGCCGGCTACGATGAGGTGATGGCAACCGGCATCAAACGCCAGCATGAGCCGCCGCGGATCGTCGGCGATTTGCTGGGCGCCGAGATCGCCGAGAAGCAGGCGCGATCCATCAGATATCAGATCTCCACGGCGAAATTGCCGCTGGCCAAGGACATTGACGATTTTGAATTCACCGGCACGCCGATCAACGAGGCGTTGGTGCGCGACCTGGCCGGCGGCGGATTTGTCGCCGCGCAACGCAACGCCGTCCTGGTGGGTGGGACCGGCACCGGCAAGAGCCATCTGGCAATCGCCATTGCGCGGGCCTGCATCCGCGGCGGCGCGCGCGGCCGGTTCTTCACCGTCGTCGATCTGGTCAACCGGCTGGAAGCCGAGGCCAGGGCCGGCCGGCAGGGGCGGCTGGCCGACTTTGCTATGCGGCTGGATTTTTTGGTGCTCGACGAACTTGGCTATTTGCCCTTCGCCCAGGCCGGCGGCCAATTGCTGTTCCACCTGATCAGCCGGCTTTATGAAAAAACCTCGATCATTGTCACCACCAACCTCGCCTTCGGCGAATGGCCGAGCGTGTTCGGCGACGCCAAAATGACCACCGCGCTGCTAGACCGGCTGACGCATCATTGCGACATCATCGAAACCGGCAACGAAAGCTGGCGCTTCAAAAACCGCGTCTGAACGCCGCGCCGGCGTTCCAACGTCCGTGCCCAGCTTGCCCAGGTGGGCAAACAGGCACCTCCCACGCGCCCGCTACGCCTGCGCACGTGAAACGCGCTACGCGGGCGCGCGGGGCCCTCCTGTTCGCTACCTGGACAAGCCACAACCGCCGTAAAAGAGGGGTCCTTTTTGCACGCCGATAAGGGGTCCCGTTTGCGTGCCGATTGACA
>Ga0209611_10010823_pt1 | contig 13332 bp, 13 predicted proteins | sample S1TSphgellanicum_3_FD_187693 | JGI IMG/M metagenome (GOLD analysis project Ga0209611, IMG submission 187693) | Host-associated microbial communities from peat moss isolated from Minnesota, USA - S1T2_Fc - Sphagnum magellanicum MG (SPAdes) (version 2) | ecosystem: Host-associated > Plants > Peat... | reverse complement strand
TGCAAATGTCAGCCACAACCACAAACATAAATTACTCTTTAACGAAAAATTGTCCTCCCTGTAAAAACACGCAAACCTGACACACTCAAGACTGAAAGAATGGAAGGCGAAGTTATAATCTCTGTAGCCATTCGCTACTTCACAGAGATAGGTCATCTAGTGGAGTTATAAAGCTGTCTGTTTCCTCTCGCCATACAATCAGGTTGGTTGCCGTGTCCTAAAGATGATCTATCCGTCACCGGTCGGCTAAACACAACCGTGAAAGTTTCTAATCACGTCATTCTAGGAAATACACCGACTTTGAAAACGCATCGCCTCCAGAGAAGGCCCAGCAACAACACAAACCTTTTTCTTCTGTTTGCCACCACCACCACTACTCTTGGCGGGTTTCGAGGCAGGCGCTGCCTTCTCCTTCTTCGGTGCCTGCATCCCCCAACCAAACCAAGTACACAACCCATCTCCTCATCAGCGCTGAACACAAAACCCAGCCCTATCCACGGCCACAAATCGGCACAGGCGTAGTGGTTGCAGAATGCAGCGGAATGAGATACAATGAGATACTCAGGGAGAAAACATGTTTGGAGAAAATATAAACCTGCTTCGGTGACGAAGAAAAATAGAGGCATACAAGGGACACATGCACAAAGTACCAACCAAAGGCGAGTGATAGTGAACAAGAACACACGGAAAACGGAAAAAAACGACCTCCCTGTCGTCAAAGGGAAAACACGACTTGGAGAAATAATACACATGTAGCAAGTAACGAGGGAGAGACGAGAGACATACCATGATGGGCAGAACAGCAGGTAGGAAGTGAGCTCCCAAGACAAAACCGCAACAATCGATCCAATCTGTGGATCACTGAAAGACAGAGAGAAAAAGAAGTATACAAAGGAGCCGTCGCGTTCTTAACCCTAAACCCTAACCCTAAAATAGGTCCTCCACAGCCATCAGAGGTTCAAAGTGCGAACCAGTGTTCTACCGATACATAGGTTGGAACTTGGGTACGTCGTACGGGTATATATCTGGTGTTGAAGAACATACCAGTCGGGGTATCAATTCTTCCACATACCCAGGTGACTCTCATGTGAGGGTGGGTAGGGTTAAAGAGTTTAGAGCTTTCATACCAGACCAGTCTGGTTCTTGAGTTTTGCAAGACTGCGCTTGATACCATTACGTAGGCAGCAAGTGAGAATGGACCTAGGCATGAATATGAGACTCGCATTAGGTGCAAGTCCACACTTCAACTCTTTGTGACTCCTTCAATAATCAAATTGTGCAACATTACAACAATTTCCTTGGGTGTGTATTTCTTGTGAATATGCAGGTATGTTATGGGTTATGCATTGTTACATATGGTTGAACATTTCCTAAATTTTTTTCATGATGGTTATGTTGTAAATGTTGCAAAGGAGCATTTGTGCAATGTGCACTATGAACAACAAAGAATTGTGATTGTTGATAGATTTTTGTGTTCTTGCTTTCAAACCCAAGAGAGAGCACAAAGGGAAAAAATGTTTTACTATGTGTTCATTCTCCTCTTAATTTGGTTGTTGAGTTCTATGTTTTGATTTTTTTCTTACAACCCTCATTGTAGGAGCCATGATATTCAATGGGTACAATTAAACTACTAGTTGTTTGTAACGATGTTGAGTGTTGATTTTTTTGCAAGTTATTATGATAAAAATAGGTGGAATTTTGTTCTTTAAGTTTGAAGATTCCATTGGGGTAAGTGAGACCTTGTTACTATAGGTGAGGATTCTTCTAGGCTAAGTTGGCCTTTATCATGATCAATACCCAACTAACTTATTTATCCCTCTAGCCATAGAGGTTTTTGGGTGTTTGCATGACTAGGCTAATGGTTTTCTTCATTGATGTACCAACATAGCATGGAATGTGAAGGGCTTCATAGGCCCTCCTCTTTTGGTTTTGCATTCATTTTATAAGCACAAGGTATCAGTGGCATTACAACAAACATAAGTGGCTTCTATTTTGACGCATGTTATTATTGTAGGTGAAGGTTCTTTTAGGCTAAATGTTTTTTCAATTGTTCGTCCCCTCTCTTTATCTAATATGTTCCTTGTGACTTTAAGGAGGGGATTTGTTCTTTTTACCCTAACAATCCACCCTCGTTGGTGGTTTCTTCTTACTTCCTTCCTTCTTATACCTTTGTCTCCCCCTTTATTGGGTGTTTTGTTTCATTAACGATTGGCAAATTCTCATCATTGGGGGCAAAGTAGGTGACATAGGATTCATAACTAAACCCAAAAGGACCACTTAGGTGCAACAAGTGTAGGATAAGTTTATTGAGAGTTGAAATGAAATGTTAGTAGCACAAAAATTAGTTGTGTAGAAGGTTTGATATGCATATTTGGTGCAAACCCAACAATTTTAGGTGCCATGGCATCGTTCCAAAATTATTTGGGCATTTTTTGTCCTTGACAACTTAGCTTCTATAATTAACTTGCAAGCAATGCAAATGATGAAATGCATCATTTGTCACACAAGTTCTTCTCCCCAAGTTGAACTAATGCAAAACTCCCAAAGCACAACAAGCTCCCGAAAAGGCCATGTGCAATATAATCCTAATCATAGATACACATCAATGAAGAAACATTCGTTAAATGAACATCAAAATGATTTTGTGAAATATAAATTTGAATCAAAATTGCTAAAGGTGGGGTGGCGAGGGTAGGAAAAAAAAGCAACAAGCAACAAAAGGTGCAACCATCAACTAACCATACAATCTTTCTAAAGTCATGGAATTACAAAAAAGATGAACCTTTTTAACTACAATTTAGTAAAATTTGGTCCTCACCATTGTAGAAGGGTATGAAGCCTTGTTAATTCGTGGAATCACCTTGGTTACATTAATTGGTGATGTGTAAAGATTCCAAACTCATTTCCCCACACTAAAACATCCTAGTTATCCTTGCAAAAATTGTGGAGGATAAAAACACAGTCAAAGGAGCCACCCAAGTGGGTGAACATTTTTTTAAACTATATTTTTATATGTTTGAAAAATCACAACAGAAACATAATAATTTAAATTGTCATAATTTTTTTGGAATATTTTTCAATAATTGCAAAGTTTACATGCGCAAAACTTGACACAAATCAAAAATGTTTTTGCATGTTCAAAACATTCAAACCTCAAAAATGGACAATCTTTGTTTTTTTCAAACATTTTTTTTTTTACCAAATGTGCACCATTCCTTTTGAAAATTGGAAAGGATTTAACATTGATGATTAGAAGGGCAAAAGAACTTGAATTGAAGAAAATTGTTTTTATAAACCATTTGAGCACATTTGGTTCAAAAATATTTTGACCCCAAAAATTATGGATTTTGAAAATGTGCCTTTGACAAAAGTTGTTCATATTTATGTGATAAAATATATGAATGCATAATATACATGAAATAAAATCAAGTTGTATTCAAAATGTATTTATATCTAACATGCAATGTTAAAATGGGTATCCAAAATACAAATTTTTAAATTATAAAACAACACAAAAATGACATGTGTCACGTGCAATCCTTGGAAAAATACTTTTACTTTGGTGCCCCTAACTCCTTTTATCATGTTTTCACCTTAGAAACCAAAGTTCCATTGACATTGAGTAGTTGTGCAACTATCACTATAACTTTCAATTTATGCATGTTGAGGTTGACATTTGATACATTTCCCATGATGGTCAATTTTATTGATGAGGTTGGGTGCCACAACATGCCACAATGGGACTATTTAAAACACCAAACACAATTGGGGCAACCCTAGCAAAACTATGAAACCTTTACTAACAAAATTTCAAATATTAGACAAGGTCATGACTAACTTATGTTAAAGATGAAAGCTCTAACCTTGACACTTTGGTTGCAACTTTGTTTTCAATAGTACATATGCCCCTTTGCAACTTGTAGAGCCCTTTGCAAGTTTTTACTTTGGCCATATGATGTCAAAAGCATGCCAATACACAACAAATGACACTAAATTTTGTGTTGGCATGGAAGAGGTGTTATTGAAATATGTGTAATCAACCTTACAAAAGACCATGCTTTGGACTAAGAAATCTAGTATAGATAGAAAAAATGGGACAAAACATGCATAAAGGCAAGGTTTCCATTTTGAAAGTTCATGATGCCTATGAAAACTTGATTTCCCAATAATGTTATCCTCTTCCAAGAAACTTTTGAATATGCTAATGATATCAACATCTATTACTACATGTAGTCTCTCCACTTGCAAGCTAAAGTTCCATCTAATTTAACTTGGGTTATAACACATGCTATCATAGAAACCCTAACACTAATTGTTGGACAATGTGTTTTGAATGAATCAAGGGCTATTAGCTTATTTTTAATGCATTGCATGTTGCCTTTATGATTAGGATTTAGCCATAACAAGATTACAATCACCAAAGAATGGTTCAACCACCTCTATATGTGAGGAATTTGATTCAAAGTTGGAGATTTTGTATGTGCATATGGTAGCAAGGATGTGAATGTACTATAACCATTTCTCTCTTTTGCATGTGAATTTCAAAATGACAAGGCATATAACATGTTTACCTTAATATTTGACCTTGTCATAATAATATAACAATGCATCATGGAACATTTATGCAACAAGGCAACCAAAAATGTTGTCACCAAATATGACAAGGTCATGATTCCATTGTTCATGAAGGTCAACAAATTCTTAAATCCTACCAATGGCAATAAGACCATGAAAATTGTAAATTCTTATATAAATTATTTCTTTGGTGTTCCAACATCAATTAAAGAGGCTAATGAAGCTTTGTTTGTGTTTCAATTGTCAATATTTCATCATTTTTGTTTTAAAAAAGAATTTGTTAAGCCTTTGACATGGTGGAAAGACCATGCCAATAAATTCCTAAATGTTACCTTTTTGGGTAGACATTGTTTGAATAACTAGCTCTTAAATTGAAATGAAGATAATGTTCTTACTTGTAATATTATTCACAAGCTTATGGCATTGTCATTTTGGAATCACTAAACTAAATGTTCTTGTGATGATTTACAACAATTGGCCAAATGATGCCAAGGATGGTTATATATTCACTTCGAATAATTATTCAATTGTAGCAACTAATATTGAATTGGAAAATTTTGTTCTATAGAAGTTTAATTGTGGATGATTATAAAGATGAATATGGGGATGTGGGATTTTTGAAAAAGGAATAAAGTACATCACAAATTTTATTTTGTGCATTGAATTTCAATTTATTTCTTTTGTTTTTTTTAGTTGCTAAGATATGTTTTGGGAATACATGAATTTAGGTGTTATGAATTGTTGATTATAAGAATTCAAGTGTTTAATTACAAATTGTTTTTTCAATTGTCATGAATGGATGTTGGAAATGGTGAACTCAAATATTCTTGATTAAAGGGCTTACATAAGATGAAACTTTTTATTACTAGATTGTTAATTTAAGTTACATTGATACATTTTGCGACTTGTTTAAGTTTTATTGTTTTGATAAGAGCCATAATTTTACTTCCCTTTTTTTAAAAGTTTGATTGAAACATTTCGTGTTCATTTGAAACGCATTCATACATCATTGACATGATTTATTTAATTAATTAACTATTCAACAAAAATGTGTTTAGAATTGCCAAGGTGCTACAACACTTGAATTGTTCTTTCAAACTAAGAATATTCTTTCCCTAGCCAAAGAAAAAATTAATTTAAGCATAAAATTTTATATTTTGATATTTAAAAAAATGAAAAGCCAAAATTTATATAACACAAGGTTTGTAACAAGTTCCTTCTCCAATTCTAGGTCCAATTCTAGCTAGAAATTGATTCATCATTTCTAGTTATGAATCCAATTCTAGTCCCAAGTTTGATTTTGGATTTTTTTTCAAATTTTAAAACCAAATGTCCAAATACCTAGTAACTAGCCCCAAAATCCAATACGTAATAATGTTTATAATCCTCAAAAAGTGGAACCTCTAAAACATCAACACTTTATATTGCAATTTTTTTGTGAAATGGCAAACAAAAAAATGGGGTTGTGAATTACAAACAAAGATTTTTTTTGAAATAAATGGGTCCATTCACTAGATCCTTCCCAATCATTGATAGGCGATTGCAAATAATATTCCATTTTAGATTTATTGGTTAGAAATGGAGGAGCTAAATTTTTCTAAATTCACAATGGAATTTGGGAATAGTTAGTATTGATAAATACATTTATTAAAGGTTGAAATTAACTAATAATTATCATAGTACCCAAATGGATTCAACAAGTTTTTTTTTATAAAAATTTTTGAAAGTACATTTTGACACATTAAATATTACTTTTCCATAGCTTCGACATACATTATAAAATTATTTATATTTTTGACATGAATGAAACAAATAATCACTTTCATTCATTTTGATGCACACTATTAATTTGCTACATTTATTAGTTTTTGTTTACATGTGCATTTACGAAAATTCTTGATTATTATGCATTGTATAAACAATTTGAAAGGGAACAAGATTTGAACTTGTTCCCTATTACGATATGTGAAAATAATTAGCATCCATAGTACAATCAATGGAAATTTTAAAACCTATTAATCATAAAAAATAAAGCGCCCAAAAGGGGGGTTGGACAAGATGGAAGGACCCAAGTCTTCACAAATGAAGAATCCTCCAAAGAAGGCAAACCACTAGCAAAACAAATCAAGTACCAAAATCCCCTCCCCTTAATCACAAAAAACATATTATATATAAAAGGGGAAGAACATTTGAAAAAATGTCTAGCCTAGAAGAACTTTTGCCTACTATAACAACATGTTTCACAATAAAAATCAAATGGGCAATCATGTCCTTGGGTGGTACCACTAGGAATGTCACACCTTGATTTTCATGGACCCATAGAACTTTGAAAAATCGTAGCAAACACTTAAATGAACCTTTTCATAAATTTTTTAAAAATATATATATTAAGTTCCATAGATTTTGAAATCTCAATAATATAAAAAAATATTGTGTATTTTGATGTTCGTAATCATTGTATTTAGAAAAAGTTTCAAGAATGTTAACACCTATTTTTTTCCTTGAACTTTTTGGTCAGGAACGCAAATTTGGAACATGATTTATGAATTTTTTTAATGAATTTTTTTTTAAGGTAATTTGGAAATCATTTATTTTTATATTTTATTTGGAAATTAATTGATTAAATATGATTTAGTTATGAATTTCCAAAGTTGAAGCTGTCGATTTTTTAAAGGGCCATTTTAATTAAGAATATAAATTTTAAAAATTTTCCAATTTTAAAAATTCCCAAATAAACTTCAACCATATATTAAAGCATGCAATTGATAAAAATGAAAAAATAGTAATTTATAATTGGGAAAACATTTAACAAAAAAGGCCCAGAAAAATGATTTGGTTTTTCTGGTTCCTTAAGCATTCCTTGAAGTAGTTCCTAGTGGTACCACCCAAGGATGGGTTCGCCCAAATGTGTTCATTGTAAAACCACTTACATTTTTTCATCGTAAAATAAATGCAAAACCAAAAGAAAAGGGTTTCCAATGCCTTTTGCTTTCCATGCCATGTTAACACACTTATGAAAAAAATTGTTGACCTACTAATGCAAACATTCAAAAACCTTTATGGCTAGAAGGAACATGTTTATTGGGTATCAATTGCAATAAAGGTCATCTTTAGCTTAAGTTGAGGCTATTGAATAACAACCCCACAAAATAAAACTATTCGTGAAACCAAATCAATTGAAATGGGGTCAATGATGACAATGTCAACCAACATCTAAACATCATCCATTGAAACCACAATGTCAACCCACTCATGTGAAGACTAAAAGGTGGGCAACAAAAGAACATGGGTTTGTTAGTTTGTAAGACGTGAAATCCAATATCTTTCACAATAAACTCAAAGGCATCCCGCACAACATCGTGGGAAGTCATATTTTCCCCACCATGGGCACAACAAAGAAGGTGGATCCCATAAGGTCCAAAGGTTGGACACAAATGCAATGTGACAAACCAAAGGTTAAGGGATGGGGGAGGCCCAACTTAATGCGCATCATAATAGAAAAAATGTTTGAAGGTAACCAGGAAAACGGATCATTAAGAAGGCAAACAATCGTGTATTTGCACTTAGCTCCACACAAGATTTGAAATGCACATAATGCGAATCAATAGGCAAATTAGAAATGGAAATAAAAAAAATGGTCATGCAAACTTTCTAGAATATTTTCTTCAAAAAGATCTACTCCTCTCTCTCCCAACTATTCAAATAAAGGTATGCACACTTGCTACTAAAGGAAGAACCTTTCGCACCAACCTCAAATGGGCTTACAAGGATAATAAATTTGAATTGTTTGTTCTTATCACCTCTAATAAGGATAGGCGCAAGTCCAACAAAAACCTAGAGGCTATGATGGGGGCAACTAAAGCCTAACTCTTTAAATAAACTACTAAAACAATGCCATGGGGAGACAAACTTGCCAATGAACTAGTAAAGACTTAAGGCACTAAAAAAACCCAAGCCCAGAAGTTTTTTAAAAACTCCTAATAGGGCCGAATTAAAAGCACCAAACTAGCACCAAAAATTTGATCAAAGGGGAAAATAACATAACAAATAAAAACACCTCTAAATGAAAGAGGATCTAGACATTACTTGGATATCCCCTCACCTCAAAAGCACATTAGCATGATGAACATCTTCATTCAAAGCCTTTTCTAAAAGGGATGGAAATAAAGAACAAGTACCCAAGATCCTATTGTTTGCAACACATCAACAAAAACCAACTAAAAAGGCAAATCCAAAAAGTCAGCTAGAAGGGGCCAAGGCAAGCACTTGTGAAACTACACAACCAACTAAGAGGTAAAATGATCAAAAACAAGGGGAACAACACAAGCAAGTGTAAGCATATGGGTGTCATCAACAAAAGAAAAGAGGAGACACGAAGAAAAAAACGTTAAAAAAAATAACACAAAACTCAAAAATGAATGAGCACAAAAAAAGGCTTGACAAGCAAATCACCTTGATGCATGCTCACAAATGAAAGGATGGGAAAAAAATCTCCCCATGCAAGCTAATGACTTAAGAACAAAAGAAGTTAAAAGGCATAAAAAGAATGAACAAAAGGAAAAAACAAAAACAATCAACCTTTCAACACTCAAAGCTTTTGGAATATGGCCTTACACAAAATGGTGTTGAAAGTGTTCATTACATTCATTTGAGGCACCACCCAATTGACATGGACATCCAAAGCAACTCGAATATCATAAGCCACTACATTGAAAACCACCCCCAAGTTCAAACAACACATTAAACTATTGTGGCAACAAAAGAACATGTTGCAAAATTATAAATATAAAGCATTGTTCACCAATCGATAAAACATGTCGCACACTACAATTAACCAAATACCACCTAAAAGCTTATTAAAGTCAAAAGCTTAATAGCATGAAAATATTCAAGTCACAGATTATGGGATGTGATCAATGCTCACATGACTACTTAATTGATGAAGCTAAATGAAACCATTAGTTAAAGCCTTGGGATCAAAAGAATCTTGAAATGCTTGAAAATCATGGTGACAAAACACCTTCAGACAAATGGAACATGCACAAAAAAAACTAACTAAACAACTCTAAAGAAAACTTCACATCTTTCTCCAGTTGAAAATTATTGTAGCTCTCCATTCAAAATGTTAAGTACTTAGGAAATAAGTTCAACACATCATCAGATGTACTATGGATAATGGAAAGTCCTCAAGACATATTTCACATTGGATTATTTTGTAGGTGCCAATTGGATTTACTTCTTTTTTTAATTGAAAGCCACCTTGGACCTATTTTGAAATATTCATGTCTGCAAAAAACTGAGTCCGAAAGTGGCCATTAAGCCACATCTTCCTCCATCAAAATTACATGTAAAGACATTTAGACTAATGTGGCCTGTGATGTTGGCCCAAGTGTGAAAGGAAATCGTACTTCAATTGAATGATAAGCCTTCAAGTGTTACCACATTCTCAACTGATTTTTCCTTCCAAAACATGGTTTTTTGGAATTTATTTGAATTTTCAGCAGCAAAAATCACTTTAAAATTAATATCTCCCACATTCTGAATCCAAATCTTATCATATAAATTCCATTAAATTCTGCTCATCAAGATCTTTCCAACAACACCAAAGGCACATTCCAATTCCTCCAAAATTTTCAGCTACGATTTGATTTAATTTTCATTGAACAAATCATTCAATATTCAAGACCTTTTGCAAACCGCAAGTCCAATCGTCATGGAACCAAGCCAATGCACCCCTCCTCCTTGAGAGCTTTTCAAAGAGACCAAGAACACGATATGAAGCATCCCAGTTCAGTGGATTTCATAACTACAAAACAAAACAAACAAACTACTTTCCTTCATAGATAGATATATAAGAGGGTAGTCCTATAGATAGCATTATAAACACCACAGCAAAACAAATTATTTTCACTTTTTCCTATGACACCCAGCAGTATCACAATACTTCACTCTTCCCCTGAGATTTATTTCCCTTTGTCATTTGCTGTTTATTTTCACAGATAATATTTTCAGAAACATTCCATTTTGTAAGAAAAATCTTCTGTTCAATCAGTCATGCTTTGAAAAAACCCGTGTTCCCAAAAAGGAGAACGGGCCAGACTTTTGGCTATTCTGTATTTCTCAGTGCATGGTAGTAACTCAGGCTACCACCCTCGTTCCCAGTACCTGGAAATGCAGAATAGCCTCAACACTAACCCTTCTACTATACAAGAAATTCAGCAGCAAAGACCTGCAATCATGAGAAAATAATGCTTTGTTCCTACTGTACAAGTGTCTTGTCCAAAAACAATTATTCCCTCTGCTGCATTTTGCAAAAGTCTACTTTTTGCCTCAAAAAATGCAGGGTTAGCAAATAAAGCAGGCCTTTAGAAAACAATACAGCCTCCATACATACTCAGATGGAAGTCCAATTCAGAAACAGTTCAAAAGGTTCAGGTCTTGATCATACTACAATGACCTTATTGCCTGTATACTGAACAATGTTGTAACAATGTTTTTTAGGAAATAACATCTTTAGGAAGAATTGTTTTCAGAAACAATTCGATGATGCAAGACTTATCTAAAAGGGGATCACAAATTACAGAAACTCATTTTCATTTTGAAAGTCATCCAACATCCCGTCCAAATACCTGATTGCTTGGACCTCAAAAGCTCTATACTCCAATGTACTAAGGCATGGTAGGGATGTATACCTATGGTCAACTTGAGGCAGGGATGACCACATCTCCACTGCATGAGTGAATTAATGTCAGTGAACTAAAGGAATGATGAAGAATGAAACTTCACTGAACCATCAACCTATATTTCATTGCACATAATTCACAGCTCTCGCCACATGAGGTGAAAAGGCAGAGCAGGTTAGATTGGAACTCCAAAGTTGGTCAGCCAGTCACACAGCAAAACTGAACTTTTCAGGAAACTCAAAGAACAATTTCTCATATCACTGAGCCATTTCAATACTGGTGGGTTTGACTTCACTAACACATTTTACACATCAACAGAAGATCATTACCCTGGTTATTTGAAAGCTAGTGTGACCCTGAACACCGCACAAATGCAACAATCATAATAGCCAACACATAGGATGCAGTATCTCACATTGCGTCCAGGAGAAACCATGGCAACAATACGGTATAAGGTTATCCCACCAATTGTCAACAATAAAACACCTTCTCAATGGTGGACACCTTACAATGGAACCACATACTACCATTTCCATGGAACTCTGGAATCACATTGCCAAGTAAACCCAGAACCATAGCTCTATTAATAATCCCTGTCCCTAGGTGAATTCCTGTCCCTAGGCTCCATGTTTCCACATGGAATAACCTCATCCCATTGAGCTAAGTGTTAGTGGCCCTTGTGTAAATCTGCTGGTTAGCATGAGCAGCAACCAACCTGATGGTGCCTTTTGCCATCAACTCCTTAATGGCCCTCCGTGCCAATGAACCATTTATCTGCATGCAAAAGACAAGCAGTTGAGACAAAAAAATCACCAAGGGACATGAACTGTGCAACTGACCAAGGGAAAGCAAGTCTTAGCACAACTGCTGCTTTGGACCTCCTACAGGATACCAGAAAAAGAAAGATAGCAAGCACATGAAAAAATATATGATTCCTTCACCCCCACCGCTGCAAGATATGTTGAAAGGAAGCTCATCTTTACCAAACTCATCTTGCATATAGTCCTCATGCTTGACAAAACATGTTTCCAGGCCCATTGCATCACAATTCTAGAATGTAATTGCTTCACTACCTCAAGGCAGAATTGAGGAATTCCAGCATCCTTATGGAGAACCACATCTCATATGATAAGATGAGTTACACAGACAAAAAATATAAATATAAAAAACATTAAGACAAATAACCAAATCAAAAGAAGCCTTCTTCAGCAAACCAACTGGACTTGCAGGACCTGGCCATCAAATATTGCCCAGAATGACTCTAAGATGCTGCCAGAACACCTTTCAGTGTGACATGAACAAGACCTTTGTTACAGATTTCAGAAATGTGTGTCCATGTTCAAAGCAGATAGACCAGACAGGAAGCTGCAGTTGTGATAAAGGCAAAAACATATTTGAAATGTACACTCCCATAGTTTGAGATTAAAAGCCTATGCTTGGATTGCCCAAATTTGAGTTCTTGGACAGTAAACATAATTAAGAAACCTGAAATAACTAATCCTATGTAATAAAGCAGAACCTTTTGGTCAGGACATAACCAATTGCTTGCACCACATAGAAGAAGTGTGAAGCAATGGCATTTAAAGAAAGTGGATCAGCTATTCTTTTTAGTCTCAGACAACAGAGCCCTTTCTCTATTCTTCAAAACAATTTCCTGGCAGGTAACCAAACAAAGTATGACACAAATACATAAGGAACACCCCATTTACCACTACTCAATGTCTTGTTAGAAAATGTACTTGTTTTCAGACACATGGGGTTTAACTTAAAACAAATTACAACACCAACTAGCACAGGAAAAGAGATCTATGCTACAAGAGAAAACATTTGATCCACAATAAGTTCATTTTATACAATGTTTTTCTACTGCCTCTGATGCAGAAAATTGGCAGTACCAGCATAATCCAATATATCAGCATCTTATGTGAGGAACTAACCCGCAGGCGATCAGACAAAACTGAAGGGGTGATCAGCTTGTACTTCGGTACTTCGACAAGGAGCTTGTCATAGGTGGCTTGATCAAAGAGCACCATATTGTTGACCTTCTCCTTTTGTTTACCTTTGCTCCATTTCT
>Ga0209611_10010822_pt1 | contig 13334 bp, 10 predicted proteins | sample S1TSphgellanicum_3_FD_187693 | JGI IMG/M metagenome (GOLD analysis project Ga0209611, IMG submission 187693) | Host-associated microbial communities from peat moss isolated from Minnesota, USA - S1T2_Fc - Sphagnum magellanicum MG (SPAdes) (version 2) | ecosystem: Host-associated > Plants > Peat... | reverse complement strand
CCAAAGCTCCCCACAATTACAGGGACGCACCCTCGCGCGCCAAAGCTCCCCACCATTACAGGGACGCACCCTCGCGCGCGAACCCTTCGCGAGTCGCTGAGCGGGCGCGCGCGCGCGCTCGATTGCGACAACTGGGCGCCCCGTTTGCGCCAAAAGACTAAACCCTAAAACTGGACCGTAGTTTGTTGGGCCTCCGACAGGGTCCCTCGCGTCCCGTGGTTTTCTGGTTTATTTTTATTTTTATTTTTAAAAAAAATTCCTGATGGAGCCAGTTAGGCGAGCATCCGTAGGCAGATTTGGACTGAACTGGCGACATTATTTGAAGGAACTCTTTAAACTATAGCCAATATGTGCACATAAATGTGATGGCACCAAATTTTCTGTCCACTTTTAGGCGATTTAATTTTATCAACCCCTCTTTTGCCCTTTGTACTGGGAGCTGCCCTTTTAGAGAAGTAGCATTCAAGTGATAATTTCAGGGTTGCCAGGAGGGACATCCTTCCACATGATCCTTGACGTCCCTCCAAGCGTCAATAGCACTGATAATTTATTTTAAAATATTTTTTATTAGAGATTTTTTTTTTTTTGGTTTGGAATTGTTTCTTTGGTCATTTTTTGATGTTTTCTTCTTTCGTGTTACTCAATGTTTTGTCAACATTGTCTAGTGTTTTTTTCATGTGACATAATGTTCCTTGTCATTTTCCCAATGCTTCCTAGCATCTTTTCGTTGTTTTTCAATGTTTTCCCAATGCTACTTGGTGTTCTCCCTATGCTACTTGGTGTTGTCCCAATGTTGTTTAACAACTTTGGTTGTCTTTTCAACATTGCTCGATGTCCCCCATGTGACTTCGATGTTTCTTGGCATCCCCATCATCATCGGAAGAATAATGTCACCTAAAGGTGCTTGGTATGTCATTGAGTAGGGGGGCAAGAGTCCATCTTATGTCCAGTATGGGGCACCTATAAGCCCCATGGGTGGCCCATCCTGTACAAGTGGTGTACATATTTCAAATTCCAAGCCCAATTAGGGCATTCCAAAGAGGTCTAGGTGTGAATCAACCCTTAATTATCTTTCAAGCCATAAACCTTACAAAGGTGGGGTTATCATCAACACAAGATGCTGATATGAATTTGATAAAAAATGAAAAAGTGAAGCAACTCTTGACATGAAAAAGGAAAGGCAAAAGCATTATGGAAAATTCCACCGAGAGATGAAGGATGCAATGACAATAGGCCACCAACCATTCATTTGGATTTGACAAATGCACAAGATGAGGTCACGAAGTTGAAGGGAGTTTGGACAAGAACTATGAAAGAAGACACATATAAACACCTTGACTTCATAGTGGTGAACTTCGAGGCACACACTTTAAAACAATGGGAGACCATCCATGCAAACCTAGCCAAGGTTTTTTACTATGATCCAACTGTAAAAGTCAAGATGGTTGAAAATTATGTGAAAGGAACATCTATCATCTACTAGGAACACATGGGAAAGGGTGACATGGCTTGCCAAGGGCATTGTTAGACACCTAAACAAATGTCATGTCTATCTATGCAATTCATTTGTTCGAAATTGGAAGACTTCGAATGTTCAATGAGAATAAAAATGAATTTGGGGGATTTGCAATCATGTGCAGAATCCACACACACATGGTCCACATATCTATACCATGTAATACAATTAAGATTAACAGGAGGTATAAGTGTTATATTTGCACCAACTGAAGGTGTTTGCATTTTTTACAAGTGCTATTAAAATTAACATAAGCCAATATGTGATGCAAGTGGTAAATGAAAGAGGTGGAAATGCTGAAGAAGGAGGTGAAGGAGAGGGAGTTATGGGGGAGGTCATACCCACCAATCAAGCATAAAAACATGTGACTAAGGCAAGTTAGGTTTTAAGCAAGAATTGCATGTAGGTTTATATTAAAGTAAGCTAGTGATCAACTTTAAAATATATTGTCAAGGTTTTTTCTAGATGTCACTTCCATTACTATTCAACATATTTGAAATGGAACAAAGATGGCAATTTATTAAAATTGAACAAGGATAACAAATTGAAAGGGTCAATGTTAAGTGTGATAACAAATGGAATACAAGTGGACCAATAGTGAAAACCAAGTTTGCTTTGAGTGAATTATAGATGGACTCTAAATGGAATGCAAGTAGATTCAAAGTGGAATTGAAATGGATTCCTAGTAGATTGTCCAATACATAGTAATGTAGGGATATTTTGAGGATGAGATGTGACAAACTTATATATGTATGATCTAAAAATGAAATTTGAGCATTCATGTTTTTCCCACATGTGGTTGTAACACTATGAATTGGCATGCAAGCATCAAAAGGAAAGCAAACCAAGGAGGCCAAAAAGGGAGGTCATGAAAAACATATAGTTACAAATCAAAAAAGACCTACCAAATGAACCAGGAGATGTGAGAATGATGCAAATTAATGAAACTCCTAATCAAGAATTACATATAGGGGGTCTATAATTGTGCAATGTAATCAACATAAATATATGTCAAGGTTTTTCAAGACTTCACTCATTGCATTGTAATATTTGACATGGAGCATAGGTGGCAAACTACTAAAATTAAGTTGATATAGCAAATTGTATGGGTCAATGTCAAGTGTGGTGGCAAATGGAATACAAATGAACCAATGATGAGAACTAGGTGGAATTTAAATGGACTATAAATGAACTCCAAGTTGAATACAAGCAGAATCTAAATGGATCCCCAATACAAATGTTTATTATACATTTCATGTAGAAACATTTGAGCATGAATTGTGATGTTAAATTTGAATATAATTGGTTTATAAATTCAATTTGAACATTAATATCCTTCCCATTCATGGTTGTAACATTGTGGGTTGTCATGTAGGCATCAAAGGGAAAGCAAGTTGACAAGGCCAACAAGAGAGCTGAGAAGAAAGATAATGCTAAAAATCAAGAAAGACTTGCCAAGTGAGAATGGAAAGATGTGAATGAAGAAAGTTAGCAAAACCCCTAACCAAGAATTACAAATGGGTGTATAATTGTGCAATGAAATCAATTGAAAAATGTGTCAAGGTTCTCTTTAAGATACAACTTCTACACTACAATATTTGATGTGGAACAAAGGTGGAGTCTACTAAAAATGAGTAGGTATAGCCCAATATATGAGTCAACTTCATGTGCTTTGACAAATGGAATACAATTGGACGAATAGTGAAAACTAGGTTGATTCAAAATGGACTATAATTGAACTCCAAGTGGGATCCTCGTAGTAAGTCCAATACACAACTAGATGTGTTTGGCCCATACATGCTTGATAAAACTTAAAATCATACATGCACGTCTACTTTTTTAGGGCAATAATAAATTTTTATAACATAAAAAGCAACAATAATACAAACAAATTGATCAATTAAAAACTAATTTCATTATGATTTTTGTTATTAAATTTTCATCAAAGCCTTATTCAAGTTTTTAAAACAACATCAAATTAATTAAAAAACATTCAAATTTCAAAATCGAATTTTATATTAAATTTTAATTTATTTTAAAACTAACATGTTTTAGTTGAATCAATTTTTGCATAATCTTTGAAATCAATATTTGAAGAATCTCATTTTAATAAAATTTAAAAATTTTGAAGCTAATTATTTGTATGCCTATCATACATATTTCATTTTAAAAATTAGTCATATGAATTGTTTTTTACATAGTGATATGAAACCTTGTGATACAAAAAGGCAAATGAAAACCCGAAAAATAAAATGATATAGAGACATGATTAAATTAGTTACCCAATATTTATTTTTTGAAAAGAAACCCAACAAGTAGATGGGTAGACTTCAAAACAACACGACAATTGGATGGGTGTGCCCAAAATTTACATATGTGTGTCCATCAGCTTGGGGCAATAACAATGTAAGATGGGTTTGAATATGCAACATGAGGAATGACTTGTATGCATATAGTCTACAAATTTTTCAATTTGCAACATTCTTATCTTTCCCATGCTCAATTATAACTATGCAAATTTTCATCTGGGCATTGAAAGGAAAGTTTTCCATGGTGAAGTTACAAGAACCATGGTGGAAGCCCAAGGAATGGAGAAGTTAAAGAGGTAAGTTAAAAATGATGTTGGTGAATAAACATTCACAAAGGCGACAAAAGACATTGCTCCCAAAAGAGTTGGAATATGATGAGGCATTTCCATTGCCCCCACATACATTAGGGGCAAGCATTCCATTGAAGGAGTTCACATGTGTGCTTTGCCAAGCCTAGAAGAAATCATAGATCTTCTCATAGGTCTCTATGTATAGGTCTTCTCATATGCCCTCTTATGTAAAGCATTGTTGTGAGATGTTGGAAGAACAATAACTTATGTCCTTTTACTTTTGAGGAACAGTAGCCCTTTTCTGAACCCTAATTTGGGTTCGTCTTTGCAAAGGTGATTAGGGTTCGTCTGTTGCAGCTCGCTCAAGCACCATCTCTCAAGCATGGAAGGAATTAGGGTTTCCTCATGCTGCAGCTCGCTCAAGCTTTGAATGTGTTCGACACAAGAAGCATTATGGAGTTGATTTCTCTTCGGCCATGAGAAGGAGATGGCAAGATGTTTTTGGAAAAAGATTATTGCGCTTTCCTGGTGATGATTTTCTAGGTTTTCTGGGACACCGCATTCGCGAGCTGGGAACATATTCTATGCGTGTTGTTTCTCCAACTAAAAGGCCTCAACTGCAATCCTATTTCGAGGCCACAGGTATGGGAAAGGAATGCTCCCACAGTACCTCCCTCTGCAGCTGTGCTCTTCTTCACTAAGGCTATAGTTTCAGATTGTAGAGTGAGGAGACTTTTGAGGATATGGGCTTGCAAGAGTAATTCTAGATTAACAGCAGGTCCTACATCCTCCTCCAAGGATTTTATTGCTTTACTTCCACAACCTATCATGTGCAAAGAACAATGTCCTGAAATAGTTTTTGTTTCTTCAACAGGTATGATCTGTGAGGATATGTATGATATGTGTGTTAAGGAAATGTTTCTGTTTTGCTCACTCAACTACTAAATCAAAGAAAAAAAATGAGGTTGCTGAATCTGTCACTGTCACAATTTGACATGGAACCTATGCAATTATCGGGGTAGTGAAATGCATTGAGGATGTTGAAGGCAAGGCAAAAGAGGTTCAAGACTTGCATGACAGTAAAACACTTCAACCATTGTCTCATCATTCAGATGTGGTTAGACTATGACAGCTGCTGCCTAGTCAATTTGGTGGATTTTGAACAATCATGTGGTTTCAGCTGTACAATGGCGGTATCATTGCAAAGGGGCACCACATAGTTTGGAAGCATGCCTCCTGCCTTAATCAGTCCCATGGCTGTAGTGATCAAAGGCATCATCATTATCAAACACATATGGTCAAGAGTACAGCAAAGCTTTTGATCATACACAGGATTTACATCAACTTTGAACAGAAACTTCTCTGGAAAGAAGTTGTTGCATAGTTGCAACTGTTGCATAGTCAATCATCTATGAGCAATTTTTATTATTGACTACTAAGGAGATTTCTCTTTGCAGGCAGGTACAGTTGCTGGTGTCAGGTGCATAGTTCATATGCCCAGCAATGACTCTTAGAAACTGCTTTGACTGCCACAGACACAAAGAACCCAACAAGGCATATCCAACACTGCTGAAGGCATGGGAAAGGCATATGCAACATTCCATTCCCATGAGCAGTTTTTAGTACCTACTATGTAGTAGGTAAGAGATGGGAGATCATCATTCTCAAATGTAGAGAGGATGCCTACAGTAGTTGTGTCCATCATCTTCAAAGATAAGATCAAAAACAAATTCTGTCTGTCCTTACTGATACATGGATAGAGATACACTATCACTAAGAGCAAGACATCATACTTTTGATGTGCTTCTCACATTCATGTTGTCTTTTAACTTGGTTCTCAACACTGCAGTCTATTGGTACAGTCCTCATCACTCAGAGCAAATCTTGGAGCATTGTGTGCACTTGGAGCATTTTTCTCAAGAAGAAGATTGCTCTATAAGTGATGCAACCCCTTTGTGCAATACATGCAAATATATGATTCCAGAATTCAAGAGATTGAGGATTTGCAAAGCTCTAGTTGCAACAAAGCTCTAGATTTTGCACCTCCCTTTGTTTGTCATTTGGCAGAGCAACATGTGTTTGCATGCAGAGTGGTGTTTAGTGGTGACTGGGAACTTATTTGTATCTTCTTTGTGTGTGTTGCTAATGCAATTGGCGGATCTGTGTTCCACAATTCTGAAAGATGCAACAGAAGCTCACTATCAGCAGCAGTTCTCTGTACCACCCAATTCTGAAATTACAACAGAAGCAGAGACCACAATTCTGAAAATGCAACAAAAGCTCGCAATCAGTTGGATCTCTGTACCACCCAATTCTGAAATTCCAACGGAAGCAGAGACGACAATTCTGAAAATGCAACAACGGCTCACAACCAGTGGATCCTTGTACCCACCCAATTCTGAAAATGCAACAAAAACTCGCGATCAGTGGATATCTATACCACCCAATTTTGAAAATGCAACAGAAGTTCACGATCCAGCGGAATTCGCACGAAGATCTCCTCAGAAGAGCAGCGGTATGAAAGCATGTCCATGGCCAGCAGCGGCATGTGGCATGCGAAGCGGGATGACGACGGGGAGAAGGAAGCAAGCAACCGAGAATGGTAGCTAGTTGCGCGGTCCTACCAAGCGTAGAAAGAATCAGGTGCGAGACTTTTCTTCTTTCTTTTGTTTCTACGCACAGTTTCGAGCACGGTTGAGGAGCGCGAAAGCCGGAAGAATCTCTTGACTCCGTTGTGATTCTTTCTTTCTTCCGGTCCTTCGTCCTTTTGTTGTTGGTTGTGTTGGCCAGCGATGATGCAGAGTTTGTTGCGCAGGTGGTGAAGGGAAGGGATTTGAGGACGTGATGGCGGATGAGGCTGAGAATAAGCTGGCAGACTTCCAAGAGATAACAGGCTTACAAGATTTGCTTCTGTGCCATCAAGTGCTGCAAGATCACAACTGGGATCTAGAGGCAGCTGTAAGCTCCATTCTTGACCTCCAAACCCTAGAACAAGAACAGCAGAATGGCGCTGCTTTTGCTGCTGCAAGCTCCAGTTGGGATTGGAGTGCTACAGATAAGCAAGCACGGGAGGAGGAGCCGGAGAGATTCTCGTCCGGGGGGGAGACATCAACTGCAAGCTCAGATCGCAGCAGCTTTCGTAACAGCTCTAACCTTTATGGTGATGGTGCTGCTTATCATCATCATCCTCTCGCAGTTGAGCATTCCAACTCTCTTCGAAGACCCTTCGACACAGATGCAGAAGCGCATGATGATGGGGTTTGGCGACTGGTGGATTTGCCGGTGTCAATTGTGCGAGGGAGCTACAATCTCATGTCTGATGCTGTGGGTCTGGGCATGGGTATGGCGGGAGGTATGCTCAACTACAGTATGGATGTGTTAGGGTTGAGGGGAGACAGAAGCCGGCACAGGAGACAAGACATCAGCCAAGAGGTTTTCACTCCAGCTTCCGAGGTTGCAAGTTTCATTCAGAGGTTTGAGAGAGAATATGGAGCTTATCATCCACAGTTTCAGAGACTGAGCTTCCTACAAGCATTGCGGTATGCAGAGCGAGTGCACAAGTTCCTTTTTGTGTACATTCACTCCCCTGAGCATCTCAGCACTCCTGGGTTTTGCAAAGAAACTCTGTGCCATCAAGTGGTGGTGGAGTTTCTGAATGAGAATTTTGTTTCTTGGGGAGGTGAGGTGCTTTCCAGTGAGGGTTATCAAATGAGCAAGAGCCTCAAGATTGCCAGCCTCCCTTTTTGTGCCATTGTCACCAGTGCCCCGCATGCTCAAATTGCAGTCGTGCAACAGGTAGGAAAGAAACAAAACACCATCTCTGTTTTTTACTGCCTGCCAGTACAAACAGCACTTGCAAATTCTACAGATGTGAATTCCTCCTTCTGATCCAGCCATGCAATTCTATGTTGTAACCCTAGGTGGTGTGAATGATTGATAGATAGAGGGATCCAAATCAGCAGGAGAGTTGTTGTCGATAATTCAAGGAGTTGTGGAGGAGCATGGTGCAGCTTTTTCACTTGCACAAGCTCAGGAAGAAGAACATCAAGACCATATTCGTCTTCGCCAAGAGCAAGATGTGGCATATCAAATTGGGCTTCAAGCAGACCAGGTCAGGAACTCCATCTTCCCATTTTCAATAACCCAAGGTTTTCTTTCAAGATAGCTGTTTGCAGAATTTTTGCTCATTGCAAATGATATTTCTCAATGTAAAAGAACATGTACCTTGAAGGCCTGTTATCACATGTGCTCAAACCCTAAATTGTGTTCTTGGGGCAGTTTTAAGGCTTACTGGGCAATTTTATTTATTTATATATTTTTTGGTGTTGCAGGAAAGGGAAGAGAGACAGCAAGATGAAGCTGCACAGATAAGCAGAGAAGAGGAAGTAGCAGAGTACCAAAGGAGGGAAATTGAAGAAGCTGCAGCTTGGGCTGCACAGGAAGCTGCAGAAAAAGAGGCAGCTCTTGAGAGACGCCATCGGAAACGAGCCATCACCCTTCTTACAGAGCCTGAAAAAGGCCCTAATGTCACTCAAGTAAGTGCGCTATTTGATTTTGGCTGACACTATGAGCTGCTGCTTCTTCTCTTGGAGTGTTTTTTGGTCACACTGAAGGTTTTTCAAGTAAGAAATGCTATGCACTTTCACAGGTTTTGCTGCGGTTGCCAACTGGAGAGCGCATACAGCGTAGATTTGAGAGCAGTGCAAAGGTGGGGGCTCTTTATGACTACGTGGACTCATTTGGAACAGTTGGTGCTGGGAAATTCAGTCTGGTGTCCAACTTTCCTCGAATAGTCTATGGTCCAGACAAAATGGACCTCACTCTCAGGGATGCAGGCCTCCATCCTAATGCTAGCCTTTTTGTCCAGCTGAATTAGAACAGAAGTTTCTGTTCTTTGACAGCTTCCACAGATCTGGTCTTGGACTTACTTACATATGACAATGCAGAACAGAGCAGGAGCAATCAGGTTGAATGTCTAGTATGAAGTCACTAGTACTGTGAGTAGTTGTACATGAATATTGTAGAGGTAGTGAATTGTCATTGTGGACTAAAATCATGAAGCAAAGAATGAAATGCTAAGGAAACTCATCCTGCAATCATGTATAGCAAATCCCACAATTCCACCAGATTTTGGATTCTTTACACAGGCAATTCTTGCGATGGATACTTGGTTTCAGGGGTTTCCCTTACACGAGATGTAGATTCATGTATTTAGGTCACAGTAGGTGGAGGGCATAAGCTGATGATGATTGTTCCAGGTTATGTCTTGTTGATTTTTCTCTATACAATAAATAATTCCCACTTGCATCCAAAAGCAGTTTGTCTTTCACCAAGTACGATGCAAAGTGCTCAGTAGCTTAGTGTGGTGTCTGAGTTTTCTCCAGAGACTGTCTGAAGAGTCGGTCTTTTTGTTACTTTCTTTGTTTGCCTTTAATTATTTTCACCTTTTATTTTGAAAAGGGTTCATGGTTTCTCGTTATGTCAGGTATGTGGTTTCCATCAGGACTTTGGAATTAACAGGGACAAATGCCTGGCAATACACACCAGTGGCAGCAAACACCAGCAGCTCAGTAAATCTGTATGGCATATGTGGCCAAAAACCTTGGCACAAGAGATTCATTGTTTGCAAATGTGCATCCAAGTAAAATCTTCTTTACCTCCATGTTGGGGGCATGAGAAAAGCAGGTCATGCAAGACCATGGTACTATCTGTACTACTCGTAAAGCATTGCCCTGATCATTTTGCTCTCATTCTCTGACACAATTGCAACTTCAGGAGCTTTGAGAAGCACAGCATTTGTTTTGGTAGATGACCAAATGTTTGCACACCTGTAATGCCATTGCATTTATGAATCCAACAATGGATCTTCAGATGCAAAAAACCAATCCACCAACAATGACAAACAGTAGGACACACAAAATACCACTCTAGCTGCTTACCTGGATACCATCTCTGTTACAGAAAAACACAAAGGACCAGATGATCATCCAAGCATACCTACACTAAAGTTGTGTAGTTAACCTTCATCTATAGGCCTTTACCAACACATGCTGCAATGCAACAGAAGGTGATCCAAGAACCCATTGCTTTTAGGTGCAATATGGTTCTTGGTACCAGATCCCAATACATAACATTTTCAGTTATTTCCTCAAACAACTAGAAGATAATAGCTAGGGTTTTCAATTCTAAAAGCATCTTGGGTCTGATCCCTCAACATACACTAAGGAGATTTGTATTGTTTGCACTAATTAGTAGTTTGAGCCAATCAACTGCTTCAGTGTGTGTCTAATGACCTAAGATCAGAGCTTGAACTGGGAGACTTGTCATACAATGACAGGTATACACTCCTTATCCTGTAGGTTAACACACTGGTTAACACCACCCCAATAGCACAGACACATGCCATGATTATGAAGGTTAGCCTGAAGCAATGTGCTCCCACACAAGTTGGAACGTTATCATACACAGCATCAGAGCCTACTCCTTTTGCTGCATTAAACCAGCTGCTGGATCCAAGTATGCTCCAGCCATTACCTGGGGAACCTTTGGAAGCTTCTTGATCATAGAGGTACCCAGCAATGAGACCTGAGAACAGGAGAGAACCCAATGGGTTGCCCATATTGAGGAAGTTGTAAATCATGCCAAAGTGGCGTAGCCCAAAAAGTTCAGAAGCTGTTGGCACCATGATGGAGAAGTGGACACCATAACAAAGCCCAAGAAGAATCGAGCCCATGTAAAGAGATCCCGGCCATGCAAATGCAAAAAGAAGATGAGCAAAGATCATTAATACTTGTGCTACTCCCAACCATACTGTTCTTGGAAGTGCACTCGTTCTGCAAGCACCCAATCAAGAGGAAGCTTACTCAGAGTGATAGGAATGCTGATCTTCATCTCTTTTCCAGCAATGGACATAGTCTAGACAGAATTCAAGCCACAAGGCTGCCATGAACAAAAGTTTCATTGAGCTAGAGCACTTGAACACTGAGCGATTTACCAATGAAGAAACCATAACTTCCAGAACTCTCCCAAAAGAGATGCAATGGAGAAAGAAAGTACACACCTGACGTAATGTTCAGATAAGGAGCCACCTCCCAGGCGGCCAAGAAAATTTGCAATACTGATCAAGGAAACAAAGATGTCAACCTTGGCGTAGCCCTGAGCTTCACCAATCTGTCCCAGGTTGTTTAAAGCTGTCACCCCTGTGCCAACTCCACAGAAGAAAGTGAAGAAAAGGAGCCAGAAATCTGCCTTCACTATAGCTTGCTTGAGTTTGAAATCCTCCCCACGATGAGGCCTTTTCCTCCTCACCGCACCTTCTCCCTCTGCCAGCAAAATCTCCGCATCATCCCCATCCTGACTGTTGCCAGTTGCACCCTGACCATCTTGCTGCTCCCTCAATCCTTTCTGAGCTGCAGTTGGTGACCCTTTCCAAGTTTCAATGTCTGAGACATAGCCCTGCTTTTCAAACCTAGGCTCTGGAGTTGATATCTGTTGCTCATCCTCTTCATCATCATCTGAAGCAGCAATGAGAAGAGGCTCATTGTCAACATCAAGGTCTTCAGCTGGCTCAAAGCTTGCAGCTCCACAGCACTCATTCATGACTGCTTTGATGGGAACTAGCAAAGGCGTAATGAGAAATATGACCATGATTGCTGTTAACAGTTTTGGGACGAGAGGTGGCAGGAGGAAGGAATACTGGAGAAAAGTAGCAGCCAAGAGGTAGAAGGCAAGGGCAATGCAGACACCAGTGATGTAACAGAAATTGCTGCTCTCTTCCAGGTCCACTACCTGTGCTCCTGATGGCACAGGGCGGATGAAGAGCATGGCTGCTAAGCAGATAACAGTAGGACCAATTGCCAGGAAGAGGAGAAGTGCATTTGCATCACTAGCAAGCAGAGCTGTGAAGATCTGAGTGAAAATTGCAGCACTCAGACCCACAAAACCCTTCAAGATGCCCACCACTGTGCCTCGACTATTTGGAAAGTTGCGCATGCATGTCACCAGCACAGCTGTGTTGAAGTATGTTGCGCTGCTGCCTCCTATCCACAACAATGCAATCATCTGACAAAAGGTTTGCAACAAGTTGCTTGCATTATGGTCACCTATTACAAAGTAGTAAAATCCCAAACTTTGTCAGAATTTCAGCTTTGACAATCGAGTACAGACAAGAGAATAAACACTGCTATATCTTCTGTGAAGCTCTACAATGTTGAAAGAGCATGATGACATCCCTCTTAGAAATCCTAAATCAGAACCAAGAAACCCAGATAAAAGGAGAAGCAGCACTTCCACCTTTCCTGAAACAAAATCCAAAACCAGATGGAGACAAGAAGAGCAGTCCACTACACAGCTTTCAGCCTTGACAATTGAGCAGTGCAGACAATAGAATACACAATGCTATATCTTTTGTGAAGCTCTACGATGTTGAAAGAGCATGATGACATCCCTCCTGGAAACCCTAAATCAGAACCAAAGAACCCAGAGAAAAGAAGAAAGCAGCAACTCCACATTTGCTGAACCAAAATCCAAAACCGGATGAAGACAAGAAGAGCAGTCCGCTGTGCAGCATTCAGCTTTGACAATTGAGCAGTGCAGACAACAGAAAAAACACTACTATATGTTTGGTGAGCTCTAGGATGTTGAAAGAGCATGATGATATCCCTCCTGGAAATCCTAAATCAGAACCAAGGAACCCAGACAAAAGAAGAAGAAGCACTTCCGCCTTTCCTGAAACAAATATCTTTCATAAGAATAGAGAAATCTCCGTTCTCACGATGAAGAAGAAACAGCAAGGCTAACACTTCCTCAGGAAGCCACAGAAAGAACCAAACAAGGGGAGACAAAAAACAAAACAAAAGAACACACTAGCAGTATGAACAAAAGTGCTAGTCTCACACCTGTTCAGGGACCAACAACAGTAGTATGTATGATAGTGACTTAACTATCACAACTTCCCCACTGACTTCATCAGCTCCCTACAGTGGGTAAAGGCCGGTGACAAGCACCATCCTGTGAACTGAGTTTCTGCTGCAATTCCGGAAGCAACAGGAAGACTCAGCCATACTACTGGCTAGCAACAGACCCCACAACAAAGACTAGACAAAGAAACAAAGAAAGACAGAAAGGGAAAAGAACAGGGAAGGACTAAGAACAAGTGGGCTTACAGGAAGCTCCCCACTTACATGACCCGAAGCAAAATCATTCTGAAAATGCCAAAAG
>Ga0209611_10010820_pt1 | contig 13336 bp, 10 predicted proteins | sample S1TSphgellanicum_3_FD_187693 | JGI IMG/M metagenome (GOLD analysis project Ga0209611, IMG submission 187693) | Host-associated microbial communities from peat moss isolated from Minnesota, USA - S1T2_Fc - Sphagnum magellanicum MG (SPAdes) (version 2) | ecosystem: Host-associated > Plants > Peat... | reverse complement strand
ACATACAATTTTAAGTTTTTGTTACCTTTTAAATTTAATTTTTGTAAATTATAATAAGTTTTTTGAATAGCTTATTGAATAAACTTCAATATCATGTTTTTATTTGTAGCGTTTGAATAAATTTTGAAAAAGGAAACATTATGTTAAAGTTTGAATTTCCTAAACAATTTCATGCTAAACACAAAAAACTTAAACTTTCTCTTTGTTTTTAGTAAAATTTTGAAATGGTTTGGTGATTAAGGCCTTGGTGTGCTTCCATAAAGTCTTAAGTTCAATCTTTGATGGATGTGTGCATAAACATATTTCGTACAAATGTAGTTTACAAACATGTACATCATGGCGAATAATGTTAAAAAACCATTTTGTTGATTTTTTAAAAAATTAATTATTTTTCATAGCATGTAATTTTGTCATGGCATGCCATCACAAAAATGCAATATCACAAATTTAGCATCTCACGACTTAGTAATGAAAATCATGCAAAATTTGTTCATTCATAATTTGTGCATTTCACGCATTGAAAACACATTTGACACATAAATTTATAGGAAGATGTGGAATTCGTGTGACATTTGTTCATTTATAAGTTCATACTTCATCCATCAACACGATTACCCGTGTGTCAAATGTGTTTTCAACATATGATATTCGTATGTAAAATGTATGAACCTATGAATGAATGAACTTCACATAATTTTTATTATCAATTCGTCACATGCTAAATTTGTGATGCATCTGTGACTCCATGATTTGAAAAAATAAAGAAAGAAAAAGAAAATTGATTTTTTGGTATGATAACATGGTACGTTATTCCACATCATGTTAACTTGGGACCTCATATATCCATGTCATAATTTTAAAATTAAAAATTATTTCATGCAAGATGTGACTATCCAAAAAAAACTAAAAAACATTTCACTAAAAATGTCATAATCAATTAATCCTTTTTTTATATCAAAACCATACAAGTTGTATATTATTCAATTTTGTTTTATTTCATTAAAAATTTAATGAACTTGGGTAGGGGAAAAAGACAAGATTTTATCTTGTGATAACAAATCAAATTTTAAATCAATGAACTTGGTTTAAAAAAAAGATGAAATGGATGTCCATCCAACCACATGCAAATACATGATTGAAGGAATGTTATACATGACAATTATTAACAATTAGATGTTACTAGAATGTTATCCTCCCATGGAACATAATGAAAGTGACTATCAATGCTCCAAGCACCTTCAAAAAACTTGCAACAATGGTAACAACAAATATATCAAGCTTCAAGGGATTTGGAGCCAATTGATTATCCTTCATCCTTTGACCTAAACCACATGGTGATGCAAACTTTGGCAATTTTTCATGACACTATGTTTTATTTATTTTAAGTTCCCATTTTAAAATCTTGCCATTAGAAACAATTTGCATGACTACTTATTGATTAACTTTGTTGAACTTATACCAAATAACTAATGGTAAAATACTCATTGCATTGCAAATTGGACATGAAAAGATAATTTAGAACTCACATGCATAATCAAGCAAATTTAACCCAACTATTGAAGACAAACTTGGTGTTATATGTGCAATTATTAGTTCTTTATATTTGATCAAATAGTTTGAGACATTATAAAACCTTAGCATATATAATTAAAAACATCAAAGGACATGCAAAAATTAAGATGGTTGTGGTCATGGCATACAACTTTATCAATGCCAACCCAATCCAAAAAGGAAATGATTGTCAAGTTCCAACTTAAATTCCTTGACAAGCCATATTAGAATGTGTGCACCAACTATAAGAGAAAATTGTTGAAAGCCAATCTTGGAAATAAACACATTTAAAACTTATTCAACAATTACTAGAACCCACAAAGGTATGGAACCACCTTCAAGTTTGTACTAACAACAACTATGTGTTTTGCTATATAGTTCTTCTTGCATAACACATGATAGGAAACAAAAAATCTAAAAAAAATTGATTATCAAGTTATGGATCTCAAGTATGTCAAGGAGACAAAAGACAACAAAATCATTAGTTGACCAAGTGTGAGCAATCCTTTCTCTTTTAGAAGATGGAGGACCATGATAAGGACTGTGTTGGGGTTGCCCAATTTCAAATTGCAAGAACTTTGAAGACTAGAGGTTTTTACACCTAAAATGATCATTACTTCTAGTGACCCCATTGTATCTAGGGTTGGCTATATGAGTAACACCTTGCATGACACAATTTGAACCCAGAAACAACTTGCAATATGGCATGTCACTTTATACACACTAGATTATTGTTTTGGTACCTAATCATACATGGTGTTGACTAAGGGTTATGTTGAAATCTTTTCCAACGACTAATGACAATAATATTGAAGGCAAATCAATCCATGGAAATTGAACTTGCCCAACTAGTTATGAGCCAAGATCTCATGGTTTTCACATTCAACATTGTTTCTTGCATTGTAAAGGTCTTGGACACAATCACCACTATTCACACCCCATCATTAAAATTTTAATTATGAGCAATGAAATTTTTGACATGTTCACATGAATGACTTCTAGTTTTGTGATGGAAATCTTGGTTGAAGAAATCAAATACAAGAACATGTCATCAATGCATAAGAAAAACTAGATTAAAAAATAATCAACAATCCCATGATCCCAATACAACCTAATTGACCAACACAACAAGAGGGTGAGTAGATGCAATCGTGCATTGGGTAATTGATCAAGATCTTGGATATGAAGTATTTTGAAGGAAGGAAATTCCTTTTAATTGAAAGATACAAAAGTGCATTAAGGTTGACTTTTACAAACACATTCAACAATTTTGGGGCTATTAGATGAATGTAAATGGGATATAAACCCATATGTGCAACTTCTTCTAGATGCATTTCACATAGCTATTTGTTGATATACATTTCAATTAATAAAAAATGCATCTAAGTTGATTATTTAGCCAAGTGTGGTTTTAGAATAGAAGCCATTTAGGGCAATTGCAACATCAATTGATAAGATTGAAACTAACATCACCCCACGTTTTTTATCAAATCACAGCAACATTGTCATGAATGTTTTCAAATTTCATATATCCCATACACAAGTGGAAATGTCTAATGAATCTAAACAACCTAATTTTTTTTCTAGATTGCATGTAATATATCATTATGGATCATCAAAAACAATGTAATCCTTGTTGACCCTCCTCATGACTTGCATAAAAAAGATCATTTTTGGCTTTTTGATAGTCACAATCATGTGATATAAAAGAATGCTACATACAATCGGGGGGGGGGGGGTAATTTTTAAAAAAAACCTACACATTAGGCTTTTTGTTTTTTGTTGCATAAATGCCAACCCTCAAAGTTGACCTTCTTCATGATGTGAAAAAAACTCTCTTTTGCCGATTGCCCCTTTTGACCCTCTTCATGACTCATCAACCTCTAGAGCACATTTGATGCGTTGTTCATTTTGAGCACATGTGTCCTATTTGAAGCCCTTTGCCTCTTGACTCACTAACCTCATGAGTCCTTGTGATCAACCCTTGAACATACACCTCCCTTCCTCCTTTCATCCTTTTGATTCTCATGAATCTTCTTGATTGACCCTTAAGCATGTGTGAATGTGTTGTTCTTCTTGAGCAATGCCTCTCATCTTCCCATCCTCATGTCCTCTTCCTAAGCATGCACTTCTCATCCTTTTGTCATTTTTTTAAACATCCTTTTGATACATTGATACAACTTCTTTTCTGTGTTCAACCAAAATGGAGGTGTAGAAAAACAATTAAGCAAACCCCTAAATCTTGAAATGGAGAGATGCCCCCACTACCTTAACCCTAATTGGGATCATGCCATATTTCCTCCCTCGTTAAAAAGATAAATTAGTTGCATTTACATTTTTTAAAAGTAAAATCTCCATGCCTAAATCCCATTTTCTTTGTCATTAAATAACAAAAATTTGCCAAAAAATAGTAATATTAATGCCAATTTTTTTGATTAAATATAACCAAATAATTATATTAAAATCAAACCTTTTTTTTGTTGATTGCATATAACAAAAAAATAATATTAAAATAAAAAAGTTTTTTTTATCATTTTCAATAGCCATAATTCAATTAAAATTTAAGACCACTTTCTAGATTTTTATACATGGTTCAAACATGTAGCCAAAAATATTTAATTAAAAAAATTACTTATATATTTAGCTTGTAGTAAAATCTAATTAAATTATCCTATGTATCATTGTCACTTTGGCCATAAAACAAATTTTACAAAAACATTTCATGATTATGGTCACATAAACACTTTCACCCGACCTCATATGAGGCATTAGTATCATGTTGCAAGACATAATGAAAATGTCATGCCACCATGTATCAATGTAATTCTCTATATAGTCCTTAGTATTAAAAGTTACCATGTGAACTATAAGAAAAATGTTCATCCTTTGTCAACCTTTTTTTTAGGAAATTTGTGAAGGGTAAGGCCTTGTTGTAAGCATGTGCCATCAAAACCTAGCAATCATTTTATGCTTGGGCTACCTATGACTACATTACACAAAAAATAAATAAAATAAATAAAAAAAGATAAAAAGATAAATAAATATGCAAGTATATTTTAGTGTTGTCAAGTTCTTTTTTTAAAATATAAAACCTCCAGTTTGGTTATGACATTGAAAAATTTATGTGACAATTCTCTTTGTACAAGTTTGAACTAGGTTCTTCCAAAATTTGAACCCTTTGGTTTTGGTTCTATCACATTTTTTCAAATTCAACAACTTTCAAATGTGATTTTTGAATAGGTTTGGTTCCATGTACACACTACACGTTTCCCAATGCTAAAGATTTATGTGAGTACAAAATTTTATGAAAAATTAAAATAGGGGTCTATGTAAATAAAAGTTGAACGACTAATTATAATTAATAATTAATTATAAAGCTCAGTTTACTTATTAACTTTTGAAAAAAAAAAAACAACTTTTAAAAATACATATCTTTACTCTATTCTTAAAAATATGTTTTCACGGTTCCAATTCCAATTCGAGATCTAGTAAAACATTTTTTTTTATGGTTCAGTTCTTGTGTCGATTCCAACAAGTTGATGTCAACTCGGGTCTAGGTTACAAGAACCTAACCCTTAATCGCTGATTTTTTCCCTTCAAATCGGATACCTTCTCAACACTAAGTATATACATGCTTGTATTGAGGTGCTGAATTGAACTGCTCAAATGGAGAAGGTTCGAAGGTCACTCCCGAAGAGGATAAGTTTGGCAATTGTGATGAGTTGGTACATTATTGAAGGTAGGTAGGTAAGTAGGTTGACTTGAAAGGAGGGAGGAACCGCGTGATGCTGCTGCTGTTACAAAACACGGCAAGCCGATGTTTGGACTATCACACACAGCTAGCTGGGTGACAGGAGACAGAAATGTGGCCACAGATCCGACCATCACCCCCATATATTCTGACTAGCTTCTGTCTGCCGTCCAAAAAATGCACAAGAAGAAATTTTGTCCTTTTCCCTTTCTTTCAAATCCTGGTAACTTAAAAGTTGAAAACCCCTTTTTTTTCTCCTTTACTTTTCCTACCTGTGAAAATTTTCTTTAATTTTAATTTTTAAAATTTCCAATTTTCTGATGTTGCTTCATTGGTTAGCATTGGCATCTCTCAAGAGCGATTTAGCATTAAATTAAATGATGGCATATTTTTAGAACCTGTCTAAATATATATTTTTTAATTAGTTAAAAAAATGCTAACAAACCAAAATCAAAATCAAAATGTGTTGAAAAAATTTCAATTTATTTTTCTAATTTTGGAGAATTTTTTTCAGAAAAGGAATATTGTGACAAAATATTCCCCTATTATTTATTATTATCATATTTGGCAAAAATTTTGCCCTCCCCCCCCCAAGAAAAAAACGCTGCTTCCCACTCCCACACAAACACAACCTTCTAATTGGTTCTTTTTCAAAATTCGAAAATATAACTATCGAATTATTCCAAAAAAAAAATTCTCTAATTTCTTGACAAATTTTGGTTCTTTGAAAAAACAAATTGGGGAGGAGCAGGGGGCAGGGATTTTCAACATTTTCACAACTAATATAATTCAGTGTGGAAGCTGCCCGAGGAGCTAGGGTGCTACTAACAGAAACATTGGGCAAGGTTCAAGGGGATGAGAAATGAGGAAGATTTGTAATCACTGGAAACCCAACCCCCAAAAAACCACAAAAATAAGAAAAAAAAACTAACACTGAAAATTTTCCCATTTCTGTTTATAAAGCAATGTTTTTTTTTTTGGGGGAGTTCCATATGAAGATTTAGCCAGATTTTGGCTACAAGCTAAATATGAGAAGAAAAAAAAATTAAAAATTCTTCAATCATTTTGGCTACCTACTTGAACCATGAATAGAAAATCTGGTGTTTTTTCTTAAATTTTTAAAGTTCGCTTTTTGGCTATAATTTAGCCAGCAAAAATAAGACTCTTCTAATGTGTATGGTGACACCTGATTCCAGTAATGCCCTTGTCCAACAAGGTATTGCCTTTGTGTGTGCCCCCTTCCACTAATGCCCTTGTACAAGGTATTGCCCTTATAATTTTTGAGATATAATTAAAAAAATTAATTTGATGTTATTTTAAAAACTTCAATAAGGCTTTGATGAATATTTAATAATAAAAATTCATAATGAAATTAAATTTTAATCGATTAATTTGTTTGTATTGTTGTTGCCTTTTATGTTATAAAAAATTATTATTGCCCTAAGCTAGTAGACATGCATGTATGATTTCTTTTCAAAATCTTGTGGATGAAAAGCCTAAAACACACTTCATTTCAAAAAAGCATTCGCCATAAACCCCTCCCCCCCCCAAAAAAAAAACTTCTCTCTACTACTTGGTACATCAACCTGGCAAATAAATGTTGGTAAAGCATGAAACCTCGGGCCTTACATAAGGGCCCTAGTAAGGTGGAGCTGAGCATAGGCCCAATTATGGTAAAGTGTGTGGTTAAGGGCTTTACCAAGGGCTTGACTGAGCATAAAGCTTGGGCATACTTTCATTTGTTTTTTTTCGCCCCTTGATACCTGATGGATACCCACCAAGAGCTGCCCAGATACATTTTGGGTTCTGTTATGTACATTTAGGGCACTGCAAAAGAAGAGACATATAGTGTCCATTATATGACCCCAACAACATGGGCAGCCAAAATGTGTCTGGGCAGCATCAAAAGATAGATGGGGGCTAAGGGCAGACAATGAAAAAAGAAGAAGGCAGGTGGTACTTTTGTACCTTGGCTTGATTGTCTTCTGATTGTCTTGCCAGTTCTGACCTCAACTATCCATATGGGTTTTTTGGGGGTGGGGGTTAGGGTTTAGGGTTTTTTTGAACTATTATTTTGTTGCTACTTGTTGTTGTTGTTTTGTCTTTTACTATTGAGGATTATCAAGTTGGGTAATCTTGATGTGTAGTTGGATCCAAAGGACATCAACATTGGAACTGACGTTGGCAACAAGCAAACCAACTTCCACAAAATAAAATGATGTAAGAGATTTCGCGAAACCATGTTTGTGATATTATCTTGGGCAACATAGACATTCATCATTTCATACAAAGAATTATGTTTCTAAAGTGTTTTTTGGCATCAAATTTTGATTCAACAATTGTTAGTTGTTAGCTTTATATTAGATTTTTTTTTGGGTTGATTTGAACATTAAAAATTTCTCACAAGGACCTTTTGGTGGGAGGTTGTTGTTGAATTATCAATTGAATTTCTCCTATTTCTTGTAATCTCCATGTTCATCAATTGTGTCAAACTTATTATTGCTTTAACCAAATTCATCTAGGTTTTGTTGATATCTCTATCTTTGTTTTTGAAATAATGGAGGTGCTTATCCATCAAGGATTCTTGAAACTTCACACACTTTTCCACAAAAACCAAACTAATCTTGTGAATTTAGTTGATGGAGTCTACTAGCATTTGACTTCTTTTTTGCATTGCCTTTATCATGCTCCTATGTGTAGATGAGTAACTCCATTTGATGCCTTTTGTCACTTTCCCTAACCTAGTTAGATCTATTATGTCCTATGTATTTTTCATGAGGTCACTTGGGAAATCATGTTCATGTGAGGTAGATTATAGATTGGTTGATTTCCCATGAATTCCAAAATGTTGTAAATTTATTCTTGTTGAAAAATTAAAGGAGGTGCAATGCAAGCTTGTCTTGTTGTTCATTTACCAATAATCCTCATTGTGACATGCCCTAAATTAATAATTGAACATTTTCTTCAACTCTTTAGTCATTGATCCCCATTTATTTTTACATGTCAAGCCATTCCTCATGTGTTGAAAAAAACTTGCATCCATGACACTTGTATAGACATTCTTTTCACTTTGCCACTATGGTTTCCAATTGATTATGGGTCAATTTTGTCAAGTGTAACAATTTGTTTGTTGTTCTTTGTTTTGATTAGGGCCATGGTCTCACCATGCTTCCAATTTGGCTGTCTCAACTTCCTTGCATGCAATTTATGGTTGAATCAAAGTTTTGATTGACAAGTTGTTTCTTTGCTTTGCTACATTTTTTCATGGAAATTTTTTTGGGCAATATCATTTTGTAAATTTCCATTGAAAACTAACCTTATGAACAATTTCAGTTTCTTATTTATTTTCTATTTTTATTTTTGCTGTTTGTGCCTTCTATTGAAAATCTCACAAGTTATATATGTATTGTTTTCCAAGTCTGGAAAGCATGGAGTTGAAGAAGGATTCAAGAGACTAAGAGGATCAAATTTAATTTCTTCATCTAGCAATTATGTGTGATTGTGAAAGCCCAACTGTGCATGGTTATGTATTGTTCGCAGCTTGTGTCCCCCATTATAAAAATAAATAAATAAATAAATAAATAAAAACTCATTTGACAAATTTTAAAAATTAATTGACTTTACGTTGTCATTTGGCAGGATTTGAATCCATTTGAATCATGCAAGCATCACACTATTGCCCAAACAATACATTGGCCAATGCTTGTTAGGAAGTGTTTAATGTCTTTCTTAGTGGAGGTGCTGGTCTCAAAAAGGAAACAAAAAAAAGAAAGAAAAAGGAGACACTGATGCCCAAGCCCAACTCACCAATTTCATTAACCCTTGTTGTCTCTACATTTGAACACACACAATCAAGTTACATTTTGTGGTGTAGAAAGGTTTGTTGGACACCAACAGCAGATTTTCACTTGCTTCTACAATATACTATAGACTGTAGTCACAAAATACAATTGCAGGAAGTAAGTCAGACTAGCTTCAAGTTGGTTTTCACTTACTTACCCATTGGACCCCTGTCTCTGATCTTTCTTTCAAAAGAGGAAATTTGATTGCAGCTTTGCTTCTCTTTCTTGTGGACCTTCGTGTGTCACACATACATACATTACCTCCGATGTATGGAAGGAACATGGGTTTTGATTCAGCATGGGCGGTATAATTTTCATATTGACAGGTCTCACCGTTTTAAGTGTATTGACTTACTATAGAACCCATCCCCAAAAGGAGCACTTGTTCATCATTGGGCTCATGACACATTATAAAAATGTTCTTCTAGTCAAATTTTTTTCTCACAACACAAATGAAAAAAAAATTCATTACAAATAGATATTGTAGTCAATTTGGTTGTCAAGGTGTGTACATAAAAAAAATGATACAGAGTAATGGAATTTAATCACATTAGATTTGGATGAATGAATCCATCACTCGTTTCTATTTTGCTATACTTAGATCTGAAAAGTGAAACGAGAAAACAAAATCCCTTATCATGGAAGTCTACAAACCCTAATTTATGCCCATCACAACTATCGTGTTTATATATCCAGATCCGTGAAAGGATAAAAGTTTACTAGTTTGCGTGTGTGTGTTTTTTTTAATTTTCCAGATCCGAGAAAGGATAAAAGTTTACTACATTGTGTGTTTATAATTTCCAACTATGGTACTAGAGTGAGATGCCATTAGCATTAAATACACCAAGAATTCCCTGGCTTTGAAATCATTAGACGATTCTGGATGTTGAAACTACCTTGCAAATACCCTAAGAAGAAGAAGAAGAAGAGCTTAGAAGGTGCATTATTATTCACGAGTCAGCGCTTTAAGGCTCAGGTTTACAGATCTGAATGTGCTGAGTGAGTATTGAGTCATTGAAGAAGCTCTCATTAATGAGCCTTCTGCCTTCTTCCCTTGATCCCACCAGGTGTTAAGTTGCTTTTCTTCATTTTTTGGGCTAGACGATACAACCAAATCAAGGAGCGTCATTTACGACAGTTGTAAGCAGTTGTAAAACCCTTCAGCCAGCCACCAAACATTGCCCCTGTTGTTGTATTGCAGGGGAGCCTTCCCTAGGGGGGGGCGCCAAAACTTGCCAAAATTTGAAGCTTTGATTGGGTTTGGGGTGCACGCCCAAAATGCTCCCACACATAGAATTAAAAGCAAAGTGGAAGTGGAACTGATTTCACCGCAAACCTTTCGCAAAAATTTATGTGAAAAATTTATTTAAGAGCTAATTTTGGAGTTATATGTGTTTACACAGGCACCTAGTTTCAAAAATTGGGAATGGCAATTGGGAGAATTTATTGCTTGATCTAGTTAGGTTATATTAGGGGTGGGAGGTGTTAGGTTTTAATTGCTTGATCCAGTTTAATATTACCACCCTCATAAATGTGTTCAAGATTTGAGGAAAGTGTGGATTAGGTTATTAAATACTTTTTCGTTGGGTGGGTGCATTGAATGCCAAAAAAGAAAGCATTTTCAAAAGCATGTACAAGCCCCCTCTCCCCCGGACACCAAGTAATGTGATTTTAGTTGTTTAACACGATGGTTGCTACTTAACGGGTAGGCTAGACTAGACTAGACTAACACGATGATAATGCTCGATAAAATTACCAAGTAATGTGATTCTTTTTGTAAAACAAAAAAACATTGTGGTTGCTACTTAAGGGGTAAGCATGATGATAATGCTCTTGACAAAATTTGCGGGCAGGTTTGAGTGAGTAGTAAAAGTAGCAGCAAGCAAAGCTTGTGGAAAGAACAACAAAATCTGCAAACACACCGAGGCAAGTGGGGCGGACGGGGGGAGTCATTGTTGGCAGCTGGCAATCGGGGTGTCTAGTATTTTGTGGCAGTCAAAAAGGCAGAAGAAACAAGAATCATTTTACTGTAAACTCCAAACAGGCTGTCTTTTGTCATTTTTCATGATGGAAAGAGCGCGGAAACATGTCTCCAGGCTTTGACCTCCAAAGAATCCAATAGTTTCTGCACACACTACTTATGATTAAATTTTTACCCTATGATTATATTATTTAAATAAATAAATAAATAAAAATAATTAAAGAGTTATTGTAGCATTTTACATCTAGATGCTTATCATTTCTAGCAAGAAAGCTGAAAGAGGAAACACCAAGTCTAATATAAAAATCAGGAAATATCAACATAACAATTATTTTACGTAGTCGCACGTACAATAGAAGTTGCACATACATACAACTTAGTACATATTTCCAACTGACCTACTGTGTTTCAACTATTATAAAATTTGGGTTGGTGCCAAACTTCTCATATGGGTGTCTAGTCCAAATATAATCACAAGTTTTCATGCAAATCTTTCAGGTGATCAATACTCGAGGAATTAACAATTGATGGATCTTGGATTTGCATACCCATTTATTTAGCTTAAGGAATGTTGTTGTTGTGTTGTTGTCGTCGTTTATTTTTTCCCCACCTGTTTTGTTTTGCAGCTCATATCTCTTGTGTAACAACATACAACCCACATTTTATGTTTTTGAAAGTTGATCTCTAAACCAAAAAACTAATCAGAGCCAAAGAATTGAGAGCGGGATAATACTCTCTATTTGAGAATGCCAATTGTAATTTGTGAAGCTAACATTTAAACTATGGTAGTTAGAGTGCTTCTCATGCGATGCTGAGCATGTGACCCTGCAAAACTATTTCTCACATCCAAGTTTAGTTATTTACCCTTTTGTCAACCCCACCCATAAAAACTGAAACTGGCACAGCAAATAGTTGAAAGACTACTGATAGCAACCCACTTAGACCAATCAAACTATCTACCCAACAGCAGGTGTTACCAGAGCGTCTGTTACAGGCCTTTGAGAGAAAGCAGGGCCAAAAACATTTTGCTGAGTCAAACCAATATGTTTTTTGACTTTTCTTTCTTCCTATTTTCTTTTTGCAGGGCAAACATATTGAGCACTGGTGGAGCTGCTCTAACCCCTCTTGTTAACTACAGGTACGAACTAAGGCACATGGAGAGCAACTGCAAGTAATTAAGGGTGCGAGATTTAGATGGACAACTTAAAAAGAAGTTTATTACAAGTCAACTCCTGTGCCTAAACCCGTGCAGAGTAGCTCTTCTCTTCTCTTCTCTTTTTTTGTAGCCATGGAGTAATAATGAAATTATAATCATTGATGAAGTTAGCTTTTTACCATTAGAGAACTTCTCCTGTGACAAAATGGAGAAGTTAGATGGTTAGACTTAAAAACTACAGAATGACTTTTGGTGTGGTGGGGACATCTGACAAATTAAATGCCTTTCCTAAATCCACAACTAAAAATCAAAGGAAATCTGGGTAGCCTAGCTAGCATGACAATCTGATCTCCTCCCCCAAAAACCCAAGTTTTAAAAAAATAAAATGCAATTTACTAAGTTATGTATCTAACCCTACCAACCCAACTACTTCCCCCTCACACTACTACCTAGGTAACTAACTACCTATGTGAATGGGTACCTACCACATAGGTCAAGTAGGTAGTGAATGTAAGTGGTTACTATGTAAGTAGGCTACCATAGTACCTTTTTGGCATCTTCTTGACCAATATATTTATTTTTTCAGTTTTTTCACATATGATGATAAAAATAAAAATTTCCTGAAATTCTTAGAGTTGAGGTGGGGATGGGAGGGGGGGAAATAATCCAAGAAACTTTTGCACTACTTATGCACACCACCAAGCTTTAGGGTAGGTAGTCAATAGTAATGTCAAACAAATTTTGAGATTTTTTTTTTGGGGGGCATTTCCGAGTGACTGATTTTGACTAACATTTGGATAGTTAGTTCATAGCTAACCACTGTGGTTTTAAGCTTCTGATAGGAATGCAATGAAAAAGTGAGTGTCAATCCGCACGCCACCAGCATCCATGCCATCCTGCATGGTGGTACTTGGTGGGTGCTTTTGCTTGTTCACTCTGATCCAACAACATCACACAATGTACTGTGATCCCAACATCACATGAGAGAGTAGCAGCAGCAGCAGCATCAACAGTATTATGGTACTACTCTCTACTCTCCCCCCACCCCACCCCAC
>Ga0209611_10010818_pt1 | contig 13338 bp, 13 predicted proteins | sample S1TSphgellanicum_3_FD_187693 | JGI IMG/M metagenome (GOLD analysis project Ga0209611, IMG submission 187693) | Host-associated microbial communities from peat moss isolated from Minnesota, USA - S1T2_Fc - Sphagnum magellanicum MG (SPAdes) (version 2) | ecosystem: Host-associated > Plants > Peat... | reverse complement strand
GCTGAATCTGATGATGGTCGCAGGAACAATGGCAAGGCAGTATATTGGACTAGTGGTGTCAACAAGACTAGTATAGAGATTCTCAATTGTCAGAAAAAAAATCCGCATCTGTGAAATGAAACACTACGTCTGGTAAGATGGGATTGTTGTTGTTGTTTGCGCTTCCAACATCAAAACATAAATCCAGCCCATATGGTGATCCAGAAACAAGAGGGTATATCAAGAGTTCCTTCACAGTCTGCACACACCCCCCAAGAAATCATTCACTCCCATCACCAAAAGAAAAAAGAAAACAAGAAAAATAGAAAATTGCTGTCAGTTAATAGTCCTCTGGCATGAAATTAAATGCATTGTTTTTCATGATCTAGCTAGAAATCACATAGGTAATCAACAACTTTGTCAGTTTTAATGGTTTTTCCTTGAACTCAAATGCATGATTTTCATGATCCAGTTTCCAACTCCCTGTGCATATCTAATTGGGTACAAAATTGGGACTTCTTTCAATTTTGATTTTCTCTCTAGACTTCTAGTATTGCTGAATTCAAAATTGGATTATGAATTAGAATTGTGTTGCAGCTGTACTAGTCCATGAATAGCTAAACTGCAAAGTCCATGAATCCATGTTGAAATTTTTGGTTACAAATTTGAGAGAGAAAATCAGCTCAGACAGAGCTGCTAGATCAAACATGGTGTACTCCAGAGGACTCTCTCTAAGGCATGGTGATTGGCTGTTGATCAGCGTCACTAATTTGTTGGAGAAAGGGATTCATAAAATGCGTTAAAAGACTACAGAAAGAGAAGGCTAACAAATCAAAAACGTTTTTGAAAGAGAGAAGAGAAGACAAGTTCAGATCAAATGCATAATTAGTCCAGAATTAGTCCTCCACTTCCTGAGCTACTATTGATCGCAAAAAGTTCCAGGTGGGTAGTTCACAGGTATGCCTGCAACACTGATACCTTCCAAATTCAAGTAGTGAAAGCTTGGGTTGATTGGATTGGCTTGGATTGGGGTATATTCAATAAATGGTGGGGCAGAGAAGACTGCGGGATCTCCCAAAAGCAAAAGGACTTGTGTTTTCGCTCTTGTAATTCACAAAACAATAAGAGAATCTCTTGCTCATCACTCCTGCATTACTGAACTGAGAGATGAGTGAAAGAGGACCTTGTCCAAAACCGACTATTCCATCTGCTTCTCCGAAATCGCCTACTTGGTCGTGACCACATCCGAATCCCAAGCTCGGAACGCTAGCAGTGTCCAATGTCACTGTATCTGTTGCAATATTGCCATTCGTGCCTGATCCATCTGCGTAACCATATATATATTCGCATCCAGCAGCAGAACAGCCAATGACCTCAATGTCCTGGAATTAAGAAAGAACGGATCATGTTTGCAAATGATCAGCGAGGCTCAGTAGTTCAATCCCTCAGTGTACTGATGATGATTATCAGGATGCAGCAGCTAAAGAAACCCTAGACCTAAACCCTAAACAGTTATCTGATCATTGTGATCACAATGCCTGATTAGGGTTTGATTTTTAGGAACTGAAGCCGGTGGTTCTAACAGGCCAAACCAGGTAACAACCCAACACCTGATTCATACCTGGCACAAGCCGACCCCGCAATCGACAAGTTCGTAAGTGGAGGATGCGGCGGGGTTGAACTCAGGTCCTATTTGTGACAGGCATGGCTCGCAAGGCAAGCACTGGGTCCACACCAAATTGCTTCCTGTGTCTAGGATCAATGTGAAGCTCTGTGCAGGTGTGCCCAGTGCAAACCGGGTCAGGAACTCTGCTTCGCCTAGTGAGGCTGGGATGCTGAATAGCTTGGACTCGTTGTTGTAAGGCGGTGATTCCCAACCCGCCTCTGCGCTAGATGATGCAGCTGGACCGGCGGTGGCGAATTGCATGGACCTAGCAATTGCATCTCTGTGTGCATTGCTCGTCTTCACTGCATCCAGAAATCTTACGGTCGAGCTTTTGGGTGGGTTAGTACTGCTCCAGTTCGCCAACCTGGGATGGTCCCTACGAAGAAGCTCTAATCTTAGCACCTGCAGCATATCATCATGCAGCAACAGGATCTTACATAACACAGAATTCATCAACTGCAGCGTTTTGCGGTGTCTCAGTTTAGCATGATGAAAAATGCTATAACAAAATACATGAATGAATCTAGGTACCCATGTGCTGCAATGGATATAATTCTTTCTCTCGCAATCAACAGCAGTTAGAGTATACTAAGCTCAGCAGTATGTAGGATTATAGTAGCAGCAGATTATGGGTCTTACCTGATCTCCAGATTCAGCTACTTTCTCCATTACAACTCGCTGTAGTAAAGCGAATCCTCGATCGGATACAACTTCTGGAGCCATACTACTCTCGTTTGCCGCCGCATCACAACCAGAGCGACAACTAACGACAAGTAGCGTTACTAGCATGAGGAACAATTTTAATGCAACAGCTGCACCATCCTTTCCATGCAGATTCCGGGCCATGATCGTAGACTCTCCTAATTTCACCCGTCTAGTGGCTGCGCTGCAAGTTCGAATTCCTTTTCTCCTGCAGATCAAATCTTCAAATTTCTTCAGCTAGCTAGCTAGTTAGCTACTGCTCAATTAGCCCCTGGCTTACAAAGTTCTCTTCACGGGAAGATTGAGAAGAGCTCTAGTGTTCAGCCAGTTGATGAGATCCCAGAATGAATTGGTGCGGGGCTGACGATAGAAACCGGAGAGTCTTTCTATTTATACTGCAATTCAGAATTCAGACGTCTGGGAACAGTTTTGAACAGCTAGCTAGCTAGCTAGGTGATGATCAGCTGATTGCACTAATTGTGAAAGAACTAGCTAGGCTATATGCATATTGAGGTGTAGAAACTAGAGGATCTGATGGCCAGTCTGAGCTCCAAACAATCATTATAAGATTACTCAACTGTGATCCTCTTCATCATAAATATCACGACAGAGTTCCAGTTGCTGGATTGAATAAATTATCGCAGCTGTGACCAATTTGTAGTACCAGTCCAGGAACTCCATCGGTTACACCTAAAATTTACTAATCAATCCGTCCGCAGCCTAACTACTTCTAGTACAGGGGGACTGCTGCCTGCTGCAGCAAAAGTTGGCGAACGGATGATTAACCTATTTGCGTCTACAGTGATCTTATAAACTTATTTGCTACTCAGTGATCTTGTGTGAAGTAGATTAATTTCCTTCAAAACTGAGAATTATTTTGAATCTAGTGTAGATCAGCGGTTTTTCCTTTTTTTTGTTCCCCTTTTTGTGTGTGGGGTGTCAAAATTTGACCATTTAATGTTAAATCCCTCTTGAGGGGCTAGCCGATGACCCAACATCAGAAAATTGAAAAAGAATATCACTTGTGTGAATTGATCTAGTGTTAATAAACCCTGTCAAATTCGTGTTTTGATGAAACCCTGCCAAACATCATAGAAGGAAAGCACCCAAGAAAGGGAGAGAAAAAGAAACCAAGGGCAAGGACCAAAGTTCAGTCAAGCAGACAGCCCAAACTATGCTTGCCACAGGGAGGTAAGGAAACTACTAAGTATGGAAAACTCCTCCAGCCGCATGAAGCATATCAACTAAAGAAAGGGGAGGTAAAAGCCCCATAAAAGTGTTTGGTTTTTCGAATTTGTAGTGCACCAGTAATGGCCAGCATCCAAAGACAAATTTTGACTTAGTTGCCAACACTTTTGTACACACCGTAGCCAGTAGACAGACCTGCGGTGAGAGACTCCCCCAAAAACAGAAAAATTGGTCAAAAATAGACTACTTGTTTTTGAAAAAAAAGCAAGAATTTTTGTGAAAAGAATGACTCAGTGTCACCTTGTGGCGAATTTTGTCTCAAAAGAAAAAGACACTGGATGGATCTTACAAACTAGATTAGGTATTTTCCAAAACTGAAATTAGTTTGAATCTCTTTAGTGTAGAGATCAATTGCTTCCAAAGTTCAAACTATTATTAATGTCCAAAACTGGATTTTTTAAGCTCAGGCTGATCAAATCTAATTCCAAACTATTTATTAATCTCCAAAACTGAAAATTTGAAGGTCTTTGATTGTATACACCTTGTTCAAACACAACTATTATGGGTGTTGGAACTTGGAATGTTGGTACAAACAGAAAATTGGCTCTTTGGGTCTTGAGGGGTGTTCCATGGCATTGGGTGCGTCACAATGTTTGAGGGTTTAGTTCTTGTTCACAGAGATTTGATATGTCAGATGTTCAAATTTGTGAATATGGCTGCAGAACAAATTACAATTGGAGGATCTCTGTGTGGACAAACCTTTCAATAAGTACTAGGCTACTAGAAAACCTCTTGTCATTTTGCATTCATGCCTCAGGATGGATTGTGGGGGGGAAGAATTGCTCAGTTTGAGCACTGGTCATTGGGGAGGGGGCAAGGGAGGCCGGGGCAACATCATCTGTGCCTATAGTTGTTGCAGAAAGTACTAAAAGTCTTTCCTTGTCCCTATCTATCTTTTTCTCAAGAAAGATGGATGCTGCCCAGACAACACTTTGGACCCATGTTATGCACAGTATGGTCTTGTAATGGACACCTCCCAAACTGTGCATTACATGACCCAAAGTGTGTATGGGAAGCATCAAGATGTGTCTGGGCATCACCAGGCACATCTTTGACGGACAAGAGGGCAGTAAGGGTAAAAGAAGGAAGGCAACCATCACACACAATTAGGCTTGGTAAAGACTAGGAGTAGGGACCAGAAACTCTTGGGACCAATAATGGAAAATTTGAGCATTTCTTGGGTTGTTGTTTGGTCTCAAGTTATTAAAAAAAATATTTATTTGTTTGGGGGCCAATGAGTTCATAGGTAAAGTAATTAAGGTCAAAAAGTAAAGATAAAGGCTTTCACCTTCACATGCTTTCATTTTTTTTTCTTATATCACTCTTCCTTTTCATCTTGGCTTCCTTTCTCAAGCTAAATCTTAAAAGTCAGACCACCATGGATGAAGATAGACACAAGATTGATTCTTATAATTCTTATGTGTTTCATGGCAATTCAACATTTTATTACTATAATTATGACATTGCAACAACTTGCACTTCATCAACAAGTGAGAGATTTGTATGAAGCTATAAATGAACAAGTGGTTTCATGGAGAGGCAACTTTTGAGCAATTATTAAACGAAAATGTTCAATACTCATAGAAACTCAACACAAAGATGATCAATACTCATAGAAATTCAACACACAGACATGAAAATGAAGAAAGATGAAATGAAGAAAAGGGAGAAAATATAAGATTTGATTTAAGGTTTTAATTTAGTCCTACAATGTTAATTTTTTCAAAACAACAATATTTTATTGCAACAACATTGGCCCAAAGAATTACAAATTGATTGTTTCTTTTTCAGCCTTGAATCCTACTATAAAACCCTTGGGGCTTATTTCAATGATAGCACCTATAAGAATGTTCGATTTGAGTTTAACCTTGGCCTTGACTCCTAGTATAAATTGGGCTTTATTTGTACTTCTCAATATTGCCAACTCACACCTACATTGTTTTTTCTATGTGGGTAAACTTGGGGATAGGCTTAGGCCCTTAACCACTAGAGTTTCATGGTCCTGACAAAGCACTAGGAGAAGGGGTCCAATTGGAATTTGATCTCCCAATCACCAACTTTATGTCTAAACCCTCAAATATTAGGGTAGCTCAATGTTGCTCTATACACCAACATTGTCTTTTGTGATTTGTTGCATCAATTACAATGATCCCAAGAATGATTTGTCATTAAATGGCAACAAGTTTTAAAAACTTGTTCAAAAAATGAAAATTTTTTTTAGAACAATGCCCATAAACTAAATTTTTTAAGTTAAAATGTGATTGAGTTGTTGAGATTTTTTTTCCCCCAAAATTTGAAAACTATTTCTCAAGAAATATAGAATATGTCAACACCCTTTTTATCTTTCATATTTGTGCAAAATTTTGCACCATAAATAGGTTGAATTCCATCAAGTTATAGTTGGAATTAAAGTTGGAAAAGTGTAGCCAAATGTCAAGGTGACAATTTAAAGCTTTTAATGTTTCAGGATTCAATAATAGATTGGAACATGGAAGGCTACTGATCAATTTTTGGTGTTCATCAAAAAAATACTTGAACAATAAGGGTCTTGTTTGGTTTATATAAATTAAAAAATGAACATGTTAGTCATCTTTCTCTATTTAATTCTTAATAGGTTCTAGATATGGCAGTTTCAAAACATATGCATTAGAAGAAATCTTGTCTTTTGCAACCAAGAAATTAATGAGTAAATGTCCTAAACAACATTGATTATAGTTATAAAATATTACTTAAAATCCTATGTGTAAAAAATTATAGTCATATATTAATGGTGCATTTGATTAGTAAATGATAATGTGATAATAGGAAGGATGACGTCATTTTTTCATTGCAAATTTTCATCCACACAACATCCATGATTGATGACAAAATGACATGGATGACCAAAATATCATTTGGAAATGTGATTAAGATAAAGTCATTTCAAATATAACTAAAGAATGACTATCAATCATTTTATATAAGTATAGATGAACATAATGAATTATGGCATGTAAAGAACTAAATTTGATTAATATTTATACATGTATAGATAATATAAAAACTTTTATTACATTTTCATTAAATATATTTGATATATGATTCATTTAAAAATATCTTATGTGAATCAATAAATTATACTACACTGAAATAAAATTTAATGGTAAAAATAATAATATTATAAGTAATTTTTATTATTTAATATACATATATGAAAAAATAAATTTATTTCACATGTGAAAAAAAAATTAAAAAAATATACTAAAAAAAATTTATGTGTAAAAATGAAGAAATTTTATAATTTCAGAAAAAAATTAATATTATAATATTCGTTGGTATTTAAAATTTTGAATTCAATATACAGAATGTCATATTTAATAAGAATATATATTTTAGATATAATTGATTTATCATCCATTTATAAATATTTTATGCGGATAAATTCTATGGACCCATATGTCTAAATTAAAAGTTATTAATAAAATTACGATATATTGGAAGCAAAATTGTATAATATAAATTCCTAAATCAAATAGGTTTAAGATATGAAAGATGTATATTTTTATTCTTTTATTACTCACGAAGTTTTTTTCCATTTACAAATCATGTGTTTGAATTTAATGGTCGTTGAAATGTTATTCAATATCAAAATTCAAATATGTTTCTTTTGAAATGAATTCATGTCTTCTTTAAAACTATACATAATGTGTACATTATTGAATGAACTTTATGGATAAAGTTTCATCTTTTTCATTTGGACAAATTACCAATTACATATGAATTATCAAATTTGAGGTTTTGTGTAATGTTTAAATGAAATATGGTTTAAATATAATTATAAACAATAGATTATTTGTACACAACAAATGAGGTAGGTTAATGGTAAACGAATCAAGAAGTCCATCCTTGAGGTCCAAGGATCAACTTTCACAAATGATATTTGTTGTGGTCAACAATGAAATATTAACTAAATATTTTTTACTACCTAGGTTAAGTGTTTATTTAAGTAGATTAAGTGGTTTACTTAACCAATTAAACAAGGTTTTTAATTTAATTTAAGTGGCAACACATGTCAACAATTGATAGGATAATGAAATTTCATTGATGATGATTTCATTGAAGTTAATTTAGGTGCAATGGGCTATAGTCGTAAGATGTACAAAAAGACAATTCCAAACTACCAATTTATTAGAGGTCGATTCCAAACTAGAATTTTTTAAAAGTAAACATTTTACAAGTTTCAATGTTTCAACATGTCTTTATGGATCTTAAGATTTTGAAAAAGAAACAAATCTTTTTATTTTTTTCAATATCTTTTGGAATCTTTTTGTCCTTTCAAAAAAAAATTTGAATCTTTATGTCTTTTCAATTTCATACAAATGTAAATATGTGTTATTTCATTTGAATATGTTGATTTATTTCAAAAGATTAACATTTTATTTTTCTTTGATATTAAGCTAGTTTCCAATTAAAAATTTCCTTTAAATACTTAATTCAAGGATTTAATCCCCACTTGTTTAGCTGAATTAATGTTTATCCACCCTAATTACTTCCAGAATTTCAATGGATTAAAAATAGGGGTGGTTGATTAAATCTCCCCTTTGATAATTGGGCAGTCTTTTGTACAATTTGAATCTTATATATATTTGAAAATAACAAAATTTTCAAATGTAAACCCTTATTTTCTTTTGTCATTTCATCGTCATTGGTAGTGTGTAATAGCATTAGGGTTATCAACATTAACTTTGTCATGTCACATCAATCATGTCGGTTTAGATAATGACGCAACCATACATCCCATTGGTTTAGGGTTAACCTAAGGTCAAACTAAACTGAATATAATAATTTTTGTATCAAGGGTAAAATAATTACTTCACGGACATAACATGTGCAAATTATGCAAAATAGTTATCATGTTGAGTCAACATTTGAACTCTTGGTTAAAGAATTAAGAAAACATTCAATGATGAAACCCTTAAATGAGGCAACAAAAAAACTCTATTGGATTTTTTTATAAATAGACAGATCTTAATCGTCCATCTAATCAATTACATGGATTTCAACAATTTGTTACATCATGTAACTAATCTCAACTGTAGATCACAATTGAAATTTAGTCGCAATATATTTAACGTTGTCCATGGATGGATCGAATTTGTTCACTCATGTCTAAGTAGCAATCACCCTTGTCTAAGAATAGGATCAAATTTGTCCACCCCTATCCAAGAACTAATTGCTTATCCAAGAGTGTAACCAAAACTATCCACCCTTGTTTAAGTAGAGATCGACCTTGTTTAAGGTTTGCGATTGAATTTCGGTTGCCCCTATGAATAATCAGCCTTGTCCAAAAATGCAATTAAATTTTGATTGCCTCAACGAGTGATTACACCTCTCCAAGAGTGCGACCAAAATTTGATCCCCCTTGTGAACGATTGACCTTGTCCAAGATTGGGACCAAATTTTAATTGCCCCCATGAATGATCACCCTTGTCTAAGAGTGCGACCAAAATTGTCCACCCCTATCCAAGTAGTGATTGGCCATGTCCAAACAGTGCAATTGAATTTCAAACAGCTTGACGAGCGATTGCCCTTGTTTAAGAGTATGACCAAAATTCTCCATGGTTGTCCAAGTAGCAAACAGACTTGTCCAAGGAGTGTGATTGAATTTCAATCAGCCTAGTGAACAATTGCCCTTATCCAAGAAGCACCAACCAAATTTTGGTCATTTTGTGGGTAGGTTGCGATTGAAATTCGATCACATTAAAATGATGGGAAAATGTAGTTGCAGTCAATTTAAACTCTAGTTCTTTAAACCTAAGTATAAATTGAAATTGGGCCAACTTTTGAAGGATCTTTTCATAAGAAATAGAAAATTGGCCTAGTCTAAAGGCCACTATGGTAGTGTCGAAAGTTGTGATGGACTTCTTCTTGGAGAAAAATATAGCTACCTTGATGGTGTTTTATGTTAATCTTCAATTAAAAGGGATTGATTAATACAAGATAACCATGCAAAAACAAATTTAGGAAGCTTTGGAAGCCCCTAAATTTGAAGAGGATCATAATTGCAAGGACTATGCGAGATGGAAGGATTTGAAGCTAAGGGATGCTACTTTCAACTTGGTCCAATGGCTGTCAATAATTTACCCATTGAAGGAAGATTCTTCCTTCGAAATTCATTTGTTGCATGAGAAGGTGAAATGGTGGATGGGTTGGTCCAAATTTTTTGCCAAAAGTAAAACATAACCTTCATGGGTGGAGAAGGGGTAGAAAGCAAACTTAAGCCAAGCACACTTGGACAAGGGGTCATTTGGGTGCCATCATTTGCCACCATTGTGCCTGCTTTGAATGGTCCAAGTTGGCAAGTTAGACAAGGCAAAATTCATAAAGTTCAAATTGAGAACTTTGATTAGGTGCCTTCATACATTGAGTTTGTTAGCAAAAAGTAAAAAACTAAGGATAATTATGAGGCCTAGTATTGACTTTCTATGGAGGCATTGGCTTGTTCCATTGATCATCTAGGTGTCATAAAATTTTATGCCATCCATACAGAAATCATGGAGGCATACCAATTGTGGTGGAACAAAGGCATGTTTTAGGAAATGTTGAAGTACCACAATAACCAAAATCAATCCCTTGAGAATCAAGAGCTTTTGCAAGGGGGAGGGTTGGATTTTGAGTCTTGCCAACATCTCATGACATTTACATGAGCACGAGTGAGATTGGCTTGGGCATTTTTGTGCATCATGAATGCAGTCCAATAATCTAGGACATTGCATAATGACTTATCACAAAACAACATGTTGCATTTTCCATTGGATAATCTTTTGGCTATATACATTGGTGTGTGTGATTGGGGGTAGGCTAGGAGGCTAGGGGAAGATAACCCATCCTCATATGGATTTGTGACAAAAAAACGAAACTGCAACTCAACAACAATTTTGATGGTGGGTGGCGCTGGAACAAGATTCTATCAAATCTCCTCGATGAATGGGACTAGCACGTCTTCGAACTCTAAAGTTGGAGACATATTCACTGGGTAAGCTTGCAGAGCTCATATGGCAAGAAGAGATTGATGTTGAATATTTTATAGATTCATCAACCATGTCATGTTTTAAGGTTCGCTTAAAGAGATGTCGGACCTGGATCCCAACGTGCAAAGAAATCTATAGTCAGTTGTGACTACAATTAGCATGGCCTTAATTGATTGGAGGTTTAAACAGTTGTGAGATGATTATATTTTCTTGATACACATTGTGGTCATAGTGCCATTCATTTGATCATTGCTTTTGAGATTGCAAACCTTTGAACCTTTTGTAATTGCAATGGAACTTGCTACTATAACAAAGTTCTACATACTATATTGTTGTTCATTGGTAGTGACCTTATGTTTCTTAAGTGCTAGCCAACATCATGACTAAGTCTTCCCATTGGTTCTGGAAATGCAAGAGAAATTCAAAACACCAACTTGCCTACCAAAAATTTGTGTTTTGAATTGATCATAATCCAATTGCACCACCTACAAGTTTGCTGGTCCACAAATGCATGTGGAACAAATTGGAGAGACAACTCAGCTGCAACAGAACACAATATTTGCTACAGAGCTTCCACATTGCTGATGAGACATTGGCAGCAAACATTCTAGCAATCAAGTTGTATACCAAAATAAGTCATTTGAAAGAGCTAGAAGGTGTTATGGCTGGAATGATGGGTAACATCCAAAAGACTATACAAGTCCCCACGTCTTTGACTCTCTATTGGCATATTCAGCCTGCAAACAACAATCACATCAATTTCATTCAGATATCCATGGCAACATTGGAGTGATTCACCTTGCTTTTTCTCTCTGACATGTTAACCAAGTCTGATTATTCACGTCAACTGAGATGGTCTACTCTTCTCTACACATGAGAGTTTCAAAACAAGCATTCTATATGCCATTCTAGAAGCACAGGGTACTGCTATTGTGCTAGTTGATGAATGTTTGCCTACTACATTCATGTAAAGATAGGTGCAGCAGTGAACTCACACAGGTAAAATACGGCAAATGGAAAAAAGAAGGAAAGAAATACCTCCGTTTATCAATTTCGGTATAGTCAATATCTGCAATGATTGTTGTCTCCTCATGCTCAGTTGTTGCAAGAATCTCCCCAAACTGGTTCTCAAGACAAGATTAAGATGACTGCTCGATACGAATGGATAAAAGCAAGGACAATCACATGCCTTAAATAGATGGGCATTCCAAAGAAGCAGAGATGTGAGTGCATCAGGATTCTGATGGAAAAATTCAATTAGTTCTGATCATGCCTAAGGAGTTTGTTCTCTGCAGGGCCACTGCCAATGAACTGCAAGGTGAAAACAAAGGAGGACTGGGATGGGCAATCTAGTCACATTGCTGTTTCTTCAGATGACTTCAGTCATGTGTTTACACAGTGAATAAGGGAGAAGGAGTACATACAGGTCCAACAACAGTAGAATGTCCCCAAGCAATATAGCCTGCACTTGTATCCCGTGCTGGTGAACAAGTTGCTACATAGATCTGCCACAGAGGTCCATCACCTTCTATTAGAAGTTCAATTGACATAGTCTGACCTTGATGCATTGAGTGTTTTCACAACAGTGACCAATGGAGACCCCTGTATAAAGAAGTTGCAGCAACCATGGGACCAAATCAAACTCTTGTCACAGGTCAAAATCACAAGAACCTTGGGATGTCAAGCAAATGTTTCTCTGCAGCAATGCAGGTCATACCTGATTATCAACAGCTCTGATGCCTCATTGCCAACAGTAATCACAGTGCACAGACCCAGTACCCACATACAAGAAAAAGATTAGCCACAACTTCAAACACTCAACTTGCACAGAACTGAATATTGAAGAACAGAAATCTGTTTCCCTCTTGTTTGTAGTGAATGAACTTGATCAAAACTTTCATACTGAGTAGCAATGGGAGCAAAGAGGAGCATGAGACTTTAGACAGAGCACCTGGCCTTTTGCAAGAGTTCCCAATGGGGAGGACCAGTTGTCATGTTGAAAGCCCCTGGGTAGCATATTATGTGTACCCCTGATCATCCACAATATTGATCAACATATACAGAACTCAATGGAAAAACTTTGTGTTGTTTACTCATTCACCCAGCATCAGATCACTGCAATCAAGTGAGTTGCAAAAGGGCCACTTGAAAGGTGATGTGCACGAATTGATTACCACGCGCAGCATAAAGCATGGCCAGCTCCGGGAACTGGATGTCATAGCAGATTCCTACTCCTATACGCCCCACATCTGCACTCACCAACCACAGATTTCAGTCAAAGGGTCTGAAAGTCACAGAAACTCCAGACCATAGAAACGTCATGCCACCCATTTCAATTGATACAGCTCATGGCGGCATTGGGCAAAGTGGAAAACAAGTCATATTCAGTGTCCCAGACAGTACTATGTCAAGTGGTCTAGACCTGTATCCACAATGGTGAGACTGTTGCCAGGAGTAAGAGTGTCTGACTCTTTGAACGTGATCTTCCCTGGAATGTCAATGTCAAACAGATGCACCTGAACAGGATATAATCAGTCTCCAAGGGTCAGACAGACATATCCTTCTCTAGATGAACAGTAAAATCAAGAGGCCCTTCCTTGTACCACATGAATGGGAAATCTTTATTAAAAAAAACTCTTGACAGGAGGCACAAACCTTGCGGTGCTTTGCCTTTAGGTGTCCATCTTTGTCAAAAACACAGCATGTATTGTATAAGTGGTCATTGCTGCGCTC
>Ga0209611_10010815_pt1 | contig 13339 bp, 7 predicted proteins | sample S1TSphgellanicum_3_FD_187693 | JGI IMG/M metagenome (GOLD analysis project Ga0209611, IMG submission 187693) | Host-associated microbial communities from peat moss isolated from Minnesota, USA - S1T2_Fc - Sphagnum magellanicum MG (SPAdes) (version 2) | ecosystem: Host-associated > Plants > Peat... | reverse complement strand
AACCCCCCCCCCCCCCCCCAATTACATGTTTTTACATAGACACCTACAATCAAATAAATGTAATTGTTTCACAACATAAAATAAATTTATATCATTTTACACTTACACAAGTACATGTCCCATGTTCAACATTTACACCTACACGAATCATAAATAAATTTCATTATATGGCATTTACACTTACACATAATTTAAGTCCTAAACCATACACATGCACAAAATTAATTACAACCTAAACCCCCAAAAAAATATTTAGACTTAATGTTGGAAATTACCCCTATGAAATCAAGTGGATTTACAATATATAAAAAAATTGAACAATAGCATTGTCCCCTCTTGCCATTAATTGAACCAATTATAACCATTAGGATTAATTACATAAGCATGGGAAGGTTATAGCCTTTCACCCCAAGGATCATGATTTGTAGTATTCACAAGTGTGGGAATGATCAATCCATGGGTTGCACACCCCATTGGATTGATGAGCAAGCCACAAACTTTCCCACATTCCTTACCCTATGACTACTTATGAACATCATTCCAACAACAAGAATGAAACACAAACATGACCCCAAACAACACAAGTGGAAATGAATAATGCATGCAATACAAACTTTCCACTTTTGCAAGTTTTAGGAAACATACAACATTCACAAAAATGGAAATGAAAAATGTTGGTAGCACAACACTCCATGATGTTAGTGGTGTGACACTAACATCATGTAATACCACTTTTGGGTTACAAGTATTAGTGTTTACTAGCATAAACACCAAGTTGCTAAAAATTTGATGAAAATTAATTTCTTGTAAGTCACCTTCCACACACCATAAAAACACTATAGAATTTTGTTTTTCTGAATGTGCAAAAAAATTCATGTATGTAAGCCTCCTTTCCAAAAACCTGATGGTGCAAACAACATCTAATTCTCACCTCATAAGTAGGAAATATGAATTTCTAAAAAAAAATCCCCAAAAAATGTTTATATTCCCTCACATCACTTCACATCATGTTGTGAAATGACACAACTTAACATGACATGTTAGATTATGGGCACCAAAATGTTTGAAGTCCCCTTTTTTTTCTTTTAAAAGAATTTCATGCTTGGTCAATAAACCACTATTGGACTACCAATCAAATGAAAAAGGGAATGGATGAAAAAATTACAATTCAAATTATGAATGAAAAGTCACTTAGATGGATGAAAAATTCTAGATTTTTTTTTTTTGAAAAATTGAAAATAATGTGTTAATTCAAACCTAAATATTTGACAAATGTTAGGTTTGATTGAGCCGGAACCTAACCTCCTCCAAAAGTTAAGGCTTGAAAAACCAATTTAAAAACTTTTTAATTAAAAATTCAGTTTGGGGTAGGTTTAGATTGGATCCCCTTTTCTAAGGCTCTCATCTTCATGCTCCTCATGCTATTTGGGGTTTAACTTGCATCCTAAACCAAAGAGGTTTAAGCAAACTTAAGCTTGGCCGACCATGGCATTACCAAGCCCATGCTCACAACAAGATGAAGTCCTAAACCATCTTTATCTCTCTATTTTGCACACAAAGAGAAATATGGAAGGACCTTTTTTGACAATGAAAACGGTAGGGCCCTCCTACTCCTTCATTTGTCCTCTTTTGACCTTATTCACACCTGGAGTTCAAATCCCGAAGGAATGTGACAAACTAACAATAAAAAATCACCAACTTCATTGGGTGAATTTTAGTTCAAAAAACACCTCACCCCCCTCCCCCCCAAACTACAAATCCTTTTAGCTACAAATTTCTCAAATGCTCACACCAAAATGGAACAAACAACAAATCCATGGTGGTAGTAGCTACACAAAAAATTCCGTGCAAACCATGAACAACCTTAGTGTTCAAAAAGACAACAACAAATCAAATTGTGGCACTATTCAACTAGATCCAATTTCTTGAACTCAAAATACAATTTATATGCACACATAGGAATCCAAGCATAAGCAAAACCCTTGTGAACACAAACTTTTATAAAAATTTGGAAAACAAATGCAACACGTCACAATAGAATGGTGTGATCTCAAATCGAAAAAAATTGGATTGAATCACTCCGCTCAAGGATTTATATTTCACCCAAAAATTCAAATAAATTCATGTTCACACTACAATTAGTTTAAGTTAAGTTACCCTAGTTTACCTTTTGTAACTAGGATGCAATTGCCTAAAACCCAATAATTTTTTTGATAGTTACCAAGATGAATACTAATTTATATACCAAGGTTCTAGCCTAATTCCCACCCCAACATTTGTTTGAACCCTTTAACACTTGGCCATTTTTAAAGACTTTCCAAGATTACGATTGGTCAAATTGAAAATCTTGTAAATGTTTTCATTAATTCATCAAATGGATAAATTAGCCTATCATATACAATGTTTTGTTTTTCAATTTTGTGATTGTTTGCTCAAGTGGTGATAGTCCATAGGCATATTTAGCCAAATTTGGCAATATTCAAACTATGAAGGGGCAAAATCTTAAGCATCCTTTTATCTTGTAGGTAATTATGGCAAAGTTGGTTTTTTTGGGAGGTTTTTTTGGTGAATTTTTCACAAAAAAAAGGGGGAATTGGCCCCAAGTTACTAACAAATGCTAGCACATTGAGGTTAGGCTATTAATAAATGCTGGAACATTGGCCGTGGGGCCCCAAATTGGATGGTAATCCTTTTTTGAGAGCCTTGGGGCCAATACAAGGCCATTAAGTTCAGCATTTATTGGTAACTTCGGGCAGATTGAAAAGTTTTTTTTTCTCTTTCAGCCTTGACTCCTAGTGTAAAGCCCTTGCCAAGGCTGATTTCAACTTTTGCACCAATTAGGAATGCTAGATTTGGGTTGAACATCGGCCCTAACTCCTAGTGTAAAAGCGGGCCTTAGGGTCTCTTGATAAAACCTTGATGAGTGATGAGCACAATGAAAATTGTATGCAACTCTTCATATGTACATTTTATACCTACTTGGGAAAAAAAAAAAGGTGGATTGCAAAGGAGGAGTACAACTTCAAACCCAAAGTAGGTGTAGTTCATAAACACTATGACCTCCTAAGGACCCTTAGGTTTTTATGGTGAGCATTGCCCCTCGACACCAATGGTTTTTTAGGTGCTCCTCTTTAATGGCCAATAGATCTCCACAATGTGCATTTTTAGTGTAAATCTGATTTTCTTGACATCACATATAGTTGTAGTATTTGCAAGGGTGGAAAATTTGTTTCCTTTGTGGAGAAATATTAATTTCTATTATAGTATTAACAATTCTCTTTTTCATAAAGAGAAAAAACTTTAAAAAGCCACCAGAATTATAGATTTTAGATTGATGAACATTTGTATGAAGTTCCCTAAATTTGCTCTTTCATTTCTTTCTTTTTCTTTTACTTGTGTGTTTGAGTGTTAAAATATATGTCATATTGTTTGTATGTTTCACCAAGCCCTTTGGTTCCAAAACATATGAATTCTAGAAATTTTCACAATCTAGTGTGCTTCTTTCAATGCCAATCTTTGGCATTGTAGGTTAATAATGATATAATTTTATTTTGATTTTTTGAAGCACAACACTAGACCCAACTAACCCATTGGCACCCAAGTGAAGCTCATTGGTAGAGGGGTGGCAAGAATTTCAGTTGCACATCATTGGGTTTGAAAACCCGAGACTTTTTTTGAGGTCTTAGGGTCCCAGAATGTGCTATGTATGGAATACAAAAAGAGCCACACATGACTTGATTCTAGGACTAGCCCAAAATGGTCAACCCTAGGGCAAGATGCTAAACACTATTTTAATTCTAAACCAAGATGCTCAAAATGATGTCAACTCTAAGCCAACATGCTAAATTTTTTTTAACCCTAGGCCAAAATGCTCAAGTCAAAACATGCTTTGGCTTGGGTTTAAACTTTATGGTTCAGGGTCTAACACTAGGCCAAAACACATCGATTTTTATGTCATGTTTTTGTTTCAATGGCCTAGGGTGAAATCACATTAAGCCCAAGGACATTTGGCTTACAATGTTTGTAAGACATTTATTGTAAAATCTTCATAAGATTTTGGGCCTATTGTCTAGGATTTTTAGCTTAGGATGCTCGTAACACTTTTGGCTTAAGGTGTTCATGGGACTTTTGGCTAAGTGTCTTTACAAGACATTTGGCTTAGCATGCTCATTGGCCTTTTGATTAATGTTTTTACAAGACATTTTAACTTAAGGTATTTGTGGGACCTTTTCAATGGCCTAGGATACTTGGCTCAAGGCACTTGTGTCGCAACCCTAGCCTTGGGCTCATGACCAAAGCAAGGGCTTGCAAGAATGTGGGCCAAGAGGGAAGCCTGGGAGTCACATTTCATGCTCCCGAGAGTGTAGGACAATGTGAGGGAATGGACTTTCACACTCCCAAGTGAACTCCCACTTTGGGAGTTGGAGTCCCGATGGATTTTTGAATTTTCAAAGAACAATTTTAGGGGTCAAAATCTATTAGATTGAAGAGTTATTTATATCATGGGAAAGCTCTTAGAACGTAAATATCTAAAATGAGCTCATAGGACCCATTTGGACACTTAAAACATAAGTTATGCCCAAAAGAAAGGCCGGGAGTCAAAATTTATAATTTGACTCTTGATCACTAAAAGTCAGGAATCACCTCGATTTCCTTGTGTGAAGGCAGCGTGCCACATACTGTTGAAAAGCTCTCGACGAGGGCTACAACTTTGCTTAAGATCTCATCTCAATCAGAGGTCTACATGCAAAGTTATGGGCCCCCAAAGTTACGGAAGTTCCAATTGTGGGAATTTCAGGACTCCCACTTGGGACAAAATGACATTTGGGTGCTGGTCCCGTGGCCAGGCATAGAACGTACTATAAGGAGGAAGGTGATGGTTTCCCCCAAGTCCGGGCCGTGAGGTGTCTTATGAATCCGTGTTGGCCCGTGATTCGTCCATGCACCAAAGTGTTCCAACTACGCACTAACCAACTTGTTGTTTGGTTTGTGCAAATCCATGTGAGTAATTGAATTGCTTGTCAATCTTTCTAGTTCCATTCTGGAGCTCCAGCACGGCCCTCTACCCCCGAAGTGCTTCGAGCCAGGGAGCACACCCCAACTCCTTCTCCTTCTGTTGTCTTCACCTTCGAATTCACAGTTGAATCCCTCGAGGAGAGTGGGGGTGTGTCAATTTGGATATATCTTTTGCTAATGGCTTAGGGTGTTTGTGTGAACTTTTCAGTAATGTCATTTCGACATTTGGGTTAGGGATTAAGAATTTTGGCTTCAAGCCTAAGACATTTGGCTTAGAGCTTGTGACTTTAAACATAAAAGCCTAGGACATTCGACTTAGGACCTAAGACTTTTGATTCAAGACTTAAAACTTCTCATTTAAAAGCATAAAACATTTGGCTTAAGATCCTATTGTATCCAAAAATACCTATACAACCTCAAAAGAAAATTAGATCTTTTACAGTAAATAGTGATATTGATTGACCCTAGGGTTTAGGTTTAATCAATATCACTACTAGGCCTAAGTCAAATGTAAGGTATTTGTGGGACCTTTTCAATGGCCTACGATAGTTGGTTCAAGTTGTTTGGATATATTTTTCACGAATGGCCTAGGATAGTTGGTTTATGGTGTTTGTATGACATTATTGTCACCATTGTACAATGACCTTGTTTGCAAAACAAGGATAGATAAGTGATTTCATTAATTGTAAATCATAGAGTTAAAGTCTATGAATTCAAGGATTCAACATTTTTTTAAAATTTATATTGTTTGTTATACAAATAATGGTATGAGATGAAAATGCAAGTCCGTGTTAGGATCAAGTTGCAGTTGTCTACAACTGAACAAGAATGCTCTAGTTATGGAGGACATTAGGGAACCATCAACCTCCACATTTTGTTGGATTGCTTGACAATGTTTTATGTTTGACTACTCACATTGCCCCAACAACATCTTCAACTTCAAAGGCTTTGGAAATGGTTTTTTAAGAGCTAAAACAAGGGCTTTGGAAAAAAGACTTTGGAATGTTAAGGTAAAAGTTAATGACAACACGTGTCCTCATATCCTAGGGCTTCATGTCTTGGGGTTTCATGTCCTTTTCCTTCATGTCAAGTAAAACATGTCTTCATATCCTTAGGCACTCTTGTCTTAGGCCCTTAGGACAAGGAAATTTTACAAGGCTATGTGTAAATGTCATTAAGCTCACAAGTCCTAAGCTCTCAATCTTTTTAGTGATAAGCCCTAACGTCTTTGGATTGTACAAGCATCAAGTTCTAGGCTTTGAAACCCTTATGTTGTAGGCCATCAAACTTTAAGGTCTTAATCCTTTTTAAAAAATATTGTCCTAAGATGTCGAGTCTTGGGGTATGCAAGGTGTTATCCCTCGGTCTAGGTCTTTGCTTTGGTGGAAAATTTGTATATCTTGAGGTTCAACCCCAAGACACATGCATTAATCTAAGACAAATGAGACCAATATGGTTTTTTTTGTATTTCATATCTGTGCAAAATTAGGCTTCACCCTTGGGCCATGGTGTGTATCAATACAACTTTAACATTACTATTATTATCATTCAAGAATATTTTATATGAACATCTTGTTACAAAATCTTTTAATTCTCAAATATCTTCATGAGCAAACGCCTTTTTAGGTTATTGATAATTTCATAATTGAAGATCAATCTAACCATAACCTATGATTTACTTGGTCAAAGCTTGTCACATATTAGATTCTTTGAAGTCCAATTTTTCAATGGGTTGGTCCAATAAAACCCATTAATTTTTTAATTGGACCAACCCATTATATATCATTTAAATTTAAAAAATAGTTGAATTTTAAATAATCCAACATTAAAATTTTATCACCTATATCATCCATTATAAACTCAAATTTTTTGGGTGTAACAACACCTTTTCAATCCCTTATGTTTTTGTTGAAAAGACTTCATATGCTTAAATCTTTAAATTGCCATCTAGGCTTTTTTTTTTCATTTTATGTAGGTAAGGTGCATAGATTCAATGTGTGCATAATGGAATGCCCATGTGGTTTTTTTCTTCTAAGGAAGGTGGATCTAGTTGGTTACACATAGAATATTTGTGTCTAGATGTGACTACGCTAATTAGAATATGTTTATAACTTGCCAATGAGAACTTGCAAAGCGGTGTATGTTCATATGACTATATTTTCTTTCAAGCTTTGAGTTTATGAGACTATGTAAGATTTTGCACATTGTGGCACAATGGCAACAAATACTTCAACATGGGAAGTTTTTTGTGACAATTAAAATTTGTGAAGAAGAATCATTTTTGGAACTACCAACACATGTTCCAAAACTCCAAGAACTATACAAGCTTCAAAAAATTTGAATGGGATTTTGTAAAATTTAGGGACAAGTGGCACAAATAAAATATTTCAATAGCAAAAATTTTAGTATAAATAATATTTTTCCTCAAATCATTTGTTGTAGTTATTACCCAACCCCATCCATGCAACACAAAATTAATTATAATATCCATGCATCAATGCTTATGATTGTTGACACAAAACTCTTTTATGTATGGCGCATGTTTGATCCTACATATTTGATTAAAAACCTCTTGTGCCATAAATAAAACTAGCAAAACACCAATTCCAAATGCATATGTACAAACATAATGTACCCATAACATTTTTTTGCTACTTGTACAACAACAAGGTGAACATGTTAGAGTCACTAACAAGTTGTTAACCCATAAAATTCGAATTGCCATTAATTTTCTAGTATTCAAAATTTTGTAATGTGTTATATACTACAAACACGAAACATATGTATGAAAGGTATTTTAAAATAAGTTAATTATTTACAAAATTCCCAAGGGAACATAAGATGAAAAATATGTTTATGACATGAAGTTGTGATTCAATTCCTTTTGCAACACTTGAAGTTGCAACACCCATGATCAAATTTAGTAGCTACATAGTGAGAATGAATGAGGTGATGCCCATCCATTTGAAGAAACTTAATTGGATGTAGAATGTTTTATGCACTTGAAAAAGGTCTTTGCTACAAATTGTCTTTTAGTTTCACACTGAACAATTTGTGAATCATTAGATGCAATATTGAATAAACATTAGGTATAACATTAGTATAATCTTGAGTTCTATAGTCTAACATACATAGTTTAGCATACACATCCCTATTGGGAAATAATTAATACATTACCCTAATACCTACATATCAAACAAATCTCAAACAAGATATTCGTGTCTTCTTTATATCAAGAACTTTCCAAACTATGGTATATTGTGACATGAAAATATGGTTAGATAGATTTCAAATCACTTTAGTAGTTAGAATGAAGTAATAAAAATGATTCCAATAACTTTCCTATAAAACTTTATATCAAACAACTAATAACAATAAAAATGTCTATGTAGGCATTTATAGGTTAATCAAATACTTGCAGATAACATTTTGCATTCAAGTCCATGAATGTGCATCTCCACACATTCTAAAGAAAAACCAAGTGGACAATTAATTGTCTATTTGCATGACCTTGGAGACTTTTGCCAAGTTGTGGAAATTAACCACAAAAAAAATTTCCTATCTAATTTGGCATAAATGTATTTGGTCCCCCAAAAACTTCAATCATTTTGAATAGCCCTTTTTCATGGACATGTAACAATACAAATGTTTCGTGAGATAGTTAAAAATCATTCCTTCTTTCAACATTTGTTTCCAACACCCCACCAAAACCTTTTTCAAATACAAAATTCATGAATTTTTCTTTTGTCAAAGTATTATGCCTTCCAATGTATTTGTGTCATCCCTCTTCAACTAGGATGAAAAGCCAATTGATGAAAAGTCACAAATAGGAGTTATAAAGATTAAGGTTAATAATTAATGTGATCATTTCCATATTATTTGCTTGCATTATTGATTGGACTAATTAAATTTTTTGATCATTTTAATATCATTTTAACATTAAGATTACATTACTATGAGGAGGATAATTCAATAATACAAGGCCAATTTTAAAATCTTCATTGTTCACAAGTAAAGGATTATAATCAAAAGGTAAATCCAACATTGCTATTAGAAAATATTGAAATGTTCACAATTAAACCACAACTAATCTTGCCAAGAATACCAATTTGCAATGACTCTCATCAACAAGAACTTTGAAAACTAGAGTTATGACTATAGGAGCTTAAGGCAAATGGTAGTCACAAAATTGACAACATTTCTTGAATGTCCAAGCTATCACCCTACTAGAAAAAAAGGTTGCAATTCAACCTTGTTAGATAACACCTATGTCAACTCCAAATGCATATGTGACCATTCATCATTCTCACAAAACAAGAAACACGATTAACTTCTATGAACATTTGTAAAGCAACAACCTTGGAAGAAGAATCCAAAGCCTATTAATTTAGTACAAGCAACAAACACATATTGACAACCAATCATACATGTAATTTCAACGAGGTGACATTTGGGGATAAACACATACAATATTGTAGTCACAAATGCAACAATTTCAATACTCATAAAGCTTTATCTTAGGATGCCTATATATGCATGTGCACACATAAATATTTTCCAACCAATAGACAAGTTGTAAGTTATGACATAACTAATCATAAATTAGGACAATGATTAGTGTTTGACACAAAATGATAGAAACATATTGTGGTGAACCAAATTTGAGATGATGGGCTTGAGATTTACAATAAACTAAAACTTCATTTATCAAATGTAGAAATTTGTAGCTTTTGCAACAATGGCACCATCTATAATCCAAATAACTTACATGCATCAACAAGCCACTAAACAATAATGACACATCCCAATTTTCAAAGCAAGAGAAAAAGATTAGGCTCCAATATATATCTATATTATAAGCATCATCAAAACCCAAAATATAAACAATAAATCCAAATTTGTTGCAAGCAAGAAAAATGACCTTGACGTATAATTCTTTTATGGGAATTCAATGAAAACATATAATGTTCTAGAGGCACAAGAATCAAAATAATTATGCATACTTCAACAACAATACATGTCACTGCCTTGGGCCTATTGAAGTAAATCTAGCACCCTTGAAAATGTGAATTCAAAATGAAATAACTCGATGGGGAGTTTAACCCCAATCCCAAAAGGATGTTGCTAATTGCAACTAAAATTCTACTTGCACACCAACCCATTAGACATCACACTAAACCTTAAAATCAAATGTAAATGTTGCATTTAAAGTTTGAATTTTGTAAACAAAATGGGCAACATTAAAAACCAATAAAATGTGATACACATTATTAAGAGCAAAGTGCATAACAAACACATAATGAAAACCCAACACTTTAATTAATGTGAACATTGTGATACAATATTAGTGTGGAACCAAACCAATTAGATTCCCACTAACAATAATTATATTGCATCAAATCAAAAACCTTACCAAAACCTAGTCACACATCCCATAACAAGTCCAATTGTCACTACATTACAAATTGTTATGTAGAAGGGAAATGATTATAGTGAACAAAAGGTTTGCCCATACATCTTGACAACAAGGTCAATGTGAGTGGTTAATTTATTTCGAAGCTTGTTTTTTATGAAAACAAGGTTGGAGAATTTCTACTCATCCTTCACACTACCATGAACCATAACCATGCATATGTTCACAAGCTTAAACCAATTGGAAAGATGATGGTTGAGAATGACATTTGATCCAAGCCTCTCCCACAATTTTGTGGTTGGGTTTGATTCATGGGAGGCGCAATAGCAATTTGATGAAGGTTATGCATTATCATTTTCAATAAGGATGATTGCTAAGTGAAAAGTATAGGGTTCAATAAATGGCCCCAAAAATGCTCTAGAAGTACCCATGGCCTTTTGGTGCCCAAATTGTGCTTGAATAATGGCTAGATGCCTTAGGAATGTGGTTTCAACCTCTACTAAATCCAACCAATATTGGGGCTAGATTATCCAAGTGGTAATGAACAGTTTTTGAAATTGGAAAATGTTTTTCAATTCAACTATTAAACCTATTGCCTCATCATAACATTGTTTCTTCATAGAATTAATGGCATGAACACAAGCCTCCTTGTTTATTAGACTCATAATCCCAATGCAAATTTATTTGCATTTCAAATTTATTGCTCCAAAGATTAAGGGGTAGTTACTCTTTGTACATTTTATGGAATGTATGTGAAATTAAGGGGTTTTTTGGGTATGTTGTGAAGTTTAATAGCATTTTAAAAGAATTTTTGAATAAAAAATATTATAGTTATATTTTTATAATAAAAATCTAATCACCCTATTTACATTTATTAGATAATAAAATTTACATCTTTTCCATTTTGTTGCACCTTATAATATTTTGCATGCCATTTGGAATGGAAGTAACTTCCCATGTTCCACAAACTAGAAAATTAATTGTGAATCAAAATGTGATCTTTTAGTGAAAAGTTCATAAATGAAAATATCAACCTTCAGCGTAGATGAAATAGAAGAAGTTGATCAATGAATATCAAACAAATGTTGCAATTCTCGTTAGTAGTTAAGGACATTCGTTAGTAATGGGAGTTGAACATTTTTATAGAGGCTTGACTAGGAGCTAGAAGTGATAGCACAATGCAATTATGCATGCATTTGAATGTCATGGTGTAACAAGACAAAACTTTGATGACATCAAGCTTGCACTACTTGACATAATCTTGGAACATGCAAAAGGGTTAGACCAATCCTAAACATGGGGTAGTGTTACTTATTGAAAACTCACCACACAAGGAAGATTTCAAAAACTTACAAATTTGCAAAATGTAACACCAAGGTCAATATGACTCAAAGGATTTAAAAATCTATTAGTTCAAAATGGGTTTTAAAAATCAATTATGTATATGGGGAAATAGATAGGTATAAAGAAAGACTAGTGGCTAAAGGGTTTTCTTGAACTCATGGCATTGATTTCAATGAAACATTTGTGCTTGTGATGAAATTTGTTTCTATTCATACACTCTTGTCACTTGGAGTAGCACTTGACTTTGAAATACACCAAATGGGCATCAAATATGCCTTTTTGAATGGGGATTTGGACAAAAACATTTACATGACACAACTTGATGGCTTTGAAGTTGTTGACCATAAAAATTTCGTTCTCAAATTAAAAAAAATCCATTTATACAAACTTAAGCAAGCATAATGGGTTTGGAATGTGACTTAGATTGATGGTTTCCTCATTTGAAGGCGTGGTTTCCACAAATGTGAATTAAATGATAACATTTATGTTTTGAAGAAAAAAAAGGTGCACATACATATTCTTGACCTTATGCACTAATGACTTACTCAACATTAGCAAGGATTTGTGGGGAGTAAATAAAGTGAATGATCTTTTGTCATGTGAATTTGTGGTGAAAGACCTCAAAGAAGTAGAATATTGTTTGGGCATTGAAATAAAGATGGTGGACTGATTGGTGAAGAACATATGATTGGGGCAACCAAAATACATTCATGAAATGCTACTTTAATTTGGTATGAACAATTGCAAATTAGTTTACACATGATTTGATACACGAATGTCAAGTTTTTTACAAATATAAAAAACCATGACATAAGAGGAACAAAAATGATGGATACATTCTTTTTGAAAAGCTATTGGTAGATTCATGTAGATGACAATTATTACGAGATTAGATTTGGCCATGATGGTTAAAAGAGCAGTAAACTAGTTTGTGCATGGTAAGTTGTTAAGAAAAACCTATGTTATTTCTAGTGTTGTGTAAGTATATATATACCCTTACTTGCACACACACACACACACATAATATTTTTGTGCAAGTAAGGGTATATTAAAATTTTAAAAAAATCATCATGCTAAGGTTTGGTTATACAAAAATTAATTGGTAAATGAATAGGGTCTAGGTATTGACCCTTTATCATATACCCTTTTTGGGGTAAAAATGGGTATGTGTTTATTTATTTAAAAGTAAAGAAAATTTTCCACATTTTGGATTTAAAACAAAATTCTTACATCAAATATAATATGAAAATGAAAAAATCAAAGTATTTCATTCATCCTTGATTAGGATAAACATGCCTATGATTGAACACTTAATGTATCAAAAGAAAATGGTGTTATGGTTGATAGTCAATTGAAGATAGATTTTTGAAATAATTTGTAATTAATTTTGGGGGTGCTCTAATAGGCTTTTGAATAATCTAATTTTGTTAAGTAACGGGTAAATTTTGGGTTCCAAAATAGGGTGTTCTTCCATTTGAAATACATCCTTACCACATGTACCTACCATTCCTACCATGTGCACTTTGACCAAATGTTAATAACCCTCAATTTTATCCCCTATGGTTT
>Ga0209611_10010812_pt1 | contig 13340 bp, 10 predicted proteins | sample S1TSphgellanicum_3_FD_187693 | JGI IMG/M metagenome (GOLD analysis project Ga0209611, IMG submission 187693) | Host-associated microbial communities from peat moss isolated from Minnesota, USA - S1T2_Fc - Sphagnum magellanicum MG (SPAdes) (version 2) | ecosystem: Host-associated > Plants > Peat... | reverse complement strand
GTTCTGCCATAGAAAACAACACTGGAATTGCCGCCATAGCAGACAATTCCAATTACGCCTGTGGGGACTTAGTCTGTCTGTGTGCAGAACGCCCTGTCACAGACAGACTAAGCGAATTAATATATTAAATTTGTCCAACTTTTTCTCCCTTGATTACACATACTGGAAAACATTGTAAATAATTTGAGTTTCCCATAAAGTCATGGCACTTGCAAACCTCAAACTTTCACATGCGTAGGTGCTAGGCCTAGACTTGAAATTTTTGTTGGCTTTGCCTACCAAGGCAAGGATATTGTGTTTAGATTCATTATAGAGTATAGCAGCTTAAGGGATTTTGGCCTCCTAGGTAATAGGTCTATTTGTATATGAAGATTTTTTGAAAGATGATATTTTGGCTTGTGTTCAAACTTGAGATTAGTTATAGAGTAATAATATCTTGAAGGATTTTTGTTTCTTTTAGAGGATTTTTGAAGATTATAATTTTTGCATGGTGAAATATTTGAGTTTTCATAATTCTTCTTTTGCATTAAGATATTTTTTAATGTAAATGGCAAGGGCACAGTGTGACAGACCCCTTGTTATGATCAGTAAAGTTTTTAGCCTTTACAAAATGGATGCACTAGGTCATTGCTTGATGATGCACACAGCCTGCAACTGCACATGTCAGCAGAGAAAAGTGGGTCTACTGTTGTGCTTCCAATAAACACACAAAAATTGGTGAATTCTTTCATTTTTTTCAAAAATGGTGAATTTTCTCCCAAAAATGCACAAAATGACAAAATGTTCCAAATATGAAGACCAAAATATTTAGTTATCCGTCCATAGTTTTGGCTACATATGGAAAACCAAACTCAGCTATCGGGCAATTTTCTCACTTCTGGCAATTGAAACCCTGAAAAAATATTCAATTTCAATTTTGAAATTTTCTTTTTGAAAAAATTTGACCAGTGAAAAAAAAAGGGTTGATGCAAATAAAGATGCCTTGGTTATTCTCCACATGCCACAGATTTCTGCCTACTTGGGCATCAAGATTTCTTGGTGCTAAAAATAACTTTCTCCAAATCTCAAGGGTGGCCCATTTAAACATTAACAAGTCAACAATCTTTTTCATCGTTGTGCTACCATGGCTTGGATAACAAAGGGTTCATTGTTGTGCTAATGTGGCTTGGATAACAAAGGGTTCATCATTGTGCTAACGCGGCTTGGATAACAAAGGGTTCATTGTTGTGCTAACGCGGCTTGGATAACAAAGGGTTCATCATTGTGCTAACGCGGCTTGGATAATGAAGGGTTCATCGTTGTGCTAACTCAGCTTGGATAACAAAGGGCTCCGGAGGTCCTCTTTCAGTTTTGCCTGCTTTTTACAATGACATTGCAATGGGCACATGCACGAGTCATCTATTTCAAGGCGAGCCTTTACTAATGGTGAAGGTTCTTCCAAGGTAGGTGTTCGTTCTAGTGTACCTCCCCTCCCATTTTCTAACATGCTTCTTGTCATAGGGGGATAGGGGGGGTCAGGTACATGACTTTTTTGACACCAGAATAAAGCACGACTCGATGCCCTGCGTTTATCAACAGTCAAATAATGGTCATCGGTTTTCGATGGCCAAGAACTTTAAGATCTGATGGGCACAATTGCTGAATGGTACGGAAGGTTTGTCTGCCTGTGCAGAGGGCATTATGAGAAACATAATGGACTGAACCTGCCGATTCTGCATGGTTTCAGGCATTTCTATTTTTCCATAACGGCCACAGTTGCAGATTCTGCCTTCTCCTACGTACCTGGACTATGTTAAGACCTACTAGCTAAGATCTACATAAGCAGCACATTTAGTCCATTATGCCAGGCAGCCAGCACTAGGCACTAGGTGCCAGTTATGGCTTGCCCTACTGGGCTCGCTTTCAGCTCACTAGGAGCTATAACTGGCACCCAGTGCTGGCTCACTAGTACATAATGCCCTCGGTATGGATGGAAGAACCCTCCCCTCTGGGATCGGATCTTAGAGCATCTCCAACGGTGCTCAGTATGTGACTCCAGACAGTAAAATTTATTGCCAAAGGGTCAAAATGTGCCAGTGTAGAAATTGGTTTTTCCGCACCTAATTCGTCCACCTTGCCATGGCTGGTACAATGCGCAACAGAGTTGTGCAACTCCAAAAACGAGTGTACTAAATTGGACCTGACTGAGGCTCAGTATTTCTAATTGGTCAATCATAATGAATGGCCCAGGTGGTTTGCTATTAGTAGTCCCCCATGTACGTGCAGTTCCAGTTTCAGTTTTCTTGGTGGGGTTGCTGGAAAAAAACAGCTAAACATAAACATTTAATTTTTCTATCCAGAGTTCCATACTGAGCACCATTGGAGACGCTCTTGTTATCAAAAATAGGGATGGATACCTCCCTTTACATTAAAAAATGGAGAAGTGCTTTACAAAAGTTAATAGCTTGTTCCTCCCACTGGCCGGGTGTTTCGTTCTCCAAAATGCAGGGCCTCTGATTGTTCTTTTTTTCACATTATGCCCGGCAGCGATCAGGGGTTTCATATTCTTGTTGGGCAGGGTGAGTGCGAGTGGGTGGGGAGGGGGGGTGGGGGAGGGTTGTTACGGGGTGGGCCAACAATAGAAGGGAGAGGCCATTTTCTTTGTTGTTTTTTTGTTTGTGTAGGGTGGTGACACAACGAAGGGGAAGACCACATGTGCCACAAACACATGAAAAAACCCTATTTGATATTATAGTTTTTAAAAAAATTGAAATTATTTTGAAAATTTGGCCTGTAGATTTACAGTCAAATGTACCTCCATGGAGAGCTAACCGTCCACAAGTCCATTCTGGCAGGACAGGTAGATCAAGCACCCTTCTCTCCAGTATTAGCTCTGCATCTGTAGCCTGAAGCCATTATTCACAGCTCCACCACTATCAGTTTCTCTGATGCATTGAAAGCTTAAACCTAGTTGCCAAAAGATGGTCGCTAGAACATAGAGTTAGAGGCAAGCAAAAATTTGTCAAAGTAATATTTTGCCAGCATGTAGGGTCTCCTTTTCTCTCGCCCAGCGGCCATTGTTTCTTTGATCCTCACCATTGATGCTCCAGAATTTGCACTATCACAGGCCTTGGAAGCAACGACCTTCCATGCTGTACATAGACTACATTCATGCAATTTTGTTGCCAAGCTCTAAATCATACCTACAACTGATGTTCAGCTCGCAATAATTCTCAAAAGGTCTTGCCAAAAAAAAGAGAGAAATTTTATCGATATTTGCTGAAATTGTTGAGAATTAAACTCTCAACTCATCAAAAATTTCTTTATTATCCCAACCATTGGTTATTATTAGAAATAACAGCTCAAAGGTGTACATTGCATACTTTTTCCTCAACTGTTGAAATTTTTGAAAATTCATTTTGAAGCTAGAGAACCTTGTTTTATAGAATACATAAATATTTGGCAAAGAAGTACCCATAGCAATTGTTCAATATTTCTTGCAAGGAGTAATGGAAGTAAATTTCATAAATGCAATCTTAGGCCCAACTTTACACTAGGAGTCAGGGCCGATGTTCAACCCAAATCAAACATTCCTATTGGTGCAAAAGTTGAGTTTGGCCCCAAGGGCTTTACACTAGGATCAAGGCTGAAATAGAAAAAATATTTTCTATCTGCCCCAAGTTTCTAATAAGTGCTGAACTTTATAGCCTTGTATTGACCCCAAGGCTGAAAAAAAAGGATACCATCGAATTTGGAAAGCCAATTTGCAACCCTTGGGGCCCATGTTCCAGCATTTATTAATATCCTGACGTCAATGTTGTAGCATTTATTAGTAACTTGGGACCAACAACAAGCCAAAAGTGCTCAAAGTTGGCCCCAAGTTGTTTGGGCCCTGAACTCCTAGTGTAAATCTTGCATAAAGCCGTGAGCTGCCTCTGTGGCCAGAGACTTCCTTGGAGATTTTACTTGTGTGGCCATAAGTTGATGATACATTTTGTCACTGTGGCCATGTACATTCACACGACTTTTCCATGTATCGCCAATTGGTGCCAGAAAAGCTAACTTAATGTGACTGCTGTAGCCACTAAAAAAAATTGATCTCTGATTTTGAAGGTGAAGTTGGCAGGATTCTGACAGTAAAAAATAGCTTGGCTTTTATTTTGGGCTTGTTTGTAAATGACATTGTATGTGCAATTTTGACCATTCATTTCTTTTGAATTCAACATGTCCAAATGTTGAATTTCTTTTTTCACCAACCTCAAATGCCCACCTTCCATCTCCTATAATTTTTTTGGATCATTGAACTATGGTAGCTAACTCAAATGCTTCAAAAACACCAAGATTTGAAAGTTGGCAGAATCTCATAAAATTGCACCAAATTCAATGGTGGGGATTTTTCATTTCTCACCCACATTACACATTTTTAGCACCAGAAGATTCAGATTGAAGTCCCCTACAACTCTAGCAAGTCGGATTTTTTTTTAAGTCACAAAATTCCAGCTATTGGGAGCTTATATGGTTGCAACTCCCTCCTGTCACTTGGCACTGCCAGTTTGATCAAAGCAGGTCAAACAATTAAGGGTTAACTGTGGCCGCCCAAGAATATTTCTTTTCAAAAAGTTTTTGTAAAACACTGGTGACTAACTTTTGATCTTGATTGAGTCAAGAATGGGTTGGTGACAGTACGACGCCGTGAAATCTGAAGTATATCTTTGGTACCTGACTGCGTCACTGACTCAATAAATCTTCAATCTGGACTACGCCAGAAATGGACTGGGTCGCAATTGATTCCCAGCGAAGTGAGTTGGCTGCTGTGCCCACCAAAGCCTGCTTTTTTAACACATCCACAAATCATTTCTGTTGTATAGACGTGTGAGTCCCAGGGACGGCTCATTGCTCCCAAGCGTGTCAGTCGTAAGTCTATCGCATTGTCGGGGCACACTTGACTTTGTTTTATAAAAAAAACCGCCCTATTTTTCAAACATTTCAGAATCGGAGAAACACCGGTTCTCGATATTTCAAACCTTCAAGAACTGCCAGGTTTCTCCGAAGAACCAGTGGTTATTTCACGTTCTCAAATGTGTTTGTGGACAATGGGTTATGTATCAGAAAAGCTGGGTGTTTGGTGTCTTCTGAGAACCGCGATTAGGAGCCTTAAGAACCGCTTTGATATCCGGAAGTAGCTTGGTGCAGGTTCTGATACCCGCCCAATAATGATCTACATACACCTAGGTGTCCTTGGAGATTGCGTTTTTCTCTGCCCACACATCATCAGTAGACTTTCGCTCCAAATCGGTAGGTAGCGCGGCCAGCTTTCACGATTCCCTTTGTTTTCTGGCCTACAACCAAAGTTGAAATAGTCAGGTACATGCTTCTAAAGCTGGGAGCACCTACCCTCACGATACGAGGTACATTCACACATTTCAAACCCATGGTCCCATGCCGCACCCACGCAGTTCAAGGGCGTGGGACCAAGCATACATATCATATGTGTGTGTGGTATATACTTCCAAAATTTCCACGCTTTGTCTCAGTCATTGGATCCAACATTTTTGTACAGCAAGTCAATTTTGCAGTATATCTGGAGGTAACCTTATAAAGCATGTTTTTTAATCCAGGAGCAGGGAGGGCATTTTGTTTCCCCCTAGTTTTTTGCATCATTGCAGTAAAAGACCCATTTACCTTCACCAAATGTTTCTCAGTGCTCCTTAGAGTGCATGGTGCCTACATGTCGGCCAGAGTGAACTACCACTTACCTGGGAACATTTTCTTTTTTCTTTTTTTTTCAATGGGGCCTCTTAGTGGCTATATCCAATGTGGCAAATGTTAAATTTGAACTCCTAAGGCCATTGAATCCAGGATATTCTTTCCAATTGTTTTGTGTAGCCAAATTGGTGATTGTTCGTGCAAGAAGATTTAGCCAAATTTGGCTATAGACCAGGAATGAAAATTTAAAAATTTAGGTATCCTTTTATGTGTTGGCTACCTGCTGGAACCTATTGTAGAGATCTGGCGAATTTAAGACCATTTTTTTACAAAAGTCCTTCATATGTGTCAAAATCATATTTTTCAGGTTACAAAAATGAGAAATTTGAGAAACCAAAAAAAACAAAATAAAACCCAATGCCTCACCCCCCCCCAAAAAAAAACAACCACTGGCCTTGATATAGTCTTTAGAATGGGATAGTTATAATAATTAGAAGCAACAAAAGAAATTTTGGGGTTTCTACCATGGTTCCAGCATATGGTATGGTGCTGGGTTTACCCATGGCCACACATATCTACACCATATCTACCTCTGTACAACATACTTTTTTCCACTCCGAATTTATTTGTTACAACCGTCCATGGAGCTTCATTCCCTCAAGCTACCGGAATCATAGTCACCATTGTCAGCAAGTAAAGATTATTTCCCTGCAACATGATCTCTGCAATAAAGCTCCACAGGGACACTGGGTGAAATCAGCAGACAGGAAACGTGTAAAACAAGCATTGTCACAATAATGGAGCCTGGACAGAACCAGTAAAGCATGTTTACCGATCAACGTTAAATAGCAAACTTTATCCTCAATTTTGAGAAGGAAATAGACTTGTGTCCAAGATAAATTAGTGATGGGGCCTGGAATCGGCAAAGCGCTTACTCTGTCATCAGTCGTGGCACAATCCTTCTAGGAAGTTCTAGGAGAGGAGAAAACAAAGAAGAAAGATATGTGAGAATAAGAGTTCTTGAAGAGGCCAGAGGATAAGCAAAGGAGTAAGAGAAGAGTGGGGGCATTTCAGGGAGGCCATTAAGTGGAAAGGAATCAATATTCCGGAGAGCTAGCGGAAAAATCAGGTTGTGAGAATGTGTTTTGCGATGGAGACACTTTATAAGGTGTAAGCTTTTGAGAGGGCAAAGGACTTCTAGCAGGTTTTTGGAGAGCAAAAAGTGAAGAGGAAACATATAGAGGAGAGGAGTTAATGAATGGAATTTGACTAGTGGGAGGTATGGAAAATTCCTTCTCTCACTCCAAGGGAAAAGGTGTTGACGCTTCACAAGTGCCACCAAAAAAAAGAAAAGAATATGTTATGCCAATCCATGGTGTGATCAACACACCTTCGGGCTCTGGTGAAACTGCTCCTTCAATCTCTAGACAAGGCAACAATGTGGTGAATCCTCTTGCTTTTAAGATTGAACTCGTTTTGCACAAGTCTTTTTCTTGGGCTTTCCAGAGATACATGTTGAAATTTGACATTAGTTTATGAGGTTCCTTGTTGAATACCAATCATTTTGCTTCTTTCCATTGCATCATTTAAATTGATCGATATGAAATGAAGTGATATCAAAACAAACTCTTACATTTGGGACTCACTTTGCTATAACAAGTAGAATTGGTGAAAGGAAAATTTGTCAATTGGCATTGACTATGTTCACATATAGAATATATAAGGTTTGCAACTTTCAATGTAGATTGTGAGTAACTCTAAAATGGTCTAAGTCCAACAACATAATTATTAAAGAAATTTCTTGTGACTATGTCCCTGTTGCTTAGGAATTGGAGTCCTTGGTGGTTAGAATTTGTAGAAAACATAGCAAAATGAAAATCAACCATGTTAGATAGTTTTAATTAAAGAATCCAAAATTTGAAAATTCCAATTCTTATCATTAGTCCTTAAATTTATTGGCATATATGCCATCATAACATTATGTGATGACATTCAATTTTTAAATTGTATTTTGAAACTCACTTTGCATGTAAATCATCTTTTTTTGTGATTCTTTATTTTTTGAAAGGAAACTAACAAGGCCAAAAAATTGTGAATATGGTTGTAGAATCAAAAGTTAAATTTAAATGATGTTGCAAGATGAATATGTTATTGTTTAATTCATAGATTATTTTCTTGTTCTAGTTCACATTTTCAATTAACTATATCAAATATCATGATTGTACATTCGATGAATCTTGCATTTCTCTAACTTTATGTATAATAAAATAATTTTCAAGACTTATTTGATGAATCTTTTTGACATTTTTTTTTCTTTTCCTTCGTAGATATATCCAGTGCATGATTTAAATCCTGATTGCACTTCAAAAAATCCGAATTTGACCATAATTTTTTTCCATGGGATTGCTTATGGGATTAATGATGAATGGAAGGAAACATGGACAACACGATCCATTGATGGTAGAGAAAAATGCATATGCTGGCCACAAATGTGGATCCCAAAGGACTTGAATGACAATGTTAGAATTTTGTCATTGTCATATGATTCTAATGTTGTGGCAAGTGTCCATAATGATGTGATTCAAATTGGCAAGAACCTCGTTCAAAGCTTGGTTATAAATTCAAGGTGTGACTATCTCCCTATTTATGGACATCTTACTCCTTGCCATGTGTTTCAATTAAATATAATTGCTTACATTTTTGACATTTTTGAATAAATTGTTCAATGTGGGGCATTATTGTGGTACACACCAAAATTTGAACATTGTGGAACTTTCAAATTCATTGAGGAGAACATGAAATGGGGCTTTCATGTTAATTATCATGTTGAAGATAAATCATTAACAAAATATGTGTTCTTGCTATGAAGCCATGGGAAACCAATTTGGTTGTAGTGGCAATTTGTGATGGGAGTTTTTTAAAGTTTCATCTTTGGTAATCAAACTAAGTTCAATTACATATATATAATTTACAAAAATTGAATCCACTTTGTAGTTAGATTTAATTTTTAAAATCATATATTTTACTTCTGATTTCTTACATTCTAATATTTGAATATATTTTTCAATGTAACACAGAAAATATGATTTGTACATAATCACATGGAAGTATATGCGTACATGCTTGTGGGTAATAACTTATTAACCCAAATATGGTTGGAACATTTTACAAGTAGATTAATGAAAACAAATGAAAAATGGAAAAAAACCTACAAACAAATTTGCTTTGGACTTATGACTTAAATTGTTTTATTAAATTTTGACAGATTGCACCAAATACAATATATGATGTTGTGATTTTTTGAACACATGCACATTAACATTAAAAATGTTACTAATGCATTTTGGTGCATTTTGAAATATTTTGTAGTTATCAAATGCTTTGGGACAAACCGGTGGCAATTGTTGCTTATAGTTTTGGAGGCCTTGTATTTAAAAGCTTAGTGGTTGAAGCCGACAAATATGTGCGTCAAAGGCCAATGAATAATTTAGATTTTAAAGTACAAAAATATTGTGGAACTTTCTTGAACAATCTTAAAGGTGTGGTGTTTTATAGTGTACCACATGCTGGTGGTACCCAAGATCTATCAAAATATTTCAAATGGCAATGTCAACAAATCGCCAAGGATATAACCGAATTAGGTCTTTTGGAAAATATGAAATCTTTCAACCCAAAAATGGAACAACTTTCAGTGGATTTTAACAAAGTTATTTGCAAAGACCTCAACATCTATGCATTTAGTGAAGGATTAGCTATTGACAATATATGGGTAAGGTTTTCATTTAAACATATTGACTATCCAACTAAATTCCATGGTTGAACATTTTTTATGTTATAGAAACTTATGTTGGTTTGTTTAATAACTTTTGAAACTAGTAACATTAGTTGTGAAATTAGTCTTAAAATTTCCCTTTTTTGTTCAACTAAAATCATTTTTGCACATGTGCAGGGAATTTTAGTGCCAATGGCTTCAGCTACTCGATTGTCAGACAATAACAATTACAAAATTGAAGATGCTAATCACTTGACAATTTGCAAGCCACCAACAAAAGACCATCCAAGCTATTCCATATTATTGGAATGTTTGAAAACTTTTATGAAGGTAAATAACATTGATTTTACCTCTTGGGATTTTGTATGTTCATATAATTTTATTATAACATTATATCATATCACGTAAATTGCATGCCATATTTGTTAGGGTTATATTATCCATTATTTAAAATAACAAATAATTTGTTTATGAATTTTCACAGAAACAAAACACAAGACCTATGCCACCTTTGCCATGTTATGAGGTGGCGTTGGAAGATAAAGCAAACTTTATAAATTGTTTGTTCCAAAAGGAATCTATTATTGCATTAATTGGAATGGGTGGGATTGGGAAGACCACCTTGAGTAAAAAAATGTATCATTTGTTCCACAACCAATATGACAAATCTAGCTTCTTGGAGGATGTGAAATCAAAAGACATCAACAATGTCAAAAAACAACTTCTACATGATTTGTGTGATAAAGCATTATGCAAGGATGAAGACCTAAATAAAGAAGACCTTGATCAAATCAAACAATGCATGATATCAAAAAAAGTTTTGGTGGTTATGGATGATGTTGGTAAAATGGAGAACTTTGGAGCCTTGCTGCAACTTCTTATTAACAAGGATGTCACTAATGTAGATTGCAAGAGCAAAATACTTGTAAATTGTCGAAATTGGCAAATCTTGAAATATCATGTAAAGGAGTCCGCAAAAATGGACATGGCATTGTTGGAGGAAGATCAAGCAAGGGAACTCTTCATGTTCCATGCATTCAAACATGCAAATCATGTGACAAATGATGTCAAAAATATTTCTATGGAAATTATAAAAGCTTGTCAGGGGCTCCCTTTAAGCCTTGAAGTATTGGGTTCTTATTTGTGTGATAGTCCAATTTTGGAAGTATGGAAAGATGCATTGTACACATTGAAAAATGGGCGAAATATAACAGGGGGCTCTAACAATGAAATGCTTTGGACAACATTGCGAATTTCTTATGACCACTTGGATAAGGACCATCAAAACATGTTTTTGGATATTGCTTGTTTTTTGGTTGGTTTGAACAAAAGTACACTCTGTCGAATGTATTGGAACGGAGATGATTCATGTAGCCCTATGTTTGTATTACAAAATTTGAAAGACAAATCTTTAATCAAATGGACAAAAGATGGAGGCTTGTACATGCATGAACAATTACAAGACATGGGTCGAAATATTGCAATGGAAGTTCCAATGAATCGATTTATATGGAAACCAAATATATATTTGCAAAATAATCAGGTTTGAACAACATGTGCTCATTCAATCTTATGTTATATTTTTTGGTCAAAATTCCAAGTGAAACCATGAATATTAAATTTAAAAGAATACGTAATATTTATATCCTTAAGAACATGGCATTGTAATGAAGTCTTATGTTTGTTCATATTGACAATTATTTGTACTTTGTTGAATGTGATAGGTACCAATGATGGAAAATTTAGAAGGCATATCTTTGAAAAAATGTGAAGATTTGCCTTCATTATTCCAAAATGGATCAAAAGAATTTCACAACCTTAGGTTGCTTGACCTAACAAAAGCCTCACCAACTACAGTGGAAAATTTCATCCAAAGTCGAAATTTGAATAACCTTCGATGGTTGTGTCTCCAAGAATGCATGATCCAAAAGTTGCCAAGTAATTATTTGTTTAAATGTTCTCGTTTACAAGTACTCCATTTGACAAAATGTAATCATCTACAAACTGTTTTTGATTTTTTAATCAACAACCTTAATTATTCAATAAATGTTGATATGAAAAAATTACCTATAGATATTAGCCTCCAAAAGCTTAATCTATCAGGGTGTTCAAGCTTACAAGAATTACCTACATCGATTGGCCAATTGAATGCACTCCAAGAACTTAACTTATCGTGGTGTTCAAGTTTACAAGAATTACCTACATCGATTGGCCATTTGAATGCACTCCAAGAGCTTAATTTATCATGGTGTTCAAGCTTACAAGAATTACCTACATCTATTGGCCAATTGAATGCAATCCAAAACCTTCATTTGAACAATTGTTTGAGGTTGCAAGAATTACCTACATCTATTGGCCAATTGAATGCACTCAAAAACCTTGATTTGAGGGGGTGTTTGAGGTTGCAAGAATTACCTACATCTATTGGCCAATTGAATGCACTCCAAAACCTTCATTTGAACGATTGTTCTAGCTTGCAAGAATTACCTACATCTATTGGCCAATTCAATGCACTTCAAAAGTTGATTCTTTTGGGGTGCTCAAATTTACAGGAATTACCTACATCTATTGGCCAATTGAATGCACTCCAAAACCTTGATTTGGGGGGGTGTTCTAGCTTGCAAGAATTACCTACATCTATTGGCCAATTCAATGCACTTCAAAAGTTTATTCTTTTGGGGTGCTCAAATTTACAAAAATTACCTACATCTATTGGCCATTTGAATGCACTCCAAAAGCTTCATTTGGGGGGGTGTTCTAGCTTGCAAGAATTACCTACATCTATTGGCCAATTGAATACACTCCAAAACCTTAATTTGTGGGGGTGTTCTAGCTTGCAAGAATTACCTACATCTATTGGCCAATTGAATGCACTCCAAAACCTTCATTTGAGTGGGTGTTGTAGTTTGCAAGAATTACCTACATTTATTGGCCAATTGAATGCACTCCAAAACCTTCATTTGAACGATTGTTCCAGCTTGCGAGAATTACCTACATTTATTGGCCAATTGAATGCACTCCAAGAACTTAATTTATCATGGTGCTCAAGCTTACAACAATTACCTACATCTATTAGCCAATTGAATGCACTCCAAAACCTTGATTCGGGGGGGTGTTTTAGCTTGCAAGAATTACCTACATTTATTGGCCAATTGAATGCACTCCAAAACCTTAATTTGTGGGGGTGTTCTAGCTTGCAAGAATTACCTACATCTATTGGCCAATTGAATGCACTCCAAAACCTTGATTTGGGGGGGTGTTCTAGCTTGCAAGAATTACCTACATCTATTGGCCAATTGAATGCACTCCAAAACCTTCATTTGTGGGGGTGTTCTAGCTTGCAAGAATTACCTACATCTATTGGCCAATTGAATGCACTCCAAAACCTTAATTTGTGGGGGTGTTCTAGCTTGCAAGAATTACCTACATCTATTGGCCAATTGAATGCACTCCAAAACCTTCATTTGTGGAGGTGTTCGAGGTTGCAAGAATTACCTACATCTATTGGCCAATTGAATGCACTCCAAAACCTTCATTTGAATGATTGTTCCAGCTTGCAAGAATTACCTACATCTATTGGCCAATTCAATGCATTCAAAAACCTTGATTTCAGGGGGTGTTCGAAGTTGCAAGAATTACCTACATCTATTGGCCAATTGAATGCACTCCAAAACCTTCTTTTGAACGATTGTTCTAGCTTGCGAGAATTACCTACATCTATTGGCCAATTGAATGCACTCCAAAACCTTGATTTGGGGGGGTGTTCTAGCTTGCAAGAATTACCTACATCTATTGGCCAATTGAATGCACTCCAAAACCTTAATTTGTGGGGGTGTTCTAGCTTGCAAGAATTACCTACATCTATTGGCCAATTGAATGCACT